>LWDU01043090.1_pt1 | contig 38344 bp, 39 predicted proteins | sample 727161 | NCBI WGS metagenome assembly LWDU01 (sample SAMN04566230, study PRJNA314399) | hydrothermal vent metagenome | isolation source: deep sea hydrothermal plume seawater | place: Mexico: Gulf of California, Guaymas Basin | collected 2004-07-11
AATTGACACCAGTTAAATTTTGTATACAAATAAATAGAAATTATTCAAGAAATTCTAGAACCCAGGGACTTAAATACATGCAATATGATTATGTACCTATGCCTCATCGAGGGAAACTCGTTTTCCCTAATGGAAAGAGATTAGCAGTAGTCCCGACAATTAATCTTGAATATTGGGATCTGATAAAGGACTCAAGCGAGCCATATTACGCGGGTGGTCCCCCAATTTTACCTGATCCATTGCCGGGAAATATTGCCGATTTCCCAAACTTCAGTTGGCGAGAATATGGTCAAAGGGTCGGTGTCTGGCGAATGTTCAAAGAGTTTGAAAAAGCCGGAATAGCGCCAAGTTGCACTGTTAATGCCAAATTAATTGAGGAACGCTGGCCCATTGTTGAAGCTGCCATCGAACGGAATTGGGAGTTGGTTGCTCATAATTATGAACAGGGAGACCTACTTACCAACTATGCGCACAATCCAGCAGAAGAAAGAAATTTAATAGAAAAATCTCTCGAAATATATGAAAAAGCNNNNAAGGTAGTATCGTAGCAACGCCTTATTCAATCGAAGTCAATGACTTTACTTTTTTTTCCCGGCGAGGTCTAGATACTGACGGCGCAATTAAACTTTTAACGGAACAATTTGACGTTCTTTACGAAGAAGCAGCAGAAACTGGCCTGGTAATGAATATTGGTCTTCATCCACACGTTGCCGGCGTTCCCCACAGAATTCGCGCTATAAGGGAATTTTTAGCTTATGCTAAAACCTATGACGATATATGGTGGCCAAGCCGAGGAGAATTGGCAGAGTGGTACCTTACATGCCATGAAACCCACATCCCCACGAAAAATAAATAAAGAATAATGCTAATACTTCAACAAATTACTAATGGATTAATGCTAGGAAGTGTCTACGTAATGGTTGCGGTAGCCTTTACCTTAACTATTGGCATGTTAAATTTTCTAAATTTTACCATCCCGGCATTATTTATGGTTGCGGCTATGATTACGTGGGCCGCTACGGCTGCTGGGTTGCACTGGTTAGTAGGCGCCTCTATTGGAATGTTCGTTTCTATTATAGCCTCACTAATTATTGAACGTTTCACATATCGTTACATGAAGGCAAAATATGGCGATGCGACAGAGCACGCTCTTCCCTTAGTAAGTTCGCTTGGATTTCTAATTATATTTGAACATGTCGTCATCATGATTTGGGGTACAGACCCCATGTCTTTTGATTCTCCATTCGCTCATGCCCAATTCAAAATCGGTGGAATTATTTTTGGGATACCTCAGTTGATCAGTTTGGGTTTATCTATACTACTCGTTTTTGGGTTAAGCCTCCTATTAAAAAGAACTCGCTTAGGCCGCGCATTACGTAGTATCGCTGAAAAACCAGACACGGCAACTCTGATGGGGGTAGATGTTGGCCGAATTGTACCTGTGGTTTTTATGATGACAGGCTTCTTATGTGCATTAGCCGGTATTTTATTCACCATAAATTATAAAAATGTTAGTCCATATATAGGTGACCATGTGGCAACTAATGCAATTGCCGGAATGGTAATTGGAGGCCTCGGGAATATTTGGGGTGCGATCGCTGGAGGACTAATTATTGGGATGGTAGAAGTGTTATCAATTCACTTCTGGGGTGCAGATATAATTAAAGTACCTGTGTGGGGTCTCATGCTGTTAATTTTGGTTTTCCGACCAGCCGGATTATTTGGTCACACTCAAATTGGTAAAGGAAAATTTTGATCATGAGTGCTTATATGACCGGCATCATTATAATATTATGCCTAAACATTATTATTGCCTATTCTGTATTCTTGCCTGCAGCGGCGGGGCAACTTAATTTAGGTGCCGCTGGATTTATGATTATTGGAGCTTATACGGACGCTTACCTAAGTTCTGCTGATGAAGGTCTTGGATTACCAATACTACTAACCATTCCTATTGCTGCGCTATTTACTGGCCTCGTAGGCTTTTTAATGTCTTTTCCCATACTACGAACAAAAGGCGTATATATGATATTGGCTACCTTTGCATTTGCAGAAATAGTAGCCGGTATTGTTCTTAATATGGAAATCGTGGGAGGAGCATCAGGTTTTCCAGTAACCACACATGCTGAATTAGAAGTACTTCTACCCATAACCGTTGGTGTAATTGTATTTGGATTTTATTTAATTTCGACACGCTTTGGCCTCTCAATGCGATCAATCCACGACGATGAGAATGTCTCGTTATTGTTTGGCGTTAACACTCATCTTGTTAAGGTAGGAGCATTTACCATCGGCGCATTCTTAGGGGGATTAGCTGGAGCGCTTTATGGACACCAATTTGACTACATTGAAGTACAAAATTGGGGTATCTTGTTTAGCATTTATGTGTTGCTATATGTTTTAATTGGGGGAACCCAAACTCCTTGGGGGCCTCTGGTGGGGGCAATGTTTTTTACATTTATCCCAGAAATATTACGAGCTCTTGGTGATGCCACTGGCATTGAATTACTGGGCGAACTTCGTTTTGCCGCCTTTGGGGTTATAATTGTTGGGATGATGGTGCTTCGACCAGAAGGTATCATGACCAGAACCTTCCTAGAACTTTTATTCAGGAAACCGATGCCTAAATCAGATATAAGTCTGGGTTAATAAGAATGTCTAACGTGCTTAATTTTACATCAGTCGACAAAAGTTTTGGAGGCTTAAGGGTTATAGATAATGTTTCATTTAATGTTAAAAAAGATAGTCGCACGGCTCTGATCGGTCCGAATGGCGCTGGTAAAACTACTATTTTCAATTTGTTAAGTGGAATATATGAAGTCGATAAAGGAAGTATTATCCTAGATAAAAATGATATAACTAATATCCCTGCTAGAAAACGGATTAATATGGGAATGTCTCGAAGTTTTCAAAATATCAGGTTAATGCCCCATCTGAGTACACTAGAAAATGTTATGCTTGGACAACACCATCTTGCAAATTCTACTAAAGAAAATTTTTTCCCCTTAGGCCTTATCAAACGCAACAAGTGGGCGGCACGGGCCGAACAGGCCCTAATAAATGCTGGACTAGAAACTTATCCGGGGCAAGTCGTCTCAGAGCTTCCTTATGGTATTCAAAAACGAATTGAAGTCGTAAGGGCACTCGTATCTAATCCTAAGTTACTATTACTAGATGAACCAGCCGCTGGCCTTAATTCTACAGAAACGAAAGAACTGCAAACATTGCTGGAAAACGTTTCCACTACAGGCACTACGCTATTCGTCGTGGAACACGACATGAATTTTGTCCGCAACCTATGCCAACACGTTGTGGTTCTCAATTTTGGCAAAAAGATCTTTGAAGGAACACCGGATGAAGTTGCTAAAGATCCACAAGTATTAGAGGCTTATTTAGGGGGTAATGATGACAATGCTCCTTAATATCGAGGAAATTGACGTACGTTATGGTCGTAATCATGCGGTAAAGGATGTATCCCTAAATATAGCGGATGGCGAAATTGTAACAGTTCTTGGGGCTAACGGTGCCGGGAAGAGCTCACTCCTAAAAGCAATTCAAGGTACAGTAAAATCAACAAATGGAAGTATTATTTTCAAAGGTGAAAATATTAATCGCTGGAGTGCTCCGAAACGAGTACAAAGCGGGTTAGTAATGGTTCCTGAGGGACGACAAATTTTTATCAGCATGACCGTCGAAGAAAATTTATTAATGGGGGCATACAGCCGAAAAAATGTTGATGTTACAAATGAAATAGAAACAATTTTTGAGCGCTTTCCAAACCTAAAAGAGCGAAGGAATATGTCTGCTGCCGTGTTATCTGGGGGTGAGCAACAAATGCTTGCAATTAGCCGTGCTCTATTAGCACGACCAACTGTCATAATGCTCGATGAACCGTCATTGGGTCTAAGTCCAATTTTGGTAAAACAACTTTTTGAATTAATTAAGGAAATTAACAGTGAAGGTTTAAGTATCCTTCTTGTTGAACAGAATACCCACATGGCGTTACAATATGCTGATCGAGGTTATGTCCTCGAACTTGGTAATATTGTTGCATCAGGAACACCTGCCGATTTGCTAGCCGATGAAAAGTTAGCTAAGGCTTACTTAGGCGGTGACTAAATTAAACTTAACTATCGACACTAACTAAGATAAGAAACTAAATTACAATCAATTTCAACAAAACCAGAAGGGAAGTATTCTAATGAAATTATTTTATTCAACGTTAACCGCCGGCTTAATGTTCTCTGCGCTAACATTTTCATCACATGCTGGTCAAATTGTAATAGGGGCTTCAATGGCAAAGACAGGTCCTTATTCAACCACTGCCCGTACTTCTGAGACGGCTATTGATATTGCTGTCCAGGAAATTAATTCGTCGGGCGGCATTAATGGTATGAAAATAAAACTTGTAAAGTTTGATACTGGCGGAGATCCAAAACAGGCTCAACTGGCGGTAAAGCGTTTTGCCCAAGACGACAAAGCACTAGCTGTTATTGGACCATTCTCATCAGGTGAAGCCCGTGTCGCATTCCCCGCAGGAGAGCGTCTTGGCATTGTACAGATTCCGAATGCATCATCTGGTCCAAAGTTAGCTGATAAATTTTCATATGCTTATCGCTTAACCCTCGGTGAATGGACTCAATTCATGAGATTAGTGGGGAGCATGAAGCGTAAGGGCTTGAAAAGCGACACTGCTAGAATTGTCTATGTCAGTGATGAATTTATTTCCAAAATTGTTGGTACCGTAATTATGCCTAAAATTTTTGGAATACAAAAAGTAAAGATAATTGGCGACGCTGTAAGTTTTCCGACAGCTGCTTTTGACATCGCTCCACAGATCTCAAAAATAATGCAAAACCCTCCTCAGAATGTGGGTGTTGCTGGAATTGTCGAGGCAACCGTTAAAGCTGTAAAGGAATTACGCCGGCAGGGTTATAAAGGACGTATAATCGGCTCTGGTATTTCAGCGGATCCCGATCTCGCAGGCAAGCTAGGAAAAGAGGGTGATGGCACACTTTACGCATCTTGGTTCTGGAAAGACAGAGATGCCCGATCAAAAAACTTCACAGCTAAATTTAATGCTATGAACAAAAAACGGGGAATTGTTAAAGCAAATCCCCATCATGTCGATGCCTCTGCTTACGATATCGTTTACCTGTTAAAACAGGTAATGGAAAAAGCTGGCGTTACGGGAGAAGCGAGTAAACTAAAAGCCGAACGAACAGCTATCCGTGACACTTTAAAAACTTTTAAATTTAACGGTGTAACTGGCAACGTTTGCTTTAATAAGTTTGGTGATGCTCAATTACCAACATACGTTATGGAAATTGTAAATAGCGATGTTCGTATGATCGATAGTCATCCATCAAAAAAATGTTCATGATATAATCTTTTAAATCAAAAGGGGGCGGAAAATAGTTCCGCCCCCTTTTTTTACACTTGGACTGTGAATAGGTTTTATTGAACAGTATTCCACCAGGATATAAGAAATACTCCGCCAATCAATTTCCGGAAATCTTTTTAAGAATACGAATAATAGTTGCTGGGTCATTAGGTAGTTTTTGGCTTCGCCAGGCAACATGTTGATCTGGCCGCAGAAGAACCAAACTGTACCCATAGATTGATCTAGCATGTCCATCTTCAACTGAGACAAAAGTAAAGGGAAGATTTAACTGATCCACCCCTAGCGCAAAAGAACTTACGTCTAGAGCTTTAGGTTCAAAGTTCAATAATGTATATCCCGAACCAAATATATCAAAAATAGGTGTCCTATTATTAAGAAAAAGAGCAGGCGGACGAAACCCTGGCGTTGTTGTTGGATGATAGACTAACGGATCGTCTTGACCCTTATCTGTATTCTCATTGCAAACGATAGAAGACCCCAGATAACTATAGCCAATTTCAATGCCCAGGCTCTCATTTTCTGCATTTCCTATTTCAACGATTTTGTCGGCAAGACGGCTTCGTTGTTTATCATCATCGGCGCCCTGATCCCCAAGTTTTTTTGGCCAGAATTCACCAATCGCTATGCGCGCCTCCGTATGCCGTTTCGAACCTTCACGATTTCTAATCGCTATTGGACGCCTTTCCTCTTCAATCGAACTCAGTAAATTTTTTCCACCCCAGCCATTAATAACGGCTGAGAGTTTCCAGCCTAAATCAAACGCATCTCCCACGCCAGTGTTCATGCCATAACCGCCAGTTGGTATATATTGGTGAGTAGAATCTCCAGCTAAAAGAACTCGCCGATCACGGTAATGATCGGCCACCAAGAGATTGTTGTCCCATTCAATCGCTTGCAGCAACGCAAAATGAAAATCCTTGCCGACAAAAGCTCGCACCTTGTCATAAGGGTTCACAGTTTTAGGGTCTTCATCTTCTGTCAAAAAAGAGTGTAATGTGTAACGTTCTTTGCCGTCTTGACTAACAAGCGTACCGTAGACAGGTGATTGGTAATGCCAAGCAGGGCCAAAAGGCTCAAAAGTAGATTTATCATGGGAAATAAAATGAACGCTATATCGTTTGCGTATTTTTGCATCTCCACTGAGTCCAATACCAAGCCCCTGACGTACACGACTATTTCCGCCGTCACAGCCAACCAGATATTCAGAGGAAATTTGTTTTTCTTCGCCAGTTCGAGAATCTTCGATCCAAGCAGTTACGCCACCTTCATCTTGTTCAAGACGCAAAAACTTCCACCCATATCGTAGCGTCACATGTGGTAACATCTTTGCGGCATCTCTAAGTAATGGCTCAACAACTATCTGCGAAATACGGACAGCTGGATCCATCGGTTGTGTGCCGTCATTCTTTTTTTTGTATTCTTTCCGTGCTTGATATGGGCTTGGATAATTAAACCGATAAATTTCCTGATCCGTAAGCGTATGGATCCAGCTAACATCATGACAAATAGTTGAGGGAACTGCGGCGGCATTTATCTGATCGGCAACGCCGAGCATTCGGAATATTTCCATGGATCGACCGTTTGTAATATCCATTTTAGGATGCTCGGTCGTCGAAACATTACGTTCGATAACAGTACAGTCTACGCCAAATTTAGCAAATGCAAGGGAGAGTGTTAACCCCACTGGTCCTCCGCCAATAATTAACACTTGAGTGTTCATTAATATTTCCTCACATACATTCAAATGAAATTAAATATCGGCACCACCTAATGAATACATAATTGACTCGCCTTGATCGTAAAGCGGGGAGGGAAACATTGGAGAAAGCCAAACTTCAAAACGCGACTGCTTACCACCGATAACTAATTCTGCACGAGCCTCAGCCAAACGTACATCAAAATTATCCACTTCTAAGATCCTATATATTTATTTACGGAGCACATAAATAAAGAAATTTGATTACATCGTTTGAAATATTTTGAGGGCAGCTGCACGCGAACTCTTTGCCGCATTTTCGTCATAACCGGGCTTATAAGGCATGCTAAAATTATGTCCTACGCCTGGATAAATACCTATATCCGTATTAGGAATTTTAGCATAAGCCTCTTTAATCACATTAACCTCATCCATTGGAACCACGGGATCGTCCGCGCCAAAATGATGGCTCATGGGGCAAGTAATTTTATCTGTTTCATCCAAATGCATCCCGATTGCGGCTCCATGGAAAGAGGCACCTGCATCTACACCGAGCCTTGCTGCACTTAAATGAACATACCTGCCACCAAAGCAAAATCCTAAAACTCCAGCTTTACCAACGCATTCAGAACGATTACGCAAGTCGTCCAGTAAGTCTTCTATATCCTTCATCCCTTGGTCAGGATCAAAATCATTCATACGACCCCTAGCAACGTCCATATCCGCTGTTGGACCTGAAACTTGTCGCCAAAATATGTCTGGTACAGAAACTATGAAACCGTCATTAGCCCAAGCATCAGCAAGCTCCATCATTTCATCATCAATACCAAATATAGCTGTAATAAGCAGAATACCTGGGAAAGGGCCACTACCAACTGGTTTAGTTAAATACCCACCAAATTTTTCTCCATCTCGAGTTGTATATTCAACACTAACTCCAAGCATGACTGTCTTCCCCCTAAAAAAATATTCTAATTATTACAATTAATTCCCATGATTGTCGTCAATAATCCGTCCTGTTAAAACTGCTGATTAGTAAATATTTTTAAAGTTACGGTAATTAAAGATCAAATATTAAGTCAATATTATTCCAGAAGATGTTGCCGTCGAGTATTAAAATCTATCCCCCCCTCTACAGCCCATTCAGTGAAAGCTTCATTTGATCTTTGAAAATCACGAACCTTCCATTTCTCAGTACAATAATCTTCATCTGTAAAATATTCTGCTAGACCACCAGCAGGATTTTCAACATACCAAAAATAGGCAGATGAAACCGGGTGTCGCCCAGGACCAATCTGAGTTTTCCAGCCACAACGATCAACTTGAAGACCACCGCCAAAAACTTCATGTATATCCCTAACTGTATAAGCAACGTGATTAAGGCCTACTTTTTTATCCGGTGTTTCTAGAATAAATAAACTGTGATGGCCGCCAGGCGTGGCACAACGTAAAAATGAACCGGCCCCTGGATATCGATCAGAAACAGAAAACCCCAAGATATCAACATAAAAATCCTCAGTCGCATGTAGATCAGCAACAAAAAATACAACATGACCAATTTTAATAGGCTGAGCTTTATCGTAAAATGTGCTTCGCAAATCGCTTCGAGCATCTGGTTTATCCCATGTATTCATGGAAACCCCTTTAACATTAGCAGCTTGGCGTTGGGTCACCCGAAAAGATATACTTAAGCCGTTTGGATCAACACAGGCAGGATCTCCATCTAACTCACTAAAGGTCTCATACCCAGAGATCATTTCATGAACTTTAGTTAGGTCAGTCTTATTTTTTACACCCCAAACAATGTGCCGTATAGTAGGGCCTTTTTCGATCGCAGGGGGTAAGGCCGGATCATTTTTATTGCAAAGTAAAACTTCTGAACCATCCATCGTTTTATACAAAGCCGAGTTCTTATCAAAAGATGTTTTTGCCAGTCCCCAGTCATCATAAAACCGCATACCTTCAGCAAGGTCTTCGACACCATGGATAATTTTCTCAATTCCCGTAAAATTCATAAGACACTCCACTAAATACAAACGCGTTGAGCTCGATTTTTAAGTGCTCGTACTGCACTATAAGCCGTCAAGGCCGAAGATTTTGGATTGCTTGGCAGAGGGTTACCAGAAATCGTCACGTTGAGCTCTCCAAAAGACCCACGTGCTTCAAAATGATGGGTGTTCTTTGTAATTTCAGGGTCTGCTACTAATGTGACCTGTGTTCTTTCAAAACCAAGACCAGCTAGAGAAATTGTTGCTGCAACATTAGCATTTTTAGGATACAACCTCGCAGCCTCTCGGGCTGTTCCTTGATAAATAATCGTGGCTTCTTTTATAGCTTTTAAGTTATAACTTCGATCGGCAGGACTTCCTTCCCAACTTAAAGGAGGTTTTCGAGAAATATAAACAACTTCGTCTATACTTTCAACGGCCGCCGCCGCCAATGAATCAATACCACCAATTGCCCCTGGTACAATGAAAAGCTGAGAATTTCCGTTTTTACTAGCGGCCTCAAGTTGTTCCATTAGATTAGGATCTGAGAGAGCTCCGATTGAGATAACGCCAAAATCAATGCCTTGATTTAAAAAATATGGGCCAAATTCTGCGACAGCCTCATGGCTAGCACATTCCATTACAAAATCAGGAACTGGGTTCACATCATTAATTGACGAAATAACGTGAATGCCTTCACCAATCTCACGAGTTACGAATTCTTCCTTTCCGGAACGGACCAAAATTTGCGTAATCCGGATGTCTGGCTCAATAGCCAGTTTCTCTATGATTTCCTTTCCAATAGCACCGCAGCCAATAAGCAGGATTGATTGTTTCATAATTTAACCTTCCTTACCAATTGCCTGAGATTTTAAATCTTTATTTTGTTGTTTCACTGGAGGGCCCCCAAAAGCACGCGCAAACGGTCCTATTGATGGCATATCAATTTCTAACATGGAAGGGCCATCAAACTTCAGCGCTTCATCAAAGACTCTTTCGATAGAGGTTAGGGTATTTAATTTTCGATAAAACCATGCATTGCTCTCTGCGATTCCTTTAAAGTCGGGTGTGAAAATATCTGAATAATATTGACGGCCGCCATACTCTGCATTTTGTATATTCTTAATTACCTCGTAATCATGGCTATTCATCAATATCATGATAATATTGAGGTTTTCCTGAGCAGCAGTTGCAAGTTCACCAATGTTAACCTGAAGACCTCCATCACCAACCAAACAGAATACTTTCTTTTCAGGGGCGGCAATCGCCGCACCGATTGCCATTTGAACTCCTTGGCCAATACCACCACCAAGTGCGTGGACACCATCACGGGGACCCGAAATGAATATACCTCGATTACCCCAAGTGCTATTGGATATGGTTACATCTCGCGCCCAAATAAAATCTTTACCAGCTTTTGCCTGAATAGTCTCCAGCAGCTTCTCATATGGTGAGAGACCTGAACGCATAAATTCTTCAGCTTGGCCTCGAGCAAGTTTTAGGTCTTTGGTAAAATTTGGATCAATCTCCATTTTACCATCTAACTCATCGACTAAGTCAGATAGAGATATTTGAGCATCGCCTTGTACAAAAAAATCAGAGATGTAAGGGCGGCCATTTCTAGCAGCGTTATCAATATCAATTTGATAAAGAGGACTTGGTAAGTTTAGTTTATACTTTAGCGTTTCGTTACCACGCAATCTGGAACCAACAATCAGCATTACATCGCAGCTATTATAAAACTGTTCAATGCATCCATACATATTGAAAGCACCTAATGTCTGCGGATGATCTTCAGGGATCACGCCGCGACCCTGAACCGACGTGACCACACCAAAGCCCAACGCCGCAAGTCGATCCACTTCCTTATTTGCATGCCGTGCACCACCACCAAGCCAAATTAGCGGTCGTTTAGCCTTCATTAATNNTGGTTGTAATTTTGGGATAACTAAGGGTGTCAAACTTTCTGGCCATTCAATCAATGCGTGTTGGATATCTATTGGCACCTCAACACTTACAGGGCCCATCGGAGCTGTAAGCGCAACACAAACGGCTTCTTTAAAGACATCTAATGCAGTTTCAGGTGAAGTGACTCGATAAGCTCTTTTAGAGACTGCTTTAAGCATTGTCAGTTGATCACGTGCTTCATGTATGTACGAGTGATTTTTATCGAGATGATGGGTCTCTATCTGGCCCGTAATATGTAAAATTGGCGTGCCAGCAGTTTGCGCTTCAACCAAAGATCCAGCTGCATTTCCGGCGGCTACACCTGTACTCGTAAAGGCAACGCCTAAACGTTGTCCAACGCGTGCGTATGCATCAGCCATGTTAACCGCACCAGCTTCGCCACGGGCAGGAATATAGCGAATATTTCCACGTTTTCCGATTGCATCCAGAAATGGCATATTATGAATTGAAATCACTCCAAAAGCTGCTCCAACACCACACTCCTCAAGGAATACGGCTATTAACCCCCCTACAGTCGTTTTATCCGACATGTTTAGAGTATCCCCCTGAGATATCGATTGTTGATCCAGTCGTGTAAGATGACATTGGCGTGCCTAGAAAGTAGATAGCATTTGCAGCCTCTTCGGGTTGACCAAATCTACCTAATGGGATCCCCTTATCGTGGGCTTGTTTACGTACCCATGCTTCATAGTCGTTACCTGAATTTTTATCGGCTTCAAATCGCCTTTGCCACTGCCCGGACTCCACGACACCTATCAGAATCGAATTAACCCGAATGGCAGGCGCAAGTTCTACTGCCATGGAGTGAATAAGATTAAGCTGTCCCGCACGAGCGGCGGCTGTCGCTACCAATCTTGGTTCAGGCTGACGTGACAGTAAAGAACTAACGCAAACAATTGAACCAGATCCTGATTTTTCTAGATAAGTTTGGAAACCTTTACTTGGGTATATTATACTAAAAAACTTTAACTCAAGTTCTTCTCTCCATGCATCATCATCTGTAGTGCTAAAAGTTGAAAGACGAGCTTGTCCAGCATTATTTACTAAAGTATCAACGCCACCAAATCGTCCGACTACCGAGTTTACAAAAATCTCAATTTGCTGTTTGTCTAATACATCGCAGGTCACACCTAACAAATTCTCATCACCAAACATATTTCTAATATCCGCCACAGCGATTTTAAGACGGCCTTTATCACGCCCACAAATCGCAACATTTGCCCCCACCTGCAAAAACCGCTTCGCAGTTGCTAATCCAATACCCGACGTTCCACCTGTGATTACAATTGTACGCCCTGATAAATCATTATTCATCTAACTTTCCTTCATTATGCAACTAATTTATCCCCGGCAACGGCTCGACCAACGACACTGGATAAAGTCAATAATTCCTCGTAGGCTTAAACGATTTAGGTGTTCCATCATAATTCATTTGGTAAGAAAGTTCATTGGCAGCTTGTAACACTCTAGCCAAGATCTCCCCTTCAATATCTACTCGTTCAACATTGCTATTCTGATAGGTAACATTTATTGCCGCGATCACTCGTTTTGAGTTATCGCGAACCTGAGCTGCAATAGCGCCAATCCCACTCTCAAAATAAGCTTCGCTAATTGCGTAACCATGCTTACGGTCTCGTTCTAAAATTTTTTTCAGTTTGCCTAACGTTGCCGGTGTCTGATCAGAGAATTGGGGCAATTTGTCTCTCGCATATATAACATCAAGTTCCTCATCCGATAAATCGGCTAACAACACACGGCCGAGTACAGTTCCATGGGCCGGCAATCGCGTACCAATATTAATAGCACTGGAAAAAGTACTCTTTGCTGTAGCTTTTATTATAAAGACAACATCCCAGCCATCTCGAATAACTAAATGTGAAGAAAAGCCGGTGTCGTCACGTAATTTTTCTAGTATGGGCCGCGCAAGCTCTGTAATTTCCAATGAAGCAAGAAACTCAAAACCTAGAGAAAGTACGCCAATACCTAATCGGTAATTGCCAGAATTCTTAACTTTTTCTATAAAACCCATGTGGTCAAGAGTTTGCATTAAACGAAACACGGTTGAACGAGGAATTCCAAGTTCTTTTGCCACAATCGGAGCGCTAATCTCCGTACGGTCACGATTAAATTTTCGAAGAATTTTCAATCCACGCTCTAAACCCGGCACAATATATCTTTGGGGTGAATCTGATAGTCGAAGTCCATCTATTAATTTATCCGCATCAGGCATTAAGTCTCTCCACAAAACTGATCACAGTAGAGTTAAATAAAGTTGGATCCTCAACGTAAGAGGCATGTCCAACTCCTGGTAACGTTTGATAATGACCGTTGGAGTAAGCCGCTGCGATTTTTTTGCTTCCCTCCTCGGGCGTTACAGTGTCTGCCGCGCCGCACATAACTAAAACAGGCCCGGAATACCGCGCAGCATCATCCATTAGATTACCACTAGCGAGCATGTGAGCAGCTTGTGAGTGACTGCCAACAGACAACATGGACATATTCCAGCGCACCAGTTCTAAAGCTTCATCAGAAGCATCTGCCGATAATAGCGCCGAGCTGCGCGCTTCCGCTAAACCCTGAGGCCCAAGCGTTTTCATATTTGCCAATCTAGTCGAGAGCTTTAAATCCCTTTCAGACTTATCGGCAGCACCATAACCATTCGCTGGATTAGCTAAAATTAAAGCTAAACCAATTGCGCCATTGTTGACGGCATACGCTCCAGCCATCAACGCCCCCAACGAATGACCGATGATTACATATGGTTTAATCTCTAGGCTAAGAAGAAAGTTAATCAACACCTCAGCATAATCAGTAGCGTTAGGCCTGTCATTTAATAAGGCGGTCGAAGCGCCATAACCAGGAGCATCCCAGGCAATAACATGATAATCAGATGATAATTTATCGAGCTGGCCTAACCAGGATCCAGAGGCAGAACCAATACCATGGAGAAGAACAATCACCCTATCATTTGACGTGCCACTTTCTCGATACGAAATGATGCCAGTTCTGGTCTCCACGCGGCGAACTGGAAATCTACGTTCAACCTTTTCAATTAATTTTAGAGTCATATTTATTTTATAGCTTAATTTTTAGCTACCTTTTTAACTTCGAAACCGGGTGATCGTCTGGATAAGTCGGTCTTACCGGTTTCGTTGATCCGAGCATAACAATCATTGCCGCCTCTTCTTGGCCTATGTTTTCTAGACCGCGATAAACGCCAGGAGGAACTGAAATTAAATCTCTTTCCCCTAAGAACGTTTCGTAATGCTCACCATCTACATCCATGAAGAGACGAATTTTACCACGTAACATGAAGAAAACTTCTTCCACGTCGATATGAATGTGTGAAGGACCCTCGCATCCAGCCGGAAGAACCATCGTTGAGAACGAAAAATGCTCAGAGGGCACTACATTGTCATCGCTATCAACTCCGGCTCCACCCGTACCCATATAGCGCATTTGGGCTCGCTTATATTTGGGATCAAAATCTGCTTGAAACTTTAAAGCATCCCAATCGAGGCTTCGAGTTTCATAGCGGGCTACCCGGCTCTCTAGCCAATCGCCCAAATCCATGCCCTCAGGGCGTTGATAAGTAGCAATATCTTCTCTCTGAAAATCAGGGCCATTAGGCATTTTTTTCTCCTTTTTTTTAATTCTTACTATTAGTTCATAAAAAAACCGCCATTGACGGGAATACATTGTCCCGTAACAAAATTGGCTGCATTAGATAATAGAAACATTACTGTTCCAGTGACGTCTTCTGGTAGTTGTCCGCGCTGGATAGCACGGCCCGTAACGTACTGATTTTTTCTGTCTTCTGGGACATATTCCGTCGCCTCAACCAACGTCAAACCGGGAGCAATACAATTAACAGCGATGTTATCTGCGCCAAGTTCTCGGCTCATTGATCGGGTCATTGAAATAATTGCACCTTTACTGGCTACATAGGCCATTAATTTCGGTGCGCCCCACATAGCAGTATCCGAGGCAATATTAACGATCTTACTAGACTTATTCTTGGCTAAATAGGGAATAACAGCTTTACTCATTAGCCAAGTACCACGAACATTGACTTCCATAACTTTATCCCAAACATCAATATCTATCTCAGACATCGTTGGACCACCAATTCCGGTTGCTATAGCCCCACAATTCACCAAGCCATCTAGTCCACCAAGAGATTTAATTGTTTGCTCTGCACAATTAGAGACCGACTTGGGATCTCTCAAATCAAGAACTGTAAAAATTGCGCCCATTTGTTTTGCTGATTTTTTTCCTTCATTCTCGAGTACATCGGCAATCATAACTTGTGCATTAGCGGCTATCGCCGCCTCAGCAAAAGCTTGTCCCAGTCCCCGAGCTCCACCTGTAATAAGGATACGTTTATCTTTTAGAGAGATAGTTGCCATCAGTTATTCTATTCTGCTGCGACAGGGGCTTTAAGCTGATCTTCGGCCTTCTGTTTTAAAATCCGACGAACCGATGCTAATCCCTGATCATGCTCATATAACAATTCATTATCGCGTGCATCCGGCGCCATCTCCTGTAATACAACCCTGTCTTGTTCCAACACATCCCAATGAAGTCTCTCAAGGCGATTGCGATACATGAATCGCCAAACATCTTTTTGCCAACCATCTACTTTGCGGGTACGCCAAAAGAAGACCTGACAATGGTCCTCATCAACTGGAGTGGCAAACCCGACAATATAAAAACTGCCTCCGGGACCGGCACCTTTGCGATAAGGAATTGAGAGCCGCATCCATAGTGCACCTGTTTCGCCTATTTCAACCCAATCAAAATTTACGTCTCGCTGCCCTACCTTTTCGAAAATTAACCCGGCATCGGTTTTAACGATCTGCATCTCAGCCGTCTTATCACCGAATGCCATTGAATGAGATACAGCGTGAAGGTAAGCGCCATGCATTGGATCCATTACATTATCTATTGCATAACGATAATTACAGTTCCACATCGCAGTGCAGAGAAAATTACTATGATCTTGGCCCACCAACTCATCCGGCAAGTTAAGATCGGGCGGCTCCGGATGTGATTCATCTCCAAAATATAAGAAAATTGCATCATGAATTTCTTGAACTGGGTAACTTTTAACCAATTTTTTACCCAGCATTGCACAGTTATCAACAGCAGGAACCTCATTAACAATACCATGTCCATTGATCTGGATACCATGATACCAGCAGGCTAATCGCTCTCCAAGATTCCAGCCTAAAGATACTCTCGCGCCTCGATGTGGACAACGATCCTCAATAGCGTGGACACTGCCCTTATTATCGCGCCATAAAGCTATATTTTCAGATAAACGAATTATACCAACGGGATCATTGCCAACACCCCAACTTGGTAAAACGGGATGCCACAAATTTTGCAGACCAACGTTAACTCGCTTATCGACCATCGCTTGAGTTACTTCTGACATAATTCCATCCTTAATCTTCGTCAAAATCTATTTTAATTCTGTATCTCCCCAATAGAAAAAGCTAAATACTATTACGCACCAAGACGTCTCATCTCTAACCTAAAGCTCTCCTCCGACCAGGGTTTGCCATCCGGTGATTTAACACCCATTTCATTTAACGAGGTAACAATTTCAGGAAGTTGATTAACGTCTGAATCAAAAATCTCCATTAAAGCTTCTCCCAGGCGATTTTCATATTCTGTGGGGGGGGAAGGCCGAGTTTGATGGACTATATTCTCAACCTCATCTGGATTCTCAATCCTACCTTTACCAGCAACTTGATTTGGTTCTGGGCGTTTCCAAGGTTTCAAATTGGGATTGTGATCCATTTTTTAGCCTCCAATAACACTGAAATTATTCTGTACCGTATATAAAACACAGTTTTTTATATAAACAACCATATAGGAGGTATGTTATAAGTCAATAAAGTAAAGCCTTATTCTGAATAATCCAGGCATACCACGAATAGTTTAGAATTAAGGACAAGAGGGCTTTACTTCACGCGTTCTAAAGTCATGTTAATCGGCTATAAATTATATTTGTTGTCTATTATGAAAAAATCAGAGATGTAAAAGAATTCAAGAGAGACTTTTTTACCTTTATTTAACTTTAGGTAGCGGGGTCCATATAGCCGAAATTGATATCATACGTATGAGAGATTATCATTTAAAGCCCTGGTTACCGCATGTCCCCGATGGATACTATGGATGTCAGTGATATAAGTTTCTTCTATACGAAGAACGGTTGATTTCTCTAAATTTCCTTATACTGCGGTCACAACAGACTTTTAGTTATTTTTAGAAAGACGTCGGATTAGACTGGACGTATCCCAACGCCCCCCACCCATTTCTTGAACCTTCCCGTAATACCCATTAATAATTTTCGTTATCGGCAACAAAGAGGCATTTCTATTGGCTTCAGATAGGGCTATACCCAAATCCTTACACATCCAATCTACAGCAAAGCCAAAATCGAATTCATCATCAACCATCGTGTAACCACGGTTTTCCATCTGCCACGAGCCGGCCGCACCTTTTGAAATAACGTCAACGACCTGTTTACCATTGAGCCCGGCATTGACGGCAAAGTTTAACCCTTCAGATAAACCCTGTACCAACCCAGCGATACAAATTTGATTGGCCATTTTAGTGAGTTGACCTGCCCCTGCGTCACCCATGAGGGTCACCGCCGTGGCGTACACATCGATCACCGGTCGCGCTGCATCGAAAGTTGTCTGATCGCCACCGACCATAACCGTCAATGCACCATTTTGAGCTCCAGCTTGGCCGCCGGAAACAGGTGCATCCAAAAACTCAAATCCCTTTTCCCTAACCTCCGCTTCAATTTCGCGGGCAACATTAGCCGATGCGGTGGTATGATCAACGTATATTGACCCACCTTTCAATCCGGCAAGGATACCATCATCGCCAAACACAACGCTTCGAAGATCACCATCATTACCCACGCAAGAAAAAATGACATCCGCATTTTCTGCGGCTTCCCGAGGTGAAAGATGACTGGAGCCGTCGTAATCCTTGATCCATTGCTCGGCCTTATTGGGGGTTCGATTATAAACCCGTGTAATGTGCCCCGCCCTAGATAGATGTCCGGCCATTGGATAGCCCATAACGCCGAGCCCAATAAACGCGACAGTAATACTACTCATATCTAATTCTCCTCTTTGGTGATTGTGATATTGGTCGAAATTATTATTGAAGGTCAAGTTAAACAAAAATAACTCAACGGAAATCTTGAATCTATAAAATTTTACGCCTAACCCATTGCTATCAGCTTTACCATCACACGGGTTTGTGACGAATTATTGATGACACTGAAGAACAGTAAAAGCCCTTGATATTTTATTATGAGGTGACAACGCAAATAATTTATGCAAATTCTACAACATGGTAAATAAACCAAAAATTCTCGTTACCCGAAAATTGCCAGAAGCGGTGGAGTGCCGGCTCGAGCAAAATTATCAACCAATACTTAACCACGATGACCGTCTCTATAGTGCGGAAGAATTGATTGGTTTATCGGAGGGCGCTGTTGCGATACTTCCGTGTCATACTGAATTGTTGACCGCTAAGATAATTGGCGATCTTCCAGAAAGCGTTCGTATCATCGCCAACTTTTCAGTCGGCGTCGATCATTGTGACCTAGAGGCCGCCAAATCTAGGGGCATTGTTGTTACTAATACGCCCGACGTATTGAGCGATGCCACAGCCGAGATCGCTATGTTATTAATGTTGGGCGCAGCACGACGGGCAAGCGAAGGCGAACGTCTGGTCCGCTCGAAGGAATGGAAAGATTGGAGCCCAGACTTCATGGTTGGCATACAAGTATCTGGAAAGCGTCTTGGCATAATTGGCATGGGGCGGGTTGGCCAAGTAATGGCGCGCAATGCCCGTGACGGGTTTGGTATGGAAATCCATTATCATAACCGAAGCCAATTACCCACTGACTTGGAAGCTGGTTCCATTTATTATGATTCTGTGGAGGAGTTATTACCTCATTGCCAGTTTTTATCCCTTCATTGTCCGGCGACACCTGAATCAATTGGACTGCTGAATGCCGAGCGCATTGCGATTTTACCCGAGGACGCCATTGTTGTGAACACCGCAAGAGGGGCGTTGATTGAAGATGAAGCGCTAGCCACAGCGCTGATCTCTGGCAAGATTGCAGCGGCGGGCCTCGATGTTTACAACAATGAGCCAGCTGGCATTTTTCCTGGTTACCGGGATCTGACAAATATTTTTCTATTGCCCCATATTGGCAGTGCCACCCGCGAGACGCGGGACGCTATGGGCTTTCGGGCATTGGCAAACTTAGATGCATTTTTTGCCGGTAGCGAGCCAGTTGACCGGGTAGCCTAAGTAGGAGAGGCCATGCAGCGCAAGCATAGAAGCATACTAAATCATACGCAAATTCAGCTCTTTCAATTACAAAATCCTTTTAAAACATGCAAGGTTAATTTTTTACTATTAGAATTTTCCACTAGTATTACAATATTAATACAAATTCTATTGTCTAATATCAGATTATCCTTATATACTCACTTCACGACAATAAGTGTTGTGTAATAATGCCTATTGATAACGATTTCTAATTTATACTGGCTTGAATTAGTTTAACTATATAAAGACGAATTCCTAGTCGATGTATATTAGCAATAAATACTAATCAAACGGGAGTGACAATTCATGGTTAAGAAAAAAAGAGACGTATCTCGTCGCAAGTTTCTCAAGAAAGGTGGTATCGTTGTAGCTGGTGCAGCTGCGACAACCATCGCAATGCCGAACGTTGCTACTTCAGCAACAAAAAAAGTTTTTAAAGTTCAGGCAGCATGGGGCGGGGGTATTTTCCTCGAAAATGCCAAAAGCTATGTTGATCGTGTGAATAAGATGACTGGCGGTGGGTTTAAGATAGATTTGTTGTCGGTAAATTCAGTTGTTAAGACCAGCCAAATGCAAGATGCCGTTCACCGCGGCGTTTTGGACGGCGCCCACTATGTGCCAGCTTATTGGTATTCAAAATCGCCCGCGGCTTCTTTGTTTGGAACTGGCCCTTGCTTTGGCTGGTCCGCACAGGAATTGCTCGGCTGGATCCATTATGGCGGCGGCAAGGAACTCTTCAACGAGTTGATGGGGTCCCTCGGCCTTAATCTAGTCAGCTTCTTTAATAGCCCAATGCCTGCACAACCATTAGGCTGGTTTAAAGAAGAGATTAAAAACGCATCACAGATGAAGGGCCTTAAATATAGAACCGTTGGTCTGGCTGCAGACGTCTTGACGGAAATGGGTATGTCGGTTGTGCAATTGCCTGGCGGCGAAATTCAACCCGCAATGAAATCCGGTTTGATTGACGCAGCTGAGTTTAACAACCCAACTTCGGATAGTGACTTTGGGATGCAGGATGTTTCCAAACATTACCATCTTGCGAGTTTCCACCAGTCGCAGGAATGTTTTGAAGTTACGTTCAATAAGAAAAAATTCGACCGTCTACCAGCAGAAGTTAAGTCCATTTTAGAGTATGCTTCCGAAGCAGAAAACTCAAATTTCTATTGGAACAACACCCTTCGTTATGCAGATGATCTGATTAAGCTAAAGACAAAGCATAAGGTTAATGTCTATCGGACACCGGATTCCGTCATGACGGAACAGTTAAAAGCGTGGGATGTCGTTGTCGACCGAATTTCAAAAAAAGATCCGTTCTTCGCCAAAGTAGTTAAATCGCAGAAAGGCTACGCCAAGAAAGTGATGGACTATTTACTTTTGAACCAGCCCGATTATGGCTTAGCTTACAAGCATCACTTCGGTTAATAGACACACTTGTTTTACGAAGTTAATTTATAAAAAAAATCAGTTTAAGAGGGGCAGTCGGAAGGCTGTCCCTCTAAAACTTGCTAAAACAAAATACAGGGGTTCCAGCCGTGACACCCATTATTCATGCAATTGAAGGGCTTAGTATCTGGATTGGGCGTGCCTTTGGATGGTGCATCTTAATTTTAACCCTTTCGATCGTCTATGAAGTTTTTGTACGTTACGTCCTTAACGCGCCGACCTTGTGGGCTTTCGACATGAGCATTCAGATGTATGGCGCCTTATTTCTAATGGCCGGACCGTATGCCCTTGCCCAAGATACTCATGTGCGTGCGGATGTGTTGTACCGGTTCCTCGAGCCCCGTTGGCAAGCTCAGCTAGATTTGGTTTTGTATTTTTTATTTTTCTTTCCGGGCATGTTTGCTTTGGTCTGGTTTGGATGGGAGATCGCCATGGACTCATGGCGTTACAAAGAAGTCAGTTGGAACAGCCCGGCACGCATTCAAATTTACTACTTTAAAACACTCATCCCGGTGGCCGGTGGATTGTTTATTCTTCAAGGCATTGCAGAGTGCATGCGGTGTTATTTGGCAATCAAAACAAATATTTGGCTGCCGCGACTGAAAGATGCCCAAAAAACCGAGGATCTTTTGAAAGGCCAAGCAATTGTACTTGAAATCAAATAATTTTCTCTTTTCAAAAAGTGCTGTTACGTCGGAGTACTTTTTAGGATGACGAACCCAGAAATCGCGATTTTAATGTTATCGCTTTTTATTGTGATGGTACTGCTGGGATTTCCGGTTGCCTTCACATTGCTCGCCATGGGCGTTGGCTTTGGCTATTACGCTTACTATGAAGCGGGTAGTATTGAGGTCATTGTCGACGCATTCAACAATAAGATATTCTATCTTTTAAACCAAAACACATATTCAGTGATGGAGAACGATACGCTGGTAGCAATACCGCTGTTTCTATTTATGGGTTACGTGGTGGAGCGTGCAAATATTGTAAACAGACTATTCTACTCATTGCAAATGGCAGCCCGGAATTTGCCGGGATCAATGGCCATTGCTGCTTTGATCACTTGTGCCGTATTTTCGACTGCTAGCGGTATCGTTGGTGCCGTCGTCACGTTAATGGGTCTTTTGGCATTTCCGGCTATGGCCAAGGCCCATTATGACAAGAGCTTTGCGTCTGGCGTCATCTGTGCCGGTGGGACACTTGGAATTTTGATTCCGCCGTCGATCATGTTGATCGTCTATGCGGCCATTGCGGAACTTTCACCTTTGCGTCTTTATGCCGCGGCCATTCTCCCAGGATTTATCCTGGCCGGTTCGTATATTGTCTACGTCATTATTCGGGTCATGATTAGTCCCACAATTGCACCTAAGCCGCGGGCGGAAGATGTACCGCCGCCGCGGGTCGTCTATTGGGAACTCCTAACATCGTTTGTTCCATTGACGCTCTTAATTATGTTGGTTTTAGGGTCAATACTAGGCGGTCTTGCAACACCGGCAGAAGCCGCTGCAATGGGTGCTTTTGGTGGGCTCGTGTTATCCTGGGCCTACAAATCCCTCAGTTGGGGAATGTTGAAAGAAGCCGTCTATTTGACAGCGAAAACGACGGCGATGGTGTGCTGGCTGTTTGTTGGCTCGTGGACATTTGCATCTGTATTTTCTTATCTCGGCGGGCACGAAATCATTGAGCATTTTATTCTTGGTTTTAATCTGGCACCGTGGCAATTTCTAATCCTGGTGCAAATCATTATTTTTCTTCTTGGTTGGCCCTTGGAATGGTCTGAAATTTTAATCATTTTTGTGCCGATTTTCCTGCCTATGTTGCCAATTTTTGATATCAATCCCTATTTCTTCGCGATGTTAGTGGCACTTAACTTACAGACCTCGTTCCTGACGCCGCCGATGGCCATGTCTGCCTATTACTTAAAAGGCGTGTTGGGAAAAACGATCGAACTCATGGATATTTTTAGAGGCATTATGCCTTATCTCGCTATCGTTATTTTTGTTATGTTCTTGATGTATCAATTCCCAGAGATCGCCTTGTGGCTACCCGATTTCTTTTTTGGCGAATATGTTCCTAAAGGCAAATGATGGAACTAGATGTCACATGGCGCCTTACATAAAAATGAACTAATAGTGATAAAGGGAGGAAAAAATATAATGTCTAAAGATAACTTTGACAAAATATCCGGCATGATCGGTACGGTTTTTATCGTTATATTCGTGCTTGGACTTGCACAAAGTATATCTGCTGGCGCCGCCGGATTTTGGGGAGGCTTACCGTTTTGGGTGATTTGTATCATGGTCATAATGTTAGTTTTCTATGATTTATGGGATACTTGCTTACGGAAAAAACCCTTCGACTGAGGAAATTACAATTTTTTGATTTAGAGGTTAAGACCATGGATTTGGCAGACTTAACGGCAGTACAATTGGTGCAGATGATCAAGAACGGTGAGATTACGTCGCTAGAACTGGTTGATGCTTGCATTGCCCGGATTAAGTCCAGAGAAGAAGAAATCGGTGCCTGGGCCCATCTGAATTATGATTTTGCTCGAAAGCAGGCGGAACATAGTGATGCCTATCGTGCCAGCGGAGCAGCTTGCGGCCCGCTTCATGGGATCCCCATTGGAATAAAAGATATCTTTGATACTGATGATTACCCTACCGAGAATGGTACTGTCCTTGATACTGGTCGAAAACCAGATGTTGATTGCACCGCCGTTAAACGATTGATAGCTGCGGGAGCCGTAATTATAGGTAAGACTGTAACAACTGAATTGGCCGTATATTCACCGGGCAAGACAGCAAATCCTCAAGATATCAATCGAACTCCCGGTGGCTCTTCCAGCGGTTCCGCAGCAGCTGTTGCTAGTGGTATGGTTCCATTAGCCATTGGCTCTCAAACCAATGGCTCGGTTATTCGCCCAGCTTCTTTTTGCGGCGTGGTTGGATTTAAGCCAACCCATGGTTTAATTTCTAGAGTTGGCGCTTTGTCGCTATCGCGAAATTTGGATCATGTCGGCGTTTTTGCTCGCTCGCTGGAGGATGTGGCTCTTATTACTGAATGCTTAATCGGATATGACCCGAAGGATCCCGACACTCAACCAAAACCGGCACCTTTATTGAGTGAAATAACCGCTCAGGACCCCCCAATCGAGCCTAGATTCGCATTCATTAAAACACCTGTTTGGGATCAAGCAGAACCCGCAACACAAGACGCTTTCGAGGAGCTCTTTGAATTTTTAGGTGATAGTTGTGAGGAAGTTACCTTGTCGGAAGAATTTGACAATGCGGTCGGAGATTTAAAAAATATAATGCTGGCTGATTTAGCCCAAAACTTAAATCGCTATATGAAGCGAGGGGCAAATCAAATTAGTGAAATATTGCGCGGGATGATCAAGGAAGGTCTAAATATTAGCGCGGTTAGCTACAACACCAGTGTCGAGAGACGAGCCATATTGAACGCCTGGATTCAGGGGATCTGCTCCGAATACGATGCCATCATAACGCCGGCCGCTACGGGAGAAGCGCCGTTGGGATTAAGCTCAACAGGTGATCCTATCTTTTGCAGCCTTTGGTCTTATTTAGGCGTCCCGGCAGTAAATGTACCCCTTATGGAGGGTGAAAATGGGATGCCTTTGGGCGTACAAGTCGTGAGCTCGTTTGGTGATGATGCACGTCTTTTAAGATCCGCCCGGTGGTTAGCCAGTAAAGTAATATCCTAGAGTTAGAAAAACTATGGGTATCGTGGTTGAAATTCTAAATATAATTGCACCAATATTTTTATGTAGTGGTATTGGCTTTCTATGGGCAAAACTAAATTTTGGGTATGAAACCTCTTTTATAACGCGCCTAGTAGCAAATATTGGATTTCCGTGTTTGATTTTCTCAATCATATCCAAGAACCAAACGACTGAACAAATATTTAGAGAAATGAGTGCATCAGCTTTTATATCTGTCTTAATTTTCTTTATAGCCGGATCCATTATCCTAAAATTCTTGAAATTAAACCAATCAACCTATCTGCCTTCTATCGCACTTGCAAACTCTGGAAATATGGGTTTACCGCTGTGTCTTTTTGCATTTGGGCCAATAGGTTTAGCATATGGCTTCGCCTACTTCTGGGTACAGGTAATTTTAGTCTTTTTGCTAGGAAATGCAATCGCCTCCAAACAGTTTAACTTTAAAGCAATTTTCCGGGTTCCTATAATCTGGGCTGTTATAATAGCCTTTGTTTTTGACCATTTTGATCTCAGCCTTCCGAGAGGTATTAATAACACTATTGAATTATTAGGCGGTTTTTCAATTCCTCTTTGCTTGATTACCTTGGGAGCTTCTGTCGCAAATTTAAAAGTTAACTCCCTAAAACGTAGTATTATCCTATCAATCACGAGATTAGCCATTGGCTTTGTAGTTGGGGTTTTTCTTTCGGAATTATTAGGATTTCATGGTGTGGCACGGGGCGTTTTAATAATTCAATGCACGATGCCATCTGCTGTACTCAATTTCCTATTTGCAGAAATTCACCAGAATCAGCCTCAAGAAATTGCAGGTATTGTATTAATTTCCACTTTATGCTCATTCGCGACGCTACCTATTCTACTGTGGTTTGTGATGTAAATTTAGCCATGTTGTCAGGCCCTACTTCTTAATAAAGTTTCAGATGAGGAAATTTTTCCGTAACAAAATCGGGTGAGACAAACAAATCATTTTGTTAAACAATTAGCTGAAGTCTATCCACACTTAAAGAACTAGACTACCGTCGTCTCATCACCAAAGACGAAGCGGTTAAGAAACGCAAAGCTATTTTTGATGGTCTTTAGAGCACTGCCTAGTTCATCCAATTTATCGAACATACCTTGTTGGAGCTTCTATAAATATCTACATAAAAATCGAGTGAGTATAACTCTGCAACATAATTGAAAAATTAATCCAAGGCAACTCAGAGGCTTTACACCATACACAAGAAAGCTATATTAGGGTAACGAAGATAAGAATTTGAACTTATTTTTCAACTTAGCAAAAATAAAAATCGGAAGAGAAATATGATAAAAATTGGAGAACAAGCACCAAAATTCTCGTTTACAAATCAAGATGGCGCAAATGTAGCACTTGATGATTTTTCGGGAAAATACGTACTAATGTGGTGGTATCCAAAAGCTGATACCCCTGGCTGAACCATCGAAGGAAACGGGTTCCGTGATAGAATCCAAGACTTCAAAAATAAAAACTGTGTTATTTTAGGCGTGAGCTTTGATAAGAATTCAGATAATAAAGCATTTAAAGACAAGTTTGAATTTCCATTTGACTTATTAACCGACAACGATAAGTCAGCCTCGACTACCTTTGGAGTAGCAACTTCTGATACGGGCAAAGCAAACAGAGTGTCAGTACTGATTGCGCCGGATGGTACAATTGCGAAAACTTACGACACTGTTACTCCAGCAGAGCACGCCGACGAAGTGCTAGCTGATTTAGCTAGTCTGGATTGATGCCCTACGAATTCTACTACTGGCCGATGATTCAAGGACGGGGAGAGGTCGTTCGTCTCGCGCTTGAGGAGGCCGGTGTAGACTACGTCGATGTAGCCAGATCAGACGAAAAACAGGAAGATAATCGGGCCGCGATCCTGGCTATCCTTCAGGACCCTGATCTTGAACGCCCGCCATTCGCCCCACCATTCCTGCTAGATAATGGCGTGATGATTGCCCAGGCTGCAGCCATATTACAATACTTAGCGCCAAAAATTAACCTCATTGGAAATGAAGAGACGGAAAAAATATTTGCACACCAAATTCAACTGACTGTGACCGATTTTCTAATGGAAGTACACGATACTCATCACCCGCTCGCAAGCGCTCTCTATTATGAAGACCAAGTAGAAGAAGCAAAAAAACGCTCGGCAAATTTTATAGAACTTCGCATCCCCAAATATATGGACTATTTTGAGAAAATTTTAACCAATAATAAATCAAATTCCGGCTGGTTAATTGGCGACAAGATGACTTATCCAGACTTATCTTTATTCCAAATTATAGAAGGCCTCCAATATGCATTTCCAAAAGCCTTCAGCAAAATTAACAAAAAATATCCAAAAGCCCTAGCTCTTAGAGATGCAATTACAGTACGTCCAAATACTGCCGTATACCTGGCTTCAGATCGTCGTATCCCTTTTAATACAATGGGCGTCTTCAGGCATTATCCAGAATTAGATACCAGCTAACAATATTAAGCTTTACTTTAGACGAAAATCTATCGCCTGTAAGAAGTGTTGTTTTTATATATGTCTGATAAGTTGAAATAGATAAAACGATGCAAATTATCTCAAAATCCAAAGTCCAGTGCATTTATCGTAATCGCGCGCTTTTGGCCGAGTCGCCTGTTTGGAGCGAAAATGAAGAATGTCTATACTGGGTAGATATAGAGGGTCGCACCTTTAACAGGTTCGACCCCAACATATCGAAAAATATAGCAATCAATACAGGAATTAGAGTTAGCGCCCTTGCGCTAAGAAAAACAGGTGGTTTCATAGTTGCTACAGAAACTGGGTTCCAATTATATAACTCAACGAAAAATAGCTTCACCCCGATTGGTGACCCAGAAAATAATAAACCAAATAACCGTTTTAATGATGGCCGATGCGACCGCGCAGGTCGCTTTTGGGCTGGTACGATGGTTGAAAAGGGAAATCAAACTCCAGATGCGGGTCTCTATTGTATCGATGGCAATCTTACATATATGAAAAAGCACGAAGAAATCATTCTTGCCAACGGACTAGCTTGGAGCCCCAACAACCAAACCTTGTATTTAGCCGATACCCGCCATCCTGTTGTTTGGGCATTTGATTTTGATATAGACAGTGGTGATATTTCCAATCAGCGGATCTTTATTGAATTTGGTATAAACGATGGTGTCCCAGATGGAGCTACTGTTGATACTGATGGCTGTTATTGGTTAGCTCAACCAAGGTCATCACAAATCTGTCGTTATACACCCGAAGGGCGGATAGACACTATTATTGAATTACCAGTCTCAAAACCAACCATGTGTGCTTTTGGGGGTCCAAGTTTAAATACATTATATATTACGACAAATTCCCTAGGTTTTAGCAAAAAAGAACTAGAAAACCAACCGTTAGCCGGCAGCCTGCTCGGGCTAGAAATAAAAGCACAGGGATTGCCAGAGCCTAAATTTATTGGATAAAAAACTTATCTAATAAAAGTTGAGTAATTGAAGAAGAATTGCCAAAGAAAAGACGCTCAATAATTCTATGAACCCATAATTTTCTTATAAAAATTTCATTTTAATCATACTGGGCTATCCTTTATATCCCATATACTAATATAGATCTATCCAAATTTATAAAGCGTTAGATGGGCGACGTAAAGTTCTCCACATATGTGAAGCTGATGTATTATCATTGCCCAACCCTTCACTTGGCTGCTTGAAACCACGTCCTAATACATCTTCAAATTCATCCCACTCAACTAAAATATCAGGATTAAACGAATAAAGATCATTCATGCAAATTTGACGGGCAGTCATATACCATTTGTGTTTCCGAGCGCGTTCATATTCAGCGACAATATAGGGTTCAGGTTGATAATCTTCTCCAAACATTCGGTGATACATTTCAGGATATTCATAGCCAACATCAGGATCTGCAAAAAATCTACAACACTGGTGCATTCTGATCGCCCAACTCACCTCTTCATCGACATATGGCTCAATTAGGGCCGCGCCCCAGTAACCATGATCAGCACGAATAAAACCACTCACTGCGACGTCATGTAAGAGACAAGCTAAAACGATTTTCTCGGGCAAACCGGCGTTCTGGGCAAGACGCGCGCTTTGAAGCAAATGCTGTTGTCCACCAATAGAAAAGCGTAAATGAACAAAATCCATGAAAGTTGGATTTTCCGGCATTTCTGGCAAACGCGGATCATCTCCCATCATAAGGTGCACACCTGGGGTTGTTTTGCCTCGTTTATACGACGGTTGCCGCCCCTCTTCTAACTGAGCAATTAGCGACCTCGCGATAATTTTTCCCTCGAGTTCTTTGATCTGTTGATCTTCTAATTTATCAGCATATTCAGATAATGAGATAGTATCTACATTTTGCTTCATATCTTTATTCCTCTCTAGTTTAGTTAAACTAGCAGTAGATCAAGAGTTAATTGGAGGATAAAATATTTAATCGAAGTTACACCTCGTAAAATTAATTAAACTCAAAACCTTTCATCCATTTTAATTCCAAGCGCCTCTTCATAAGCCGTTTTGACATGATCCGGTTGACCCGCCTGGAATACAAAATTGCGGGTCGCTCGCATAAAAATATTTTCTTTGTCCTCGAGCAATTCGCGCGGATACCCATTAATCATACGTTCATAACCAATCAGAGGGAATTTAATACACTTATTAAGTTTCTCATCCCGCACGATAGCTTTAGGATCTTTACCATTTTCAATCCTTTTTAAATCATCCAAAAACCGTTTGCGAACCATTGCAATACCTCGATCACTTCGCCCAAGGTTTTCCTTTGTCCGGTCGGCTTGGATACCTTGGCCCACCCAAGCTACGAAATCTTGATTCATAACATGCGATGTTATCCAACGCCCAGTCTCCTCATCAACCAAAGGACCATACCAATGAGGAATACTATCTTGAACATAAGGTTCACAATCATTTGGGACCCTATTAAAAAACCAGCCAATACTCATAGTGTTTTCATCATCAATTGGGATACGCCATTCAAAATGATCCCCGGTGTACAGTGCATTAGGCCATAAGCAATGGCGACCAATCGTCCATAGAGGATGATTCTTATCTGTGTCTTCCCGGACACGCTTATAGCTAATACCCCACTCGAATTCCTCAAAATCCAACTCTAGATGGGTTGGAGCATAAACGTTGGCTTCCCCGGAAAGTCTCGACGACCAATTAGAATGCATCCACTCAAAGTGAACTGGATCGCATGAATTCTCCTGACACTGTAGCCAATTGCATGGAATTTCCGTCATCACAATTTGCACAAACCCGTTTTGCCAAGAAAATGGTTCATAATTTGGCACTAAAGGAACAGGTTTTGGGCCAAGGTATGCCCAAACTAGACCACCTTTTTCCTCAACTGGATAATTAATAATTTTAATTGTCTCACGCAACTTATGTTCAGTATCTACGGTATCTTCAAAGGGCTGGGCGATACAGTCACCATCTTGATTAAAAAGCCAGCCGTGGTAATTACAGCGCAAACCACACTCCTCTGCGTAGCCATACGACAAATCAGCTCGGCGATGCGGACAATGACGATCAATTAAGCCAAACGTACCGCTTTTATCCTTGTATAAGACAAGATCTTCACCCATTAAACGGATTGGCTTAGTCTCTTTATTATCAAACTCTGATATAGCTCCAATAGGCATCCAATACCGGCGTAGTAAATTTCCCATGGGTGTGTTAGCACCAACGTTCATAAGTGTTTCATTACGTTCTTTTTCTAACACGGCTAACCCCTAGTTAAACCAACATTAGTTACTGACCAACATAGTTTCATAATCACCGCCCATCACGTCACTAACTGGTTTTCCAGCTTTAACGGCCGCAGCCATTGCAACTTCCTTACCTTGAATTTCTTCTGCCTTATCAAGCACATCATCCGAATGCTTTTGTGGAATAAAAACAACGCCACTTCCATCAGCTAAAACAAGATCTCCCGGATCAACGGCCACGCCACCAACATTAATCTTTTTATTCCAGTTATGCTCAGCAACACGGCCACGAGCAGTAAACGGCGTCGCAGCCCGCGCAAATACAGGAAAATCAACATCCCGACTTTCGTCGGCATCTCGAGCAGGTCCATCCACAATTACTCCCGATAAACCTTTCGCAGCAGCGGCTGTAGATAAAATGCCGCCCCATCCGGCGGCAATTTCAGTTTCTTTATTCTCAACAACAATTATATCACCAGGCAAAGCCGCATCAACTGCTGAAGAGCACAGATGCTTTTTTGGAATATCTGGGCTCGCCTTCCCAAGTTTAACTGTCTGAACTCGGCCGGCAATACGCCTCCGCACCGAAATCGAACTAAGACCCATGACAGTACCTTTTATTCCTAAAGCATCTAACGCATCTGAAACTGCACATGTATCAATTTTTCTCAACCGTTCAACTGCGATATCAGACATTTAGTTTAAATACCTTTTTAGCGTTACCCGAGAATATCATCTCTCGATCAGCATCGCTGAGAAAATCAATCTCATGAAAGTAAGGTTGAATATCATCCATTTCTCTGCCGGTTTCGGGGTTAATTTTTGAACCAACACCTGGACATTCTGCACCAAATAAGGCCCGTTCCGGTCCAACAACTTTCAACAATAACTCGATGGCATCTTTTGTATAAAGGACCGTATCAAAATACAGCTTATTCATACCATCGATAAAACGATCGCCTTCTGGACGGCGCATGGAACCAGCCTGAAACCGACCCAACTGATATGGCATGGCTCCACCCCCATGTGAAACAACAATTTTCAGATCGGGGAAGTCCTTTAAAACATCAGAATTGATGAGACCAAAAACAGCCGTCGTTTCTTCATTAATAAAACGAAGCGAATAGGGCTCGCGCGGAGATCTTGAGCCCGTCCCATGAATATGAGCGGGCACATCCAGCTCACATAATTTTTCATATAGTGGATACCAATACTTGTCACCCAGCGCTGGAGGATGCGTTCCACTATTTTCATAAGGATCAGGATTGAGGAGAGTGCCTTTAAAACCTAATTCATTCACACAACGTTCCAATTCATTTATGGCAATATCAAGAGGCTCCCCAGCTACCGTTGGGATACCCGCAATTCCAATAAATCTATCGGGATAAATTTGGGTCTCACGGTGAATTATATTATTAACTTCCTCATGAAACCACTGCACTAAAATAGCCTGCGATTCACTGTGCATAAGTTGAAAAGGGCGCGGCGAAATTAACTGCATATCGGTGCCAACTTTATCAATATAATGCATATGCGGATGAGGAAACGCTTCCTTGTGTTCTTCAACGGCATGACGAATTTGATCGTCAGTTACATTTACCTTGCCGCGACCGTGAGCTCCACGATGCGATAATAAAGAAGCTTTATACGCCCATAATTCAACCGGAGCGCTTACATGAGCATGGCAATCAATAATCATTATTTCCCTCCCTTAGGTATTATATAAGTAAATCTCTTTTTTGCCTACAATTCTGCGGTTCTATAATATGTTTAACAACAAATGGGGCCGTTAGATGACTGTTTATTATTTTCCGGAAAAGCTATCGTCCGAATACTAGAGAGATGGGCTACCATTAACTTTCTAGCTGGCTCAGCTTCACCTTCTTTAATCATGGTGAATAATTTTTGATGTACCTCATACGCGTGTTCCGCAATTTCCCGCTTAGCGCGTTTAGCTCCCCGTGGCCAAATAACATGACGAAGAGATTTAAACTGAGCAACAAGAGCTCGGTTCCCCGAAGCTTCAATAATTGCCAAATGAAACTTTTGGCCTGCTTGTGTAAATTCTTCTGGATTATCTAATACCAAACTGGCTTCATCTAACAATTGTGACAGACGTTCAAGATCTTTTTCAGTTCGATTTTGTGCCGCCAGTTCAGTCCCTGTGCTCTCAATCACTATCTGCATATCAAGGATTTCATATTCAGTGACACCTGAAAGCTTAAATTGGATGGCCAGAGCGTCTGAAAAATGATCAAGATTACCGTTTGCTATTCGGGTTCCTCCAGTCGCTCCAACCCGAATCTCAACAATGCCCATGGTTTCCAGGGTACGAAGAGCATCACGCACGGTAATTCGACTGACATCAAATTGCCGGGCAAGCTCCTTCTCGGAACCAATGAGGTCACCCGGCCCGAGTTTTCCCGCAAATAAAGCTTCACGGACTTGCGCAACTATTTGGTTCGCCACTGAGTTAGCGCGCACAGGTGCCCAAGATGGCGGTGTTCGATTAAGTAAAGACTTATCCATTTGAATTCTATTTGAATTCCCAAATAATTACTTTGATATAATGATATAACAATTAGATCATTATTTGGTTTAACATCAAGAATATTGTGTTAAATTAAAACGGCAAACAGTGAGGATACCAAGATTACTCAATAAAAGTTTGATTTAACAAATTTAACAGTAGGAATAATCGTGGCACGTTTTTTACTCCATCGTTTCTACATATCAATCCTTGTCGCAATTACGGTCTCCGTAATTGCGTTCAGTTTGTTGCGCCTATCGGGTGACTTAGCCGCAGAACTTGCTGGCGAAGATGCAACCGAAGATGAAATTGCCCTCATCGCACACCAATATGGGCTCGATCGTCCCCTATACGTTCAGTATTTTGACTGGGCCAAGAATGCAGTATCCGGTGACCTAGGTCGCTCTTTATTCACAAATGAACCCGTCGCTGAAATGATATTTGAAAGACTTGGTGTGACAATCAAACTAGCCTTCTACTCCATTACGCTTGGCTTAATATTGGCAATTCCCCTTGGCGTTCTAGCATCGATAAAACCAAATACATGGATAGATCGGATGTCATTAGGCTTGGCAGTTTTTGGTCAAGCAATACCAAACTTCTTTTTTGCGCTGTTACTCATATTATTATTTGGTGTTCAACTTCGATGGCTACCAATATCTGGCAATGATACATTTGCACATTTTATTATGCCGACAATGACTTTAGGAATTGGTGTAATGCCACAGTTTATGCGTCTAACAAGAACTGGGATGCTCGATGTTCTAGACTCAGACTTCATTCGCACAGCACGAGCCAAAGGACTTAATCCGATGCGCGTTTTATTTAAACATGCGTTACGCAATGCAATCCTGCCAATTGTTTCATTAATGGCTGTCGTGCTCGGCTTTCTACTCGGGGGCACGGTGATTATTGAGTCAATATTCGCATTAAACGGTGTTGGGTTCTTAGCATTTGAATCAATAATGCGCCAAGATTTTCCTGTGGTTCAATCGATAGTGTTTATTTTGTCCTTATCATACATTTTACTGACGTTGTTTTCCGATTTGATCAACGCTCAACTCGATCCAAGAATAAGGCTGGGATAAAAAAATGCTAAACCTTACGACTGAAAACAGTGAGAATAATCAAGCCGACGAATTTGAAATAGCGGTCCCCTCACCACCCGAATTGATGAAACGACGGGCAAAATCCCACCTAGGTTTTATTCTCGGAGGGAGTGTCGTTTTATTTGCATTAATCGTTGCCATTTTTGCACCGCTCTTGGCACCCTTTGACCCTTATGATCAAGACCTAACTCGGCGGCTAGTTCAGCCGATCTGGCATCCAACGGGCACCTGGAAACATCCATTTGGAACGGACGCCTTGGGACGCGATTATCTCAGCCGAATTATGTTTGGATCGCAAGTCTCATTAATGATCGGATTTTTTGCCGCAATAATCTCAGCTGTCGTTGGGTCTACAATTGGCATGATGGGCGGCTATTTCGGCGGTCGCACAGATAATTTCATTATGTATCTAATTAATGTCAAGTTAGCTCTCCCAGGACTGCTAGTGGCTCTTTCATTAGTTTCTGTTTTTGGCGGCTCCATAGTAGCATTAATTATCATCCTATCCTTCTTATTTTGGGATCGCTATGCTGTGGTAACACGCAGTATCACTCAACAAATCCGCGTGAATGACTATATAACTGCGGCACAGGCTTTAGGGGCTTCACGGGCGCGGATTATTTTGGGTGAAGTCCTTCCGAACGTAATGAACCAAATTATTGTGATCGCCAGTCTCGAGATGGCCGTTGCCATTATAATTGAAGCCGCCTTATCGTTCCTCGGTTTAGGTATTCAACCACCGACACCCTCATGGGGTTTGCTCGTCTCAGAAGGCCGATCTTTTATGTTTTTCAAACCATATTTAATAGTACTGCCCGGTGTAGCTATTTTCTTCCTTGTAATCTCAATCAACATGATGGGCGATGGCATCCGGGACATTACAGCACCGGAAGGGCGCAATTAATGTCCCAAGAAATAGTTCTTGAGGTTAAAGATTTATCTGTTGATATCAACGTGCCGGCTGGCACTTTGCACGCGGTCTCCAATCTAAGCCTCCATGTCAAAAAAGGAGAAACCTTATGTATTGTTGGGGAATCCGGCTGCGGCAAATCAATAGCGTCACTTGCAATAATGAATTTACTCCCACGGAGGGCTTCTCTGACAGCCAAAACACTAGCTCTCGAAGGACGTGATTTATTAAGTCTGAGTGAAGCAGAATTTTCTAACCTGCGCGGTGATCGAATCGGCATGATCTTTCAAGATCCAATGACTTCACTTAATCCAGTCTTCCGAATTGGGAACCAATTGGAGGAAGTTTATATGGAGCATGGCAAAGGCAATCGAAAGGAAGCTCGTGAGCGAGCAGAGTACCTGCTTGAGAAAGTTGGGATTGTCGCTCCGAAGGAACGTCTTTCGCAATATCCACACCAACTCTCCGGAGGCCTCCGACAACGAATGATGATTGCAATGACACTAATGTGTGATCCAGCGTTAATAATTGCCGATGAACCCACAACAGCTCTTGATGTTACTATGCAAGCACAAACTTTAAACCTCTTACGATCATTGCAAAAAGAATTTAATACTGGCTTAATACTTATTACACACGACTTAGGTGTTGTTGCCAGAATGGCAGACCGAGTAATGGTAATGTATGCAGGGTACGCTGTCGAAATAGGAACGGCTGTCGAAGTATTTGACAACCCCAATCACCCCTACACACGAGGGCTTATAGATTGCATTCCAGTTCCCGGCCGCAGAAAGCCAGGCTCAAAGCTTGGCTCTATCCGGGGAATAGTGCCAGCCCTCGTCGGCGATATAAAAGGCTGCACGTTCAGAAATCGTTGCGATTTTTCTATCACCCAGTGTGCGGACGAAATTGTTGCTTTAAAAGAACTAGGTAAGGGTCGTGCCTTTCGTTGTATACTGACGCCCGAGGAACGTAAGACGACTTTACAGAATCCAGGAATTACACAATGAACCAATTAAATTCCCAAAGCAACAATGGCAACATCCCTGCCTTGGAATGCAGAAATGTGAGTCAAACATTCATGATAAAGTCAGGTATCTTTGCTGAAAAACAACCTCTTAAGGCTGTTGAAGGCGTTAACCTTAGTGTTAACCGCGGCGAAGTTATCGCGATTGTAGGAGAATCTGGCTGTGGAAAAACAACCCTAGCTAAAATGTTACTTGGCCTATTACCTCCTACAACTGGAGAAATTCTTCTGGATGGCATTCCGATAAACTCCGTCAGTATTTTAGACATAGCGCGGAAAGTTCAACCTGTATTCCAGGATCCCTATTCATCACTCAATCCAAGGAAAACCATTAAGTCTATCATCTCTTTACCTTTGAAAGTCCATAATATTGGCACTGAAATAGAGCAAAAAAATCGGGTCGAAGAGTATATGCGTCTGGTCGGTTTGCCAAATCGCCTCATTCATTCCTATCCAAATCAACTTTCTGGCGGTCAGCGCCAAAGGGTCGCAATTGCCCGGGCCCTAATTATGGAACCAAAAATCATTGTATGTGATGAACCAACTTCTGCTTTGGACGTTTCCGTGCAGGCCCATATTCTTAACTTGCTCCAAGATTTGCGGAAAAAATTAAACTTAACTTACGCCTTTATAAGCCATGATCTTGCCGTTGTTGAACATTTAGCCGACTGGGTAGCCGTAATGTACCTAGGCCGTTTAATTGAATTTGGGAAAGCAACCGATGTATTCAGAGACCCAAAGCATCCTTACACTCAAGCACTATTGGAATCGGTTTTAACTCCAGATGCCAGTCTAGGCCTTCCCGAAATTACTCTTGGACGTGGATTACCCAATCCACTATCACCACCAAGTGGCTGCTATTTCCATCCACGCTGTCCCAAATCTAGTACAGAATGCAGTGAGAAAAGCCCCCTCTTAAAGAAAGAGAAAAACTATAGTATCGAATGCCACCTTTATAACTAAGAAAAAGCCGCCACGAAGCGTGACGGCTTTATAACCAGAATAATTTCCAGAATATAGTCCTACTACTTCCAATGCATATGATTTAACGTTGCTCCATAGGGCGAAAGCGAACCATCTTCTATTACCAAATCCTTGCTATGTACAAAAGACGTTGGCAATGTAGAAATTGGCAGAATATAATTCATTTGGTTAACTCTGTCATAACCAACCTTGTAAACAGCCTTTCTTTTCTCTGGATCTAAAATAGCGCCACCCTTAATTCGAGCTTTATTGATGATCTCATCATGCCAGTAGTTACGCGGGCTCCACTTTCCCTTGCGACCTTTCGCAAAGAAAACATTCAAGGTTGAAGATGCATCGGGTAGCCCTCCCGAACTCCATAGACTCACCAAAATTTCAAATTTACCTTGACGTTGCAATTTTCGATAAACTCCAAAGCTAACTGGTTTAACTTTGCCACGAATTCCTATCTTCCGAAGCTCACCTGCGACAGCTACCGCAACGGGGCCCGCCGAACCCAAAGCCGTTATTGAAACTTCAAAGCCTTTAGGATAACCGGCCTCGGCCAAAAGTTTTTTTGCAGCTACTCTATTAAAGGCAGGGGGCTTGGTTGAAAAATCACAACCTTTCTGCACACGCAGACACATTGAATCCAAGGTTTTAACCTTATCACCACCGGCAAGCACTGCACGAGCAACAGCCAATCGGTCAAATCCCATGGAGATCGCTTTACGAACACGTTGATCGGAGAGCGCTTTATTACCAGAGCGATTAACAGAATCCATTGAAAGATAGGTATAAAGTAAACCGCCGGTAGCCGTAGCTGCTAATGCGGGATTTTTTTTCAGATCGTCAACTTGGTCTTTTGGAACACTGCGGATAAGATCCGTACCTCCCGTCAATAATTGAGCAATACGTGTTTGAACGTCTGGAATAGATTTCGCGATAATAGTTCTTATCTTTGGTTTAGGTTTCCATGTCCCACCGTGCTTGTACTCGTTGTTACGGACCAAAATAATACCTTTATTGGGGTCAACCTGCGTAACTTTCAGAGGGCCCGTGCCAATCGGTTTTTTGCCAAATGTACTTTTTACTTTAAGCTTGCCGTGCGTATCCGATGGATAAATCAAAATTGATTTTGCCAGCCTCATTAGACCAACCGCTGCAGGCCGTTTGGTATGGATACGTACTTTGTATTTGTTAATTTTTTCAACTTTTTTAATCCAGATGTAGTTGGTTTTAAAACGAATTCGGGTTTTTGGATTAATCAACCAATTAATTGTATAAACCACATCATCAGCATCAAATTCCGACCCGTCATGAAATTTAACATCGTTTCTAAGTTCAAAATCCATGGTCTTAGCATCAATGCGTTTCCAGGATTTTGCCAGCAATGGGTAAAACTTGCCTGTAAAATCATCGTAGTGGACTAAACCATCG
>LWDU01033420.1_pt1 | contig 38327 bp, 25 predicted proteins | sample 727161 | NCBI WGS metagenome assembly LWDU01 (sample SAMN04566230, study PRJNA314399) | hydrothermal vent metagenome | isolation source: deep sea hydrothermal plume seawater | place: Mexico: Gulf of California, Guaymas Basin | collected 2004-07-11
CCACGCCCATTTTGGTTCTCTCGGCGCATAAAAAAACGAATCACTCTGTCGTTTGAGTAATTCGTAAAGACAATTGATGCCGTTACTATATATTATACACAAGAAGTCGGAATTTTGGCTCAAAGTGCCTCAAATTGTATTTGTCGCTGTCAGACTGGTACAGGTGAGACGACTCCATTTCGCCATCGCCACCATGCCTTTAGGGCAGACTAGCATCCTTTTTTTCACACGAGTTAAAAGGGGTGGGTATGGTCAGCAATGCCAGCCAGCGTTTGATTATCAACTGGCTCTACCGTCAGCCATATAAATGATTGACTTCACTTCTAACATCTGAGTACAATGGTTCGTATTCAAGCTAATTCTATATTTTTGGAACCTTCACAATGACTAGAAAACTAATTTTGATCTGCATTCTTGCGTTCTTCATAAGTCCGACCATTAGCTCAGCTCAGACAATCACCAAAGTGTTCGATAACCCTAAGGACTACGCTTATTCAAAAGGGAAGTTCCTTATGCATGTGGACGTCCGGTCGATGAAACGAGTAAAGTTGTACCTTAATGAGGATGTGTTTGATCCAAAGAGAATTAAGCGGCTAAGCATGGATGGATTTGCACGACCAGAAAAACCTGAGCCAAGTCTTGATGGATTTCTGATGGTAGTTGCAGATGGTACAAAGCCCGCACAGCAGTCTCAAACATGGGGAAGCAATCAAGGGTTGCTAGATCCACCTAAGATTAATGTGTTTATCCCACTAAAATTGGGAACGACCGTCAGGGAGCAGGTAACGGGCACCAAAAGAGTTTGGGTTGCATTCGAATTACGGGTCTTGACTGGGCGTCAACAAGGAGAGAAAACAACACATTATGTCGCCCAGATAACGGAAATTAGACCTGCCCCGTAACCTTAGCGGTCAATCTGGAAGGTTGTACGCGGTATTACAGCAATCACAGACGTAGTTTGTGTGGTCTAAAGGCTCTAGGATACCAGTGCCACACTCAGGGCAGATAACAGCGTCTTCCAGTAACGGCCTGAAGGCTTCGTATTCTATAAAGTCTTCTATCATTCCCTTGACTCCAGACTACGTGACTCTCGCTGAGCTTCCAGAAGCAACGTTGAGAGAAGATCAGGATCTAGAGAAGATAGAAGAGACTTGATTTGATCCAAATTTGGAGTTGAATCACCATCTGAATCACCATGATTTTTGGTAGACTCTATGTTTTCAGGGGTTACAGACTCGTTGTTGCACTCCTGCTGGGCGTACTGAGGCCTTTTGGATTACGCTGTATACCGTAGCGTCTGAAAACCATCCACACACCAAATTTTTCCAATTTGCGGACGGATAGTGAAATGAATCTCGAACGGACCATCACATTCATCTTTGGTGTTCTCGTTATAGGAATTTGGCTGTTTCTAAAGGTTTGTCGCAAATATAACAGCGACCTACCAGCAAAGTCATTTAGCGCCCTAGATCGAGGATTAACTGCTTCTCGCATCTTGATTCGAATCGTTGCCTTTCTGGCAGGGTGTTTACTATGGTGGCTGCCTTTATCTTTCATGCCCGATGATATCGAAGGACTATTTTGTATGGGTTCATTTGGAATATTATTAATCATCTACGGACTTATTGGCCCCAATATGATTACGAAATTCATCAAGAAGATGGACGAGTAGTTGAGGCTCCTGACGATGTGATAGGCACCCTTGCCCAAGTGAATAGGTAAGATGGACCCGTTTGAGTCTATAAAATCATCCGCTCTACTCCGACAATCATTCACATGCCTCCAAATTACATGATGCTTACGGTATCATTGGGTTAGATATATTGGACTTCGCTTTCTTAGGATATTCAATGAACATGAACGCCCGCCCCCGATTACCCTTAATTTTCATGTCGCTTCTTTGCCTGTTGCCTTGGGATGCCAAGGCAACAGATTCGACAGACTCGACAGCCAAACGCCCCAATATTCTGTGGATCGTGGGCGAGAACTTTGATCTGGATTTTGGCTGTTACGGTGCAAAAAACGTGTTGACCCCGAATATCGACCGGCTCGCGGCCAACGGGATCCGCTATACCAATGTTTTTTCTACATCACCGGTCTGTGCTCCTAGCCGCTCCTGTTTTATGACTGGCATGTACGCCACCACTACCGACATGCATCACATGCGATCTCATCGTGACGATGACTACCGATTACCCACCGGTGTACGTCCGATTACTCAACGCCTGCACGACATTGGTTACACCACGGCCAATATCAAAACGATCGGAGATCATGTCGTCGGCACAGGCAAACTCGATCTGAATTTTACCAATGAGGGAGAGCTCTACACGACGACCAACTGGTCCGAGTTAAAACAACAACAACCTTTTTTCGCGCAAATCAATATGCCGGAAGCGGAATACGATATTTACGATCGCAAGTCGTCCGAAAAAGACCGCGTAGTGTGGGTCGGCGAAGAGTGGCATCCACAGGTCGCCACTGCGGCAAATGTCACTCCTCCCCCCTACTATCCGGATCATCCGATCGTTCGTGCTGAATGGGCTCGTTACCTAAATTCGGCTTCCGGAATGGATGTTCGCATCGGCTGGATACTGGACCAACTTAAAAAAGATGGCCTCGCCGATAACACCGTAATCATCTTTTTTGCCGACAACGGTCGACTGGAAGCACGTGGAATCCATTGGTGTTTTGACAGCGGCCTGCACGTCCCGATGGTTGTCCACTGGCCAAAAAATATTCCCTCCCCAGACCATTATCGTGCGGGCAGTCTCAACAATCAGGTGATAAGTCTCATGGACTTAACTGCAACCACACTATCTATTGCCGGGATTCAGCGACCCGACGGGATGCAAAGTCGCGTCTTTTTGGGCAACCAACCGGATCCCCCGCGGCAGTATGCATTCAGTGCTCGTGACCGAATCGATGAAACCATCGTGCGACAACGCAGTGTACGCGGGCCACGTTTTCATTACATTCGCAATTTCACACCGGGTGCGGGATTTCTTACGCTTAACCGTTATAAGGAAAAATGTTTTCTGGTAAAGCCATTGATGCGAGAGTTACATACCACTGGACAACTGACCGGAGCAGCAAAGGACTTGATGCAACCGTTTCCTACTGAACAACTTTACGATACCCTCCGTGATCCCTTTGAAATCCATAATCTTGCCGATTCCCGACGTAGCAAACCTCAACGCGTACTGGAGTCCATGCGAACCGCACTGGACACATGGATGGTGCAAACCGGTGATCTGGGGCATATTCCGGAACCCGACGAAATCGTTCGCCCCTTTACCAAGGAAATGCATGACTGGTTTGGCACTCCAGACTGGTACACTCCGGACAAGCAATAACTGGCAAACGACCGTCACCACATGTCCCGTCGCGACGGGGTAAACAGACTTTTCCTCCATCACCTATCGCTCTAACCCAAATGCCACGCAACACAACACTTATGCATTCGATCCTAGTAACGCTTTTAGTCTCGCTTAGCGGAACCGTAGCCGCCGCGGAAAATTTAATACAATCCCAGCCGACCGCGGTTAGCTTTGAGTCTGCCAAACCTGATTTTTGTACTACTCTAAAAACCAGCAAGCCACCGCAGAAACAACCAAATATTTTATTCATCCTGCTCGATAATATTGGCAAAGATTGGTTTCGTTGTTACGGCAGTCAAGAAAATGTAACACCCAATATCGACCGCCTCGCGCGAACGGGTGTCAAGTTTCGCAATTTCTATGTCACACCCGTCTGCAGCACGACACGTGTCGGCCTCCTGACGGGTCGATATCCATATCGTACGGGCTGGCACACGCATCATGACCCAGCAATTTATGGTGGTGGCTATTTCGATTGGAACCGTGAGATTTCCATCGCGCGGATCCTCAAGAATGCTGGCTACCAAACATTCATATCCGGAAAATGGCAAATCAACGACCTCTTCGATCCCGCTCAAAAAGATGCACTCACTAAACACGGATTTGACGAATACTGCATCTTTCCCGAAGGTAAAAAAGAACACCCCGCTCACAAGAAACGTTATTGGAACCCTTATATTATCGAAAATGGAAAACGTCTCGAAACCACGGGGCAATACGGTCCCGAAATTTTCACCGCGAAACTGATCGAGTTCATGACACGACAGAAGGAGAAAAGCGATCAGCCTTTTTTCGCTTATTACCCCGCAATACTCACGCACCTTTCCATCGGACCCACTCCGGATAATAAAGCCACCAACGGCCGAAAACTTTCCGATCGTGAATTATTCGTCGGCATGGCGCAATATGCCGACACGCTAGTCGGTCGAATGGTCTCTGCACTGGATAGCCTTGGTATCCGCGATAACACGATCGTCATTGTTGCCACCGACAATGGTACCGACGACGGTTCCTATCATGGGTACGATAACTTAGCGGGACGTGTGAACGGCAGGTACGCTGAAATCGGTTCCACTATGAAACCTAATGACGACGGCTATTATCCGCTGACTGAATGGGGCATCAATATGCCACTAATCGTTAATAGCCCTAAACATATTCCGGGAGGTCGGGAAAGCGACGATTTGATTGACATGACCGATATCCTACCGACCATCGCTGACTTCGGACAAGCTAAAATACCCACCGCCATTAAAATCGACGGACGTTCGTTTGCACCACAATTACGCAATCCAAATCATGACAAACCATGGCGAGCTTGGTGCTTAAGTCAATATTGTGAAGTCCGAGTGGTGCGAAACCAGCGGTTCAAACTGTTTTCAAGCGGTCAGTTCTATGACCTATCAGTCGATCCTCGAGAACAAAACGACCTGCAAGGCAACGTCGAATTACGCACCGATCAAGCAACCAATGCTGCGCACCGGAACCTACAGAAAATCCTCGACGACCTGCCTGCTAATGCGAAACTCCCTTGGGAATTTCGCAGCATCTCAGCGCGGCAAATACAAGCCGCTAAACAATAACAGGTGGCTATTGTGTTAGCCCGACGCACTTCAATATGCGGTTATTTTTCAACCGCACCATAAAATGGAAAAAGCTCTTGCAGTCGCTTTTTAGACGGACGTGCACCATACTCACAAACTTCAAACGCCTCTGCATATTTCACTTTGCTACCCACCTCCAAACCATAGGCACGAATCAATTCTTCACGAAATCGATTTGCTTCACCGCCTTGCCGCCGTGTCCAACGCTCGTGCAGCCAAGCTTTTCGTTCTTGTGGCGCACTGGCCGGTGGTACCAATGCCAAACGCTCCGCACTGCCACCCGCACCACCTTCAAAGGCTTGCGAAACTAAGGCAGTCAAGGCATCCACTTTTTGGTCAAACACACTGTCAACCGCAACAACTACGTCAGCGGTAAAGGGATAGGGTTTTGTAAAACGATCGCTGGAATACAAAAACACAGGATTTTTCTTTAAATGCGGAACGTCGGGACAGAAAAATGGTACCGTCACCATGAATGCTGCGTCTTGCACAAGTATCCCCGTATATCGATGATCCGGATGATAGTCCCAGGGGCGATGCGAAATGACAATATCCGCATTCCACTCACGGATGATTTTGCAAATCGTTTTGCGATTTTCAAGCGTCGGCAGCAACTCGCCATCGTGAATATCAAGCACTTTAGACGTAACTCCCAGTCGCTTTGCGACTTCCGCTGATTCCGTGGTGCGACGTTTGGCAAGTTCTCCTCCCGCCATCTTCCAATGACCAATGTCACCATTTGTTACCGATACCAACAAGACATGGTGGCCCAGTTTGGCCCACATCGCGGCCGTACCGCCACTCTTATATTCCGCATCATCCGGATGGGCCCCAAAACACACGATCCGTAGTTTTCCGTCATCCTTATTGTCACTAGTCGTTGACTGTGCACTACAAATGGTCGCGCTATAGGTCAATAAACAAATTAATGACAAAAACTGTAAGGCAAGTCGTTTCGACATAATCTAAGTTCACTTTCTTTAAGGTTCATTTTTCTGTTACATTTATTTTACCGAATTTGACCGCCCCGTAGACCCAGCAGCAACAAAATACAAAACCACACGATGCAATCATCAATCCTTAAACCCTTACTTGTTTTCATTTGCAGCTGCGGAGTGTCTCAACATTTTTCACATCTAGCTCAAGCAAAAGAAGTCATGCGGGATATTTCTTTTAAAGCAAACTATGATGGATCCCAGCAGAAATACATCGAACTATTGCCCGCAGGTTTTGACAACCGGCAACGCCATGACGTGTTGATTACGTTGCACGGACATGGCAGCGACCGCTGGCAATTCATTAAACAACCGCGCGGTGAATGCGCTGGAGCTAGACAGGTAGCCAAGCGACATAAGATGATCTTAATCTCGCCAGACTATCGCGCGAAAACATCGTGGATGGGTCCAGCAGCCGAAGCAGACTTAGTACAAATCATCGACACACTCAAAACCCAATACCGCGTCGATAAGATCATTTTGCTCGGTGGTTCGATGGGGGCAACGGGAGCATTAACTTTTACCGCATTACATGCAAATCTGATCGATGGTGTGGTGGCCTTAAACGGTACGGCGGACTTAGTCCATTACCAAAACTTCAACGCAGCGATTGCCACATCGTTTGGGGGATCGCGCACAGAAATTCCTGACGAATATAAACGGCGCAGCGCGATCTATTTTCCCCACAAATTCACAATGCCAATTGCTTGTACAACGGGAGCAAAGGATAGTGTCGTACCACCTCAGAGTGTTCTGATGCTCCTCAATCAAGTCAAGCCATTTTCGAAACATGTGCTGAGTATCCATCGCCCGACAGGCGGGCACAGTACAACCTTAGCCGATACAATTCAAGCGATCGAATTTGTACTGACAGCACAGAGGGATTAAGGTTGGCCTATTTTTTAGGCTGGCGGCGTTGCTGTTACGGATTGCGTGTAAGTGGCCTGCAACGCTGCGTCAGTCTGAGTATGCGTTCCGCGGTAAACAAACAATAAACCAAGACGCGAGTGTTCGGTGAGATTAGGGTTAGAATGGTGGATAACTTCACAGTGATGAATGGTCGCGTCGCCAGGAGCAAGCGTCGCGCAAAACTGCTCAGATTCAGGTGTATCCGGCGCTACGGCCAATCCGATCGAGTTACCCGTTACTCCTGACGGCTTGCTAGATAACATGCCAGATTTGTGGGAGCCTTTGATGAAATGAACAGAACCGTTCTCAACGGTAACCGAGTCAATCGCTACCCACACGGTTAACATATCAGGCGGTGTCTGGCAAAAATAGGCATTGTCCTGATGATAGGGCACACCAGAACCAATTCGCGCAGGCTTGCTAAATGTTTCTACACCCGTCAGTACCGGTTCACCCTGAACCAACGCTGCAATCAGTTCGGTCATTTCCCGTCGCTGTCCAAGTTCCTTGAAATACGCGTTGTGTTGCTCTAGTCGCCACAGATTACGAATCGTCTTACCATCGGCCTCAAGCGTACGAGCGTCCTTCGGTTTCAACGGCAAATCGTCGCGGATATAGCGAGCTAACTCGGCTCTAATCTCAGCAACCGTATCTGCTGAAAAGAACTCCCGAATCCGTACAACTCCATCCCGCTGGTAATCGTCTAACAATTCTCTAGGATCACTCATTACGGTCATAAAGTTATTCGTGCTAATTCGTAGTTATTCATCGGCAATTTTACCATTATCGTCACGCCACAGGCTGTTAATCAACCTCCCTGCACTTTCCACAATTTTGTAGCCAGCGTTTTGTTCCAAGCGTGTCCAATAGATCGGCTGCCCAGAATACCCTCCGCCTAATATCCCATAAATCGTCGGGCAATAACCACCGTACCCGTCCGCTAAACCTATCACCGCAGTAATTCCCGCAGCGCTACGATGCTTAATGTCCAATCCAAACTGACAGTATAATTCACAGGGCTCGGTCACCAGCGCCACATCGCCAATCCGCACAACATGAATCGGCAGCACATCAACAGGATTCTCGCCGTACACTTTCTGCAAATGTACTGCCCCAAATGCCATGATCATCTCCATCCCACGGATGTTCTCGCCAGCATCAATTTTCTCAAGCGTCTTGCGAGCCTCAACCAAACGATCGCTAGCAGGCAACCGAACGGCAAGTTTTAAATCTTCATAGGCGTGACTAAGGGTTGGGCGCGAGTGATATTTCACGTCCTGATACAGCCGTAAAGTTTCTGCGGCGACGATGCGGCCAATGCGGACAACCTGCTCGTCACGCGTTTCTTTTTGTCGGTTTAGATTATTGGGAATAGCAATGTCACCCTGAGCACCACTAAAAAAGAGGACTGGAATATTGCCAAGTTCGCTCCGCAGTATCTTTCGTGCTTCGCCAGGAAATTCAGAAGTGTAAATTCCTGCTGCATAAAAAGAAGCAACGTGCGTGGTGTTATGATGCATCAAAGCAATCAGCTTTCCTTGGAGATCCGCAGCAAAAATGGCGAGGTGTTGAGGATCATCCGGACCTTCAAGTCCCGCAAAATCCGCGCGGTTAGCATTACCGTACATTGAATGCGTACCGTCTGCCCAACATAATCGACGATTGAAACCGATATGCGCGACCCCTTGGCCCCAGCCTATTTTTCCCGGACGAGCGGATGCGATGGTTTGTTTTGCCAAGTCAACGAGCCATTTTTGTAGACGGCTAACATACTCAAGATCGATAGGCATGAGATAGTTCGTCTTGATCAGCGACGGACCGCCATGCGTATGTGTACAAGTAACAATGATATTTCTCGCAGGGATATTTGTCGCAGTCCCCAGCGTTTCACGAATAGCCGCAACATGCTGGGAATTGAGACCAACCAAATCACAACTGACCAACAACAATTTAGTTTTGTCATTGGCTAGGTAGAGTCCGTTCGCTTCCAAATCATCACGCTGCTGAATAGCTTTCTTGGGTACTCCAGCACCTTGTACCCAATTGCCGAGTCGATTGTTAATCACCACACTCGCCGCACCGACTTGCAATGCCTGCCTGTCATCCGCCAACATTGGGATCGCTGTTAAAATTAAAACGAGGAAGAAAGTCTTGATTGTTTTGCAAGTCATTTTTCTATTTCATATTAAATGCACAATAACTATGGCATATATCTTATCAAACCCTAGGCATGTCTTTTGACAAACAAACGTTTTTTGGACGGGCGGGAAGAATCCGTCTCGCAATCGATGCTTAAAAAATTGGTGTCCGCGGCGGTAGATTTGAAAACACTGCACAAACCAATGATGGTTCACTCATAACTTGCTACGGTTATTGCGACTCGGTTAACAAAACTCGGGTCCAACAGTAGTTGTGATGTGCTCGTTTGAACATTTATGCCATGCAACCGGCACCTAGGCCAAAGATGGTAAACTAAATAGCTGATGGAAGTACATTTTGCTTTCGATCGCTTTTAATTTTTCGCCCTGAGCAACCAGAATGCCAGCCGTGCCAATTAGAACTCTCACGTTATTGCTTGCTATCTTTAACACCGTTTGTGTAGGTGCCCAAAATAACGTCGTTAAAATAGACTACGTTTCACAAATCAAACCGCTGCTCGCTGCAAAATGCTACGCCTGCCACGGAGCATTAAAACAAGAAGGTTCGTTGCGACTGGAAACTCAAGCACTTATGCGAACCGGCGGCGATAGCGGGGAAGCTGTGATCCCCGGCAATGCCGAGGACAGTAATCTCTTGCTGCGAATATCCAGCCGCGACAACAATCGAATGCCACCACCACACGAAGGTGAAATGTTGGATGACGCCCAAATCAATCTGATCCGAATTTGGATTGCCCAAGGCGCACACGCACCTGAGGAACAAACTCCGACCGATCCGAGATTACACTGGGCCTTTCAAAGGCCAGTTCAAGTCACTTTTGATATGCCGAAAAAGACACATCAAAACGGCAATCCAATCGATGCTCTGCTGGCGCGACAACACAAATCGCATAACCTCGTTCAACTTGGGCCAGCGAACAAGTATCTACAACTCCGGCGAATTTACCTCGATCTCGTCGGTCTACCACCCACTCGTGCACAAATGCAAGCGTTTCTCCGCGATGACGCCAGTGACGCATATGAACAAATAGTCGACCAACTTCTCAATAGTCCCCAATACGGTGAACGCTGGGGACGACATTGGATGGACGTGTGGCGTTACTCGGATTGGTATGGACTCGGAGCAGAAGTTCGCACCAGTCATCGTCATATTTGGAAATGGCGCGATTGGATTATCGAATCCCTCAATGAAGATGCTTCCTATAAACAAATGATTGTCGAAATGCTGGCCGGAGATGAAATTGCTCCTACCGATCCTGACACGTTACGAGCTACCGGTTTCTTAGTACGAAATTGGTACATCTTCAATCGAGATACACAACTCAACAACACCATCGAACATACTTCCAAAGCATTTCTTGGATTGACTCTAAACTGTACTAAATGCCACGACCACAAATACGATCCGTTTACACAGGTCGAGTATTATCAGATGCGAGCGTTCTTCGAACCCTTTCAACCTCGACTCGACCCAGTCGCAGGTGAAACGAACGTCGACGTAAACGGACTCGCTCGAGTGTTTGATGCCTATCCAGATACACCCACTTACCTCTACATACGCGGCAACGACAAAGACCCCGATAAGAGCAAAGTTATAAAACCGGACGTCCCCGCCGTTTTAAAGTTAGGCGATCTCGATATTATCCCTGTTTCGCTACCTACAGAATCACATAATCCAAATTTGCAAGCGTTTGTTCTCGACGCGCATCTACAACTCGCCAATAACAAACTGAGGGCTGCTCGCAGTGAACTTGAGAAAACCAAACAACAACTCAAAGATAAAACACCTCGTTCTACCGGTGCTGTAACTATTGCCGAAAAAACCGTCGCTACTGCCCTACTCTACGTCACTGCTTTGCGAACTGCTCACGCCGCGGACGTTGCCAAAAACAATGCACCATCACCAGAACAACTAACTGCGTTGATTCGGACTGCGGTTCTGGCCGAAGCAAATTATAACGTGGCCCGAACAGATGAAGCTGCTGTTCAAGCGGAACAGAAACTCAGCAGCGCCGATGATAAAACAAAGCCGGCCGCAATGAAAGCACTTGAAACCGCTCGAGTGGAATTGAACAAATCTCAACAGGCGCTTAAGCAAGCTACCGAGAAACCGACTGGTAAATACACTTCCATCAAAGTTGCTGTGCAAGCGGCTAACGGTTATGGCGAGCATGTGGCGGGTACTGCCGCTCGTAAGGGCCCCTTTCCAACTTCCAGTACGGGACGACGCACTGCCTTAGCAAAGTGGATCGCTAATGATGCTAATCCACTCACTGCCCGAGTCGCTGTAAACCACATCTGGTTGCGACATTTTGGCCAACCCCTAGTCGATTCCGTTTCCGATTTCGGACTACGAGCACCACAACCCAAACAACAGGCACTGCTGGACTGGTTAGCTGTTGAACTGATGCAAAACAACTGGAGCATGAAACATCTGCACCGCCTGATTGTTACTTCCGCCGCTTATCAGCGCAGTTCGAACTTACAATGTGCCAATGCCGAAACCCTAGCAATCGACCCTGACAACGATTACTACTGGCGACGAAACACCATCCGACTCGAATCTCAAATCATTCGCGACAGTCTGCTGATGCTCGCCGGTACACTCGAACAAACCATGGGCGGTCCAACGATTGCTCCGAACCAAGAAGACACAGTCTTGCGCAGATCGCTTTATTTTAATCACTCCCGAGACAGTCGCGCTACATTTATTGCGACATTTGACGATGCCGATGTCACTCAATGCTATCGACGCGGTGAAAGCATTATCCCGCAACAAGCCCTGGCACTGGCCAACAGTAAACTCGCACTCACCATGAGCCGCGGCATTGCCAATCGAATTCAACGACAATTAGGACCCGTTACAGAAGTTAGTCATGAACAATTTGTCCGCATTGCATTTGAAACCGTCTTGTTAACTCCTGCCAACGAACAAGAATCAACTGCTTGTTTATCCATGTTGCAACAAATGCAGCAAATATTAATACAGCAAAAACATGAACATCCAACAATGCGTGCCCGCGAAAACCTAGTGCATGCTTTGTTAAACCATAATGATTTTATTACCGTCCGTTAAACCGCACAGTAACGAAGCTATTAATCACTGATAGCATGAGCCTATGAATTCTGATCGCCACCAATATTTGACGCCTCTAGAGCGACAACTCAACCGCCGTTCTTTTCTCGCATCGACTGGATCGGGGATAGCTGGGATCTCGTTGGCAACGCTGATGCAACGGCAAAGTCTAGGTGAACATCCAGCGATCACCGGCCAACCCAATTTCCAACCCAAAGCAAAAAACGTCATTTGGCTGTTCATGCGGGGTGGTATTAGTCACATCGAATCGTTTGACCCTAAACCAGCCGTTACAAAATATGCTGGCAAGAGCATTTCCGAAACACCCTGGAAATCGGTTCAGGATCCCAAACGATTAAAGAAGCTACGAGTCGTTGCCACCAATCAAGATACGCAACGGAACAAGTTATATGAGCTACAAGTAGGTTTTAAAAAATATGGTCAATCCGGTATTGAAGTGAGCAATTTCTTTCCAAACATTGGCAGCTGCATTGATGATATCGCCGTTGTCCGATCGATGTGGACGACTGATGATAATCACGGCGCCCAATACCAATTTGAAAGTGGGCGGCACAATGTTGACGGATTCTACCCAACCATCGGCGCCTGGATTACCTATGGACTTGATTCACTAAATAGCCACCTGCCTGCATTTATCAAGATGGGGGTCAAATACCCGCAAGTCGTCAATGATGGGAACTACTTAGGACCTGCCTTCGATGCCGTGCGGCTAAATGTTGATCCAAACAATCCATTACCCTATGCCAAACCAGAATTGGATTTATCAACTGCAGAACAACAAGCTCAGTTCGGATTGATTCGACGGTTAAATCAGATACGCGCTGCACAACACCCAGAGGACAGTGCCTTAAGCGCTCGTATTAAGTCTTATGAACTTGCCTATCGGATGCAAACATCAGTACCGGAAGTTATTAATTTCGATGACGAAACACTCGCCATGCATCAAATGTATGGCCTCGACAATGACGTAACCAAAGAATTTGGCCAACAGTTACTGGCCGCCCGCCGATTCGTTGAAAAAGGCGTGCGGTTTGTAAAAATCATGCATGGCCCAGGTGCAGCCGGCGCGTGGGATGCGCACGGCGGATTAAAGGCAAACCACACCAAGCTCGCGGCACAGGTCGACAAGCCTATTGCTGGACTGCTGAAAGATCTGAAACAACGGGGATTACTAGACGAGACGATTGTTGTTTTTGCTACTGAGTTTGGGCGTACTCCTGGATCACAAGGCGGAAACGGCCGCGATCATCATCCGTTTGGTTTTTCAGTTTGGCTCGCCGGCGGTGGACTCAAAGGAGGCGTAGTGCATGGTGCCACCGATGAAATCGGCTTCCATGCCGAAGAAGATCCACACTATGTTACCGACATCCACGCCACACTTTGTAAACAACTGGGCCTAGAGTCACACCAATTAAACGTCCCCGGTCATCAACGACTGGAACTCGACTACGGCACTCCGATTGATGCCATTATTGCGTAAAACAGAAAGTCACATTTGTCATGCGAATCGCATCCAGCACACAACTGAAACCCGATCACCCCGACAATTGGTAACCATCCACCAAAGAGAGCGTTAATGACAAATCCAACAATACACCAACACTGGCGTTCTCGCTTCAACCTTGCTGTTGTCATTCTATTGATGTCAGCCTACTGTCAGGCGGATGAATTCCGTGCAGGTGCACATACCGTGGACATCACTCCTCCTATCGGTATTCCGATGTGGGGATATGGCGCTCGCAGTGATGATCCCAGTACCGGAGTATTGGAACCGCTCGAAGCAAATGCACTGGTCATCGCAACCGGTGATGCTAAACTTGCCTTCGTAGGACTCGACCTCGGGCGAGCGCCAACTCGCAAGTCCATGGCGAACATCCGCCGGATGATCAAAGAGCAAACGGGGATTGAGCATTGCTTCATCGCCGGTTCGCACACTCACCACGGTCCCTGCCTAGAACTTGGGCACCTCGAAGGTTCCGCTGGCGAATATGTACGGTCTCTGGAAAAGAAGATCGCCGAGGCTATTATCGCGGCGAACAAACAAATGGTTGCCGCGCGCATGGGAGTTGGTTCTGACCAAGTCGACATGAACCGCAATCGGCACACAGACATCGAACCCAAACCGATCGACCAAGAATTGGCGGTAATCCGTTTCGACGACATGACAGGCAATCCAATTGCACTTATCGTCAACTATGCCGCACATCCCACCAGCATTGATTCCGATCGACTAGAATACTCACCCGACTATCCGGGCTTTCTCAAGAAGCATGTTCGCAAATCACTCAATTGTGAATGTCTGTTCATGCAAGGCGCCTCGGGTGACCTTTCCACAAACCGACGAGGCAATGACTACCGCGCATTCGGTACTCTGCTGGGACAAAAAGTCGTCGAAATCGCCAAGTCTATCGAAACCAAAACCTCCAAATATCCGTCGATCAAAGTTGTTGAAGAAGATTTCCAATTCAAAACGCCCCGCATCAACATTCGTAACTTCGCAATTCGTTTTGCCTTTGAACAAGCCTTCTTTCCCGATCTCGTTGACTTCTATGTAGATGAATACGCCCAAGGAATACGGCCACACCTCACCGTCGCCTTAATCAACAACGAACTCGGACTCGTCGGCGCCTCTGGGGAGTTCTTTTGTAATCATGCACTTCGTCTCAAAGCACGTAGTCGCTTGCCGCACACCATATTCTTGGGCTACTGCAACGACTATCAGCAATATTTCCCGACGATCGAAGCAGCAGCCGAAGGTGGCTACGGTTCGGATGCCATGGTCTCCCCGTCGCCCATCGGTGCTGGTGAACACATTACCAATCGCGGCCTATTTCATCTCTATAATCTGCAAAACAAATTCCGCTTGCTGCGATTAAAATAAACACATCCTGTTGCGTAGCCACAGGTCATTCATACTAATTTGTACTAATTCGTGGTCCTCGGTTTGGTACAATAGCAAACGTATCATCAAATCCTACCTACATTCTTCGGATTGAATAATATGTCACGCCCTGTGCAAGCCCTCCTCAGTCTAATTGCCATCTCCATTTGTGGCCCGCTCGCATCCTCGGCACATGCCGAGGAACGTCCCAACGTTATCGCAACAGCATTACCCATTGAATTCATTCCTCAGCAAATTGATGTCCCCGAGGGATTTTCTATTGAGCTAGTCGCGGGCCCTCCACTTGTTGAGCACCCTACGTTCGCCACATTTGATGATCACGGCAAGTTGTATGTCTGCAACAATGCCGGAGTAAACCTCAGTGCCGACGACCTCGAAGCCCAACTGCCAAACTCAATCAACCTGCTCGAAGACACCGATGGCGATGGCAAGTTTGATAAAAGCACTGTTTTCGCCGACAAAATGACCTTTCCCATGGGCGGCGTCTGGCATGAGGGTTCACTCTACGTCGCATCGCCCCCAAATATCTGGCGACTCACCGACACCACCGGTGACGGCATCGCCGACAAACGCGATATCATTGTCGATCGTTTCGGTTTTAGTGGTAACGGCGCTAGCATCCATGGTTGTTTTCTCGGACCTGACGGCCGACTGTACTGGTGCGACGGATACCACGGACACGAGTTCAAAGATAAGGATGGAAACGTTACCACTTCCCGCAAAGGTTCTTATATTTTCTCGAGCACCATTGCGGGTACCGACGTTCGTCGTCACAGTGGTGGCGGCATGGATAACCCAGTTGAAGTCGACTTCACACCAGCGGGTGAAGTCCTCGGTACCGTCAACATTTTTTATACTCGGCCCCGCGTCGATTGTCTTGTACATTGGCTTCACGGTGGTGCATATCCTCATCGTGAACAAGTCCTTGAAGAACTGCAAACCACCGGCCCCGTTCTTGGCCCTGTCCATCGCTTCGGTCACGTCGCAATCTCCGGGACCCTTCGCTATCGTAGCGGCGCACTAAATCCTCAATGGCGCGATAACATGTTTGCCACTTTTTTCAACAGTGGTAAAGTTGTACGTGTCGAACTTGAGCGTTCCGGCGCGACCTATTCCGCAGTGCAGCGTGAGTTCATTTCTTCGGAGAACCGAGAATTTCATCCAACCGATCTGGTAGAAGACGCCGATGGCAGTTTAATTGTGGTTGATACCGGTGGCTGGTTTTATCGAGGTTGCCCCACCTCACAATTCGCTCGACCTGATGTGCTCGGTGCCATCTACCGCGTCCGCCGTGATGGCATGACGACACCAGTTGATCCACGTGGTAATCGCATTGACTGGCCAGCGCAAACCCCCGCTCAACTCGCTCAACGACTCGGTGATCCGCGCTATACTGTTCGTCAACGAGCGATCCTTGAATCTGCGGCACGAGGTCAGGCCGCGATTACCACTCTACGACAAACCATCGAGCGGCGTGACATTTTAAACCAACAAGGTGCCATCTGGGCGCTTACGAACATCGTCGGCAAAACAATCGTTGCCGAGGAACAAAGCAATCAAGCAAATCAAAACACCTCCACCCTACAACTGGCAGCTCACGAAGCCATCCGCATCGCCTTAGACGACCAAAATCCACGCGTACAACATATCGCTGTTCGCAGCTTTAGCACTTATCCCCATCCACTAGCAAAACCACAACTTATCAATTTGCTCAAATCCGAGCATCCTGAAATACGCCGTGAGGCAGCTACGGCACTCGGTCGACTTGGGGACCCGACGGCGATTGAGCATCTACTCGCAGCTCTAGCTAATCCTACCGACATCGATCGCACGGAAGACCATGCCATAATCTTCGCGTTGATCGAAATCGACGACGCGCTGATAACGCGACAGGGATTAGTAAGTGACGATCCTGACAGTCAACGCGGTGCATTGCTAGCTTTAGATCAAATGACACAAGCGGCAGGTGGCAATCTAACCTCGCAAGACGTACTGAGATTAGTTAATTCCCCAAAAACCCGCACTCAACTCGCAGCCGCGCACGTATTCAGTCAACATGCCGACTGGGCTAAACATTCCGTGGAAGTTATCGGACCGCTCCTCAAAGCTACTGGCACATTAGAAAGCCGTGAAATCGCGCGACAACTTATCACAGATTCTCTTGGACAAGATGGAACCGACGCGCTCGTGGGGCGTTTATTAAGCAATCATCAAACCCCTATTGAAATCACAGAGCTATTGCTCGACGCAATGACTGCAGGCAACGGGCTAACGCTGCCTGCAAGTTGGACCGAACCGCTCGAGAAACGCTTAGCCAGTGACGAACAGGCAATCGTTGATCAAACATTGGCTGCTCTAGCGGCGATCAAAACGGACCACTTCGATGCGCGTTTACAACAACTTGGTAATGATACAACCCGCCCAATGCTACAACGAATCGCTGCCTTGGAAGTCGCCAATGGTCAACGTGGCCGCATTACCGATGATTCACTCGAACTGCTGCTGCAACTTATCCACAAGGGGTCCGGTGCCGGACTAGGTGCCGCGCAGCGTATCGGTAGCACGGCGCTCACCACCGCTCAATTAAAACGTATTGTGACTGTTTTCCCAAGTGCTCGCGCGGCACACCTCACAGAACTCATCCGACCCTACGAACGTTCCAGCGACCCTGAAATCGCAAAACTGTTCGTTAATTCTATTGCGACAGCACAAAATGTGACTGGTGTACCGCCATTCCTGTTCGGCAATGTCATTAAACTATTTCCGCAAGATCTTTTACCCGCTGCTAATGATATACTGGGACGAATTCGCATCGCTGAGCAGGCCAAACTTGCCAGACTCGACAAGCTTCTACCGCTCATTGGTACGGGAGATGTATCACGCGGGAAGAAAGTTTTCTTTGCGGAAAAATCTAAATGTGCAGCCTGCCATCGTGTCGGGGAACGGGGATCTCGCATCGGTCCCGACCTAACAACCATCGGGGCCAATCGTGCCGGCCATGACCTGCTCGAATCAATCGTACTCCCTTCGTCCACCATCGTTCGTGACTTTGAACCTTACAATATCGTTACCAACGATGGGCGAATCCTCACGGGCTTAATAGTTCGACAGACTGTCGATAGTTTCACTATTCAACAACAAACGGGAGATCCCATTACCCTAGCACGAAACGATATCGACGAAATGGCCGCGGGTACAGTTTCCATTATGCCTAATGGACTCGACAAAGCGCTAACAGAAAGTGAGCTAGCCGATGTCATTACATATCTGATGAGCTTACGAAAATTATCTAACAACGAAGCGGCGGCTCAGTAAATCAACTGAGACCTCTTCCACTTAATCCAGTTAAGCAAAGCCGTAATGCAAACAAATCCCTATCTAGCTCCTACCGCAAACCTTGATACCGGCGATCGCTGGTCATGGGATCTCAAAAACATCTGGCAAATCGCACTCTATCAAAAATGCCTGATGATTGTTCAATTCATGTTCTTCTCAATTATCTTGTTTATGGTGTTTTACGTACAAATCATCGGCACCTTGTTACGGCTTCCCATTGAAACAGACGGCTATTGGTTTTGGGGAATCATCATTGCTGCGGGAATTAGCCTGTTGCTGGTTACCATTTGTATCACGGTGCTCTGTAGCAAATGCTGGAATTTAGCGATCGGAGCAGGGGCTTTTGCGGGCATGTTCATTCCAGGTGCAAATCTGATCTTAATGCTAGTTATCAATTCTCTCATTACCAAGAGATTAAGAAACTACAACGTTCGTGTTGGACTATTTGGTGCCAATATGAATGACATTCGCATTCAACAACAAGAAGACATCGAGAATTCGATTTCGTACGTGTCCGCCAGCCACCAAAAATAAAACAAGCCTACGATTCGTATTCATTCATGTGAATTTGTTGTTGTGGAGGAATACAAAAAAAGAAGTGGCGCGATCGATCGACTAAAACCCGGGGATTGGTTTTACTTCCCCCCATTTCAATACTGCGTTCGCTACCTATATAGATGTGAAACCAGGTCCAAACAGGTCGCAAAAACAGAGCCCTGCTTTTAAAACAGGGCTCTGTGGGTTTTTGCGGGATTTATTACAAGTTAGAAAAGAAGCTAGCTATGATAAACCTTCACACCTTCGAGCCGTTCTTCTAACGCTTTTGCTGCATCTTCCTTAATTTTAGTATGCATAATCCAGACTTCTTTCAAACTCGGTAAATTTCGAATCTGATCCAAAGCATCATCTTTATGTTGATCATAAAATATAATCCGAAAGACCCTATCAAATTGATTCATCATCAATCTCGCGCCAATATCCTGTAACGCAGCAACTGCATCGGGATGATCCGGTCCCAAATCGACTTCCGGTTCTTCTTCCGGTTCTTCTTCGTCGATTGCTTCTTCATCACTCTCATCGGCATCTCTTGATCGATAGTCATCTGAATCTGAATCTCGTCTTCGAGAATCATCATTTCGTCCACGACCACGTGACCGCCGGCGACCTTCGTTGCTCGAACGTTCATCGTCGTCCTGATCATCTGAGGCCTCATCGTCATCTATGTCCGTGTCGCCGTCGTGTGATTCCTCATCCTCATCGTCATCCTCATCGTCGTCTACTTCGACTTCTATGTACTCGTACTCCACATCGTCATCGAGTTCTTCATCTTCATCAATTTCCACGTATTCGTATTCGTATTCATATTCGTCATCTGAATCATCTGAATCATCTGAATCATCTGAATCATCTGAATCGCCTGAATCGTCTGAATCGTCTGAATCGTCGACAGCTTCGTAGTCGTCGGAATCATTGGAATCCAAATCATCATGGTCATCGTCGACATCCGATTCGTGATCGTCATCGTCGACATCCGATTCGTGATCGTCATCGTCCACTTCTTCCCATTGTTCATCTACAAATGAATCGTCATCTTCTGGTCGTTGAACCATTAATCGCTCCAAGCTATGTAACGCTTTTACTTTATTTAGGGGCTTGCACGTTTTATTAGAGTTGCCTGTAACAGAGATTCTCGTGCACATCCCAAGGTAACACAGACGCCGTCGCTCGTCACCACCGGAAAAAGATCTCTCGTGTTTTTTTTATTCTGTATCGAACATTATAATCCAATGCCCAGTTTTTCTAGTTTGATATTGGCCAAGTCCGATACATTTTCGAAAATTGTTTCACCAACAAACAGCGAACCAGAATTAGGATGCTGAGCGAACATTTCATCTGACATATCTTCGATCGCCGTGGTCAGCACTAATTTCACGCCCACCGTTGTTTCCAATAACAAAGGACAGGTGACACGTGGCGCTTTTGCGGTTTGCCATTCAGCTTGAATCTCACCCGTTTCAATCGAAAACTGCCGAGCAACACCATATAGTGCCGCAGCGGGATTATAAAACGCCACAATCAAGCTTTTGTCATCAGGTGTAGCGACCATGCCATCCGGAAAGATTTCTCCGTCAGTGAAATCTACAACGACCTCAGCTTCGCTCAATGTCCCTTGGTTGGTATCTAGCTCATATCGCACAACTTGCTGCGTCGGCGTATCAATATCCAACAAGCTCCAATTTTGGCCACTGCGTGTTATCACTTTGCCGTTTGAGCACAATTGATCGTCACGCAATTGACATAGTTGCCTATCCGAAAATTTCCAAAAATAAAGCCCCGCCTTATTTGTCGCAAATTCGAGATCCTTAGAGCCAAAAACAATCCCCTCATCAAATGCGATCGCATCATTAATCAGAGTATTATCCACTCCAACATCGATATCATCACTGAGCACTGTTACATCACCGCTGGTAATATCCACCAGTTCAATGTGCTTATCTACTCCAACGACGAATTTCTGCGGATCATCTGTCGGGAAAGCAAACCCAGGGCGTCCGGACAACGCATAGTTGTTGTTTGTTAGTGTCGCACAATCAAATACATTTAGTGACCCTAGCACACTGTCAGCAGCGTGTTGAATAGCAACCCAGCTGAATCGGTCAACTCCGAGCGCCATCGGACCCTCCGGCAAAAACAAAAGGCGCGTGTCATCCGGTTGGAATAATATTTCGGTCGTATACGTATTCAAACTAGCAATTCCTCTAATACTGAGTAGGGAAGGCAAACCGTCAAGCCTACATCATCGTCATCATCATCGCAGCAAAAACAGAATTAAGCCAGTAATTGTTGCACAACATTACCCGCAATATCCGTCAGCCGATGATGTCTTCCTTGATATTTAAACGTCAATCGCGTGTGATTGATTCCCAGACAATGCAACAGTGTCGCATTAAAATCGTGAATATGGATGGGATCTTCTTCGATGTTATAGCTATAATCATCGGTCCGCCCAACTACTTTTCCCGCAGCCAATCCTCCACCCGCCATCCAAATCGAAAAGCAACGTGGGTGGTGGTCCCGCCCATAGTCTTCTTTAGTCAATCTACCTTGGCTATAGACAGTACGGCCAAATTCACCTGCCCAGATCACGATTGTATCTTTTAGCATCCCGCGTTGTTTTAGATCTTTGATCAATGCAGCTGAAGGTTGATCCGTCGCGGCAGCCTGCCCGCGAATGCTCTTAGGCAACAATGTATGATGATCCCATCCTCGATGGTACAACTGCACAAACCGCACCCCTCGTTCAGCCAATCTTCGAGCTAACAAGCAATTAGCCGCATAGGACCCCGGCGTTGCCACGGCATCTCCATACTGTTTGAGTACGTGTTCTGGCTCGTCCGAGAAATCTGTCAATTCCGGCACTGAGGCTTGCATCCGAAATGCCATCTCATATTGCGCAATACGAGTCGTTATTTCGGGATCGCCTTGTTCATTGGCTCGAGCGTGATTCAGCATTGCTAAATGGTCGAGCAGTTTGCGGCGGTCGCCACGCGTCACACCAGGTGGATTAGATAAATATAATACTGGATCCCCAGTACGACGGAACTTAACCCCTTGATGTCGCGAGGGTAAGAATCCAGACCCCCACAATCGGTCATACAGTGGCTGCCCAGTGTCACCGCTCGTTAACGCCACAAACGCGGGCAAGTCCTCACCAACACTTCCCAATCCATAGGACAACCATGCTCCGAAACTTGGTCGACCAGCTAATTGGGTCCCTGTTTGCATCAATGTGATTGCTGGGTCGTGATTGATTGCTTCCGTAAACATGGAACGCACAAACGTTACATCATTCGCAATGGTTGCCGTCTGCGGTAACAACTCACTGACCCAAGCGCCAGATTCGCCATATTGTTTGAAATTAAAAACCGAAGGTGCGATGGGGAAATGTTCTTGAGCGGCCGTCATACCTGTCAAGCGTTGCCCATCACGCACACTATCCGGTAAATCTTGTGTCGCCCATTGTTGCAATTTAGGCTTGTAGTCATATAAGTCAATTTGCGACGGGGCCCCCGACTGACACAAATAGATAACGCGTTTGGCAGTGGGAGGAAAATGGGGAACATCTGGCAATCCACCGATTCGCTGATCAGTCCCAGCCCTCCGGTTTGCCGCAGTGGATTCTTGACTCAACAAGGCACTCAATGCGGCCGTGGCAATCGAAATCCCGCCACCTTGCAAAAAATGCCGCCTGTTATGAAGCCACGCGGACTGTTCAACCTGTGGATCAAGCCGCTGAGACGCTTGTTGTAATAGGAATTTTCTCATCGACATACGCTATTCTACTCTCGATTAATGACTTCATCTAAATTCAAAATCAAGTTTGCCACGATCGTAAAGGCAGCCAATTCTTCACTGCTGAATTCACTGGATGCCACACTTTCACCAAATGCTATTAGTTTCTTGGCGCTGTCAATATTGGTTTTATATTGCTTACGACTAGTTGCCAGCATTTTTTGCAAGACCGTCAATTCATACTTTGTTGGGTATCGCGCAGTCAATTGCCGCCAACCCCACCGCAATCGTTCTGCATCATCGACAGCCTTATATTCCAACATCTGTTGGGCCAAATTTCTGGCGGCTTCAACAAACGCCACTTCATTCAACAACGCGAGGGCTTGCAGCGGAGTATTTGTACGTGACCGCTGCAGCACACAGTATTCACGTGACGCCGCATCGAAAGTCACCATGGTCGGCGGCGGCACCGTACGTTTCCAAAACGTATACATGCTACGTCGATATAATTCCACGCCACTGCCTTGCACATAGGCCTGACTGGCAATCTCTTTCCATAGTCCAGCAGGTTGATAGGGCCGGGCACTCATTCCGCCTATCCGCTGCACCAACAAACCACTGGCCTGCAGCGCTTGATCTCTAATCATCTCTGCCTGCAAACGCAGTCGTGGCGCCCGACTCAGCCAAACATTATCCACATCTACATCCAGATGTTTGCGAGTCACTACTGAATCCTGTTGATACGTTGCACTCGTTAAAATCAAACGCAACAATCGTTTAACATTCCAATCGTTTTCACGAAAATCAGCGGCTGTCGGAGCATCCCCCTGGACTCCTAAATTCTCCAGTGAAGCAACAATACCACGGCCAAAGAACTGCGCCCAAAATCGATTGACAATCACACGTGCCGTTAACGGGTTGTTATCACCGACAATCCACTGAGCGAAATCAAGCCGCGATTGCATGTCGTGTTTTTGTCCCGCGGCCAATGCAACAGGAATCCCTCTTGAGACTTCTTCTCCGGGAGCATCATATTGACCGCGTTTGAGCAAATACGTTTTTCGTCGTTGATTGTTTTCTTGCATCACCATCGACGTCGGAACGGACGCTAGATGCAACCGTTGTCGATGTCTAGCAAGTTGCAAGTCGTGATACAATCGGCCGTCTTCGCCCGCATCGACTTGATCAAGATAATAATGCAACAATTTAGCCTGTTGCCACGGTGTAAGCTTTGCCAACGTTGCCAACTGCTCCGGCGTCTCACGCACCGACAAGATTTCAATTTCTCTGTCTGTCAAATTCCGCACGTAAAAGGCGGTATTGTCGATTTGTGCCTGCAGTAAGTTATCCGTTGCTTCACCACCAAATACCAAAGTCGGTTTTGTTTTGTAGGTGCCGGTAAAGATATCAAGCATCACTTCCACTTCCTGTTGGACACCATCAATATAGATCGCCATCCCGCGCGCCATTTGCGTACCGTCGGAAGTAAACGCAATATGATGCCATTGGTCCCCTCGCAGTGCTGATTTGGTTTTCATACGAACCGAGTCATCTAGCCAGCGAGGACCAAAGTCCACCTCGACACAATTGTCTACCAATTTCCAACTGAAACCTTGGGGACGTTGATCATCCGGGTTGAGCATACTCATGATCGCACCGGACTGGACACCGGAAACTTTGATCCAAGTCGACAACGTAAGCTTTTGATGCCCCGGAAACTGAATCAAGGCACCACCGCCGATCTGAAAAGTCTCATTTAAGTCAAGTGCCTCGCCAAACACGCCAGATTTAAATTGTGGTTTGTCGCCGACAATCATCTTGGTTTGCAACAATTCTTTATCAACCTCAGCCGTATTGATGACGTCGTAGTCTACCGCACGAGCTTCCACCGGAAATTGCCGCGGTGTAATTTTTTTATCCCAGTCAAATTGAATCAACAAATCCTGATTAATGATAGGCAAACGTCCGGCGGGCCTGGCAGGCCCTGCATCAATTTGTCGCATGCGTTTCATGATTTCAACAAGTTTATTTGTCAACTCGGCAGAAAACTTATCGACGACAGCTTCATGTTGATCCATTTCGGATTGCATCGATTGCGTCGGCACTTTGAGCAGCGGGAATGAATTTCCATATTTGATGACTCGCCCGCGTTCAGGAATATTATTGAAGAACGCCATCACTTGATAAAACTCTTTTTGTGTAATTGGATCGTACTTGTGTTCATGACAACGAGCGCAACCCAATGTTAATCCCAGCCATACCGTCGCCGTGGTATCAACTCGATCAACCGCGTATTCGACAAGGTATTCCTCGAACACAATTCCACCCTCGGAATTTGAACGGTGATTACGATTAAACCCAGTCGCCAATTTTTGTTCTGTCGTACCATCCGGAATCAAATCGCCAGCCAATTGTTCGACGGTAAAATCATAAAACGACTGGTCTTTGTTAAACGAATCGATCACCCAATCGCGCCACCGCCACATATGACGTTCGCCATCGGTTTGGTAACCATTGGTATCTGCATAACGTGCCACATCAAGCCAATGCATCGCTTGTCGTTCGCCGTAGCGCAAGTCATGCAGCAAACGGTCGATAAGTTTTACGTATGCATCGGGCGCTGTGTCCGCTAAAAACTCGTCGACCTCAAACTGAGTCGGTGGTAGGCCGGTGAGATCTAGCGTCGCGCGACGGATCAACCGTTCTTTAGACGCGTTAGCGGAAGGGACCAAACCATGCTCGTGCATTGCCGACAGCGTGAACGAATCGATAGCATTTTCAATCCACGAATCCACGATTGGTAACGGCGATTTTTTAATCGGAGCGAATGCCCAGTGTTGTTTCCACCGAGCACCTTGTTCGATCCACTTGCGAATTAATTCGATCTGCTCAGGCGACAATTGCCTATCTGCATCTACCGGCGGCATCCGTTGCTCAACACTGGTCGTTAGCAGTCGCTGCAGCAGAACACTTTCACTGGGTTTGCCGGGAATGACCAATTGCCCGTTACCATGATCTTTCAACACATCGTCCTGTAAGTCCAAACGAAAATCAGCTTGCCGTGTTTGCTTATCCGGACCATGGCATTGATAACACGTGTCGGCTAGTATCGGCCGAATATCACGCGAGAAATCGATCAAATCCGATTCCGTTGCTTGCACAACGTGTACCAAGCAGAGTAAACCTATCATTGTCAAAACACGATGCATACGCGTATGTTACCCAAACGTCTTTAAGAGATTTAATAGTCGTCCTTGTATTACCCTATCGTAAAACATCTGCTACTCAACAGCAAATCAAATTATTGGGGAGGGAACTCCAGGGTTCAAAACGACAGGAATATAGGTGGTTCCTAAGTCCCCAGAAATATATAACCAAATCGTTGTGACGTTTATTTCGCCAGTCTGCCCAACGCATTGCATCATTCGCTATCCGACTTAAACTCGTAGGGCTCTAGTAACCAAGGACCAGTCGAGTAGATTTTGGCGGCGGGCGTCGGGAACTTTTCAGCGATCAATCGCTCCAAAGCGTACTCGGTTCCACCCCGCAATGCTCCAAAGGGTTTTGTACGACCATGATATTTCCATAACGAACTAATTGTCTCAGTACCTTTAGATTCCATGCGGGCCAAACTAATACACGCCATGCGTTTCACGAGATCATCCTCAGGCGGCATAGGAGCGTCGTCGTTGAGTCGTTCCAATAGTACTTTTTCAAGCTTCGGATCACCATGAAGATCGCCTTCATAAATACGCCCAGCGGCCCAAACTGCAGACGAGCGGACACGAAACCGAATCAATTGGTTCTTACGAATGAAACGGTACATCAACGGCATTGACTTCTCATATTTCATCTGCCCAAACATCTGGAACAAATGCGCTACTTGTTCATTGATGGAAAACATCGTGTCGTAGGGCAGTTTTTCACCTTCGAAGGCGACCTTCAGACCTTCGCAATATTCCAGAATTTGCGGCAATGTATCCGGCACGGCCAATCGTCGCAGAGCCCAACCTGACGTGGCGATCACTTCATTCCGCTGACTTTTTAGTAATTCGATAATATCAACGGCAACCTGCTTTTGATCTAGCGCAACTGCAATATGCATGGCCTGTTCTTGCATTCTCCAATGGTCACTAACAATCGCAGATTGCATCGCACTGATAACACTAGGCAACAATTCCTCGGTTTTGCTAGCAGTTAGCAACCACTCTCGAACCTGCATGCGTATCTGTGGATGCGGGTCATTTAGAAACGTTGCTAATTCAAGAACATTATCCTCAGTAATCAATTGGTTTAACGAATTTGCATAGGCACCACGAACTCGAAAATGAAAATGATTCGTGACTTGCTGTCCAAAACCAAGAACCGCCGCCGGATTCCATTTTGCCAAAGCTTCATATGCGATCACATGGACCGTTGAGTGTTTGCTGTTCACTAATTTTGTAATCATAGCTAAGCTGCGATCACGATTCTCATCACTTGGCGGCGGGGACGCGAGTAAAGCCGCAATCAAATAATCAGCCACTCTGTTTGTCGCCGTTAGTTTTTCAGCAATTTCCAATTCTGGTTGAGCAAGAGTTCCGGCGACGCTACGAGCGGCCGCAATTCGCAACACAGCATTTTGCTCAGTATCTTTGGCAATGGCCACCAACGACTGACGATCTGCGTCGTTACCAATTTTCCCGAGCCCAGCAATGGCCAAGCGAAATAATGATGAAGACTTTTGCTTCTTACTTTGGAATTCAACAATCCTCGTTCGCCAAACTTCAACAGCACCCGCCGTATCCCATTCAGCAAAAGCAGGCTCTACGATTGCCGATAAATCAAAATCACCAGACTTAACTAACTCTAGCAAACTCTCACCTGCTTGTTTTGCATTCAACTGGACAAGCGACATAGCTGCTGTGTGCCGTACTAGAGCACGATTATCTGGGTCAGTGACCAAGGCGATTAACGGAGTGATCGTTACGTCGAGGCCGGCAACTCCCAACTCCGCCGCTTTGCCAATCGTCTTCGCCGCCACTAACTTGAGTTCTTGCTCATCCGCTTCCAGGGCTTTAATCCAAGTCGGAATTAACTGCGCAGACACCTCTTGCACCCGTTGCTCGTCAACGAACGGAGGGTCCGAGAACATTGGCCAATCATCAGTAATAACGTCAATTTGACCGACTGCTGTTTGGCAAACAAATAATATGCCAATCGTAGCGAAGATCCATTGTGATTTGAGAGTGTGGAACATTTTATATTACTTCAACAGTGTTAGGTTTTAGGTGAAAAACAACAGCATCAAGGCTATTGCGGTTTAGTAAGCAAGCGGACTCGGAAAAACAACAACATCAAACATATCATTGAAATAGCACCAGTCATGATCCAATTAAACGATACGATCAATGAGATTCGTGTGAATCCAATGGCTTCCAGTGGTACACGGAATCCAGACCACAGGTCTTCAGTTGAACTACTCCAAACTTCACTCGGAGCAAGTCGCGTAAATTCAGCGGGGTCGAAACCGGGCATATTCATGATTGTAAGTGCGGTGGCCAGCGGGTTAAACAGTAAAGCTGTTTCAACAACGTCAACACTAAACGGTGCTCCTTTACCCATCCAAAACAAGAACGTACCGGCAAAGATAATTATAATCACCGAAAATGAAACGATCGTTGCAGTCGCAGTCACGCGAAACAGACTACTGATCAATGCGCTGACCGATAAAACGAGGATACAAGTCATCAACAAGCAAACACATACTTGCCATATCTGAGTCGTCAAAGTGTTATCAATCGCTGCCAGTACGGCATAACCAGGCAATGATGCTAAAACAATTAAGCCAATCGTGACTGCCACGCTCAGAATTTTCCCTGTAATAATTCGAAAAGATGTGAGTGGTGTCATCTGCAATAATCGCCAACTATCAAATTCCAATTCAGAACTGATCAATCCCGCAGCGAGGCTAGGTGTGATTAACACAACTAGACTCACTTGCATCACAACCATGATGCCACCAATCGTTTCGACACCCCACTGGTTCGTGTACTGCGTGGTGATGTAGATCAATGCCAATGACAACAGCAAACAACCCACCATCATCCGCACGATCCAATGTGCTCGGCCAAATCGACGACTACGGAACTCTTTAATTAGCACTGGGTTAAGATAGGCAGGAATATTCGGAGCGCGTTTTTTTGGATCCATCCCGAGAAAGAAAACCATACGGAGAGTTTGTATCAGACCACTCATTTGGTGTGTCAAGGCTCCCTGACTTCGCGAGCGATCCAAGATTCGTTGATTTAGCCGGATCAATGGAATTGCCACAAACACAACCAGCGATGAAAGCGATAAAATGACATAGCGACTAATCGAATCAACGTTGCTATCGATTCCTTGCGATCCCACATCACCATGGCCCACCACATCCATCACCGCGGGGATTGGCGATATACAGCGTATCCAACTTGCTACATCCGCTAGCATGCCTGGTGTGGCTTGCAAAAACAGGTGGGGGCCAAGCACAATCACTGACAATAGCAGCACGATGCCGTATGTCATTTTAAGGGCACCGTCGACTGAATTCGTAATACAGCTAATCATCAAACCCATCGTGGAATACTGTAGTGCTGCAAGAATTAGAATTCCATACAGCGGGAGGACCTGCCCCTTCAGTTCAATCCCACCCATTACGTAACAAGCAACCAAAGAAGGAATACTAAGAACCAATAATTGAAAAACAAATATCATCACACCAGCGAGTTTACCGATGTAAATATCGATGGGCCGCATCGGGGAATTCAATAATAGTGCCAACGTGCCTTGAATGCGTTCACGAATAACGGAAGTGGCTGGGAAAACGGGAACCAAAAATATCATGGCTGTGAGAATCCCATAGGAAAACAACTTGAAGACCTGCATCGAACTAATGCCACTGAGATCAGAGGTTTCAGCCGGCCACCGCAAGACCAGAAGTAAAGCAAACATCATCACCAACATGACCTGAATGGCTACGGCTTTTTTTGTCCGCATCATTCCGATTAATTCGCGATGAACAATTGGGTTGTTGAACATTTGATTCTTCTTATGGTTATTTTGAGGTTTGGCTTGTTTGGATAAAAATCAGGAGGTGCTGGAGTTAAAACTCACACCATTTTGGCTCTATCTTCTTTGGTTACGGTCAAGAATGCATCTTCCAAGTCAGTTTGCACTTCACGGAACTGAGAAATTGCAATTTTTTCAGTGATTAGCGTGTTTAGCAGGCCCTGCATGGAATCTTCAGTAATGTTCGCACGAAAACGTATTAGTTGTTCGGTGCGACTGCCAGCGATTTCAGCAAGAGTCAATTCGCGTTTTACAATTTCTTGGGCACGGTCTAAATCCGCATTTCCATTGAGTTGAATTTCAACCATCCGCATTTGACCTAATTGGGCATTTATTTCTTTCATCGTTCCAAAAGCGCGAAGTTTACCCGCACTGATAATCCCAATTTGATCACAAATTCTCGCTAGCTCTGGCAGGATATGACTCGTGACAATCAATGTTTTTCCGAGGTCGGCCAGTCGTAATATTAAATCACGCATTTCAATGCGTGCTTCGGGATCCAAGCCGTTTGCCGGCTCGTCAAAAATTAATACTTCCGGATCATGTAGCAAGGTTCGAGCAATACCAACCCGCTGTTGCATACCGTGGCTGAGTGCCTCGACATAGCGATCTTGCATATACACCGCACGTGTGATTTCCAAAACTTCTTGGATGCGGGCTTTGCGCTCTTTGCTGGGAATCTTAAATGCAGCGCCAAAGAAATCAAGATACTCGCGTACTCTCATATTACTGTAGCCACCAAATCGGTCAGGCATATAACCGACAAGTTTCTTGATGCGATGTGCTTCGGCAACACAATCCACACCCGCGATGATCGCGCGACCTTCCGTAGGTTTGGCGAGGCCAACTAAGATTTTGATAGTCGTCGTTTTACCGGCACCATTAGGTCCAATAAAGCCCAATATACGCCCGCGTTCAACCGTCATCGACAAATTTTCAACGGCAGTAAACTCGCCAAATTTCTTGGTCAAGTTCTCAATAACAACAACCTTGTCGCGCGACGGAGTTATCTCATTGTCAGTTTGATCGTCTTGGTTAAGTTGATCCGCTTGCTCAGCCATCGTAATGCCTCACTCCACTCTGGGAATTGTAATTAATAAATAAATAATTGATTTTAGTGTTCGCGTTATAGTTTGTATTTATGGAACCGAGTTAGGGTCGTGCTAGGGTCTCGCCTTCAAGCGAAATATCCACATCACGGATTTCCCACGAATAATTTGTGTCTCTCGTTCGCATCTCTTCACGTGTTTCACCATCAATCGGATCTAGTCCGACACTGAATCCTAAGTGCAGATAGCCGTTTTGGTTGACGTTCAAGTAGGTTATATCATCAAAAACAAACTCGATTACCGCTTTTGGCGACTGGGCCGTATCAAGAATTTTCGTAATGAGATGACCCTCTTCATCAAAAAACCCTCCCACGGAATTGACGGGTCGTCCCCCGGCTGAGATGTCCATCAAAACAGTCGCTTTGGTGATCTTCGCCGGCAATACGGATGCGGGAACTTTCGTGCGAATCCAAAATTGGTGTTGTGAATTGTGCGGCGTACGTGCCCACTCACCTTTAACATTGTCATACACAACGGACGCTCCAATACCAGTGGCCCTCACCACATCGTATTGTTGGTAGATCGATGGCACGACAAACCGCGTTGCTGGTTTTGTGTTTTCAACATGCAACGGAATGGATGTCAAAGCTGATCCCATTTTATTGGGATCGCCCGGAAACATGAAACCAAGATCGAGCGGTGAACTCCAGACAAGTAACGTATAGCGTGACGGGAATGTGACCGTTTGGTTTTCATTGCGACTCAAAAGAGAATTAACAAACGCTAATCGTCGAATCGCTTCACCATCCTTGAACGTCGTTGACGTATCAAATTCGCTGTTAGATAGTTCCGCACCGGATACTTTGAGTTTGCCATCGACAAGTTCTACGCTACTGCGCTCGCCTTGAGGACTTACCAACATGGCATGATCAATATCCTTGAGCCCCGGAAATTGATAACTTCCAACCAACCCTTCAGCGGTCAATGTTGCCCTTGCTTCCATGGAATTTTCCAATTGAAGCGGCTTTTCAAACGGATAACTACGGACAATTCCTCCAAACGTATTCAATCCTTCCCAATGCCATTGATCCATATCAGTCCAAACCATGCGAATATTAGTGCCCTCCAATCCTGCCATATCAGGCCAAAAGACTCCCCCACCAGTCACCTCGATATCATCGATTGCCGTTTCCTTGCTATAAACAGCTCCAATCCCTCGAATCACAATATTTCGTGATCCGTGCTCCGCGTTTATAAACTGTACCGAGCCGACAAGATTCTCTAGGCTACTTCGTTTGGATGAACCAACAACATATAGATAACTCGAAAGAACAATTACAATGACTGGGGCACCGGCTAGAATCAACTCTAAACGACCTTTGCGATGCAGAAAGAATCCCATGGCAATAATAGCACCACAAAAAACTGCGAACACTGCGATGATATGTCCCCGCGGAACAATTTCCCAACCAATTTTCTGTTTCAGAAAAAAATCAAAGTCTTTTACTTTCGAAGTCGCTGTGTATTGAGCTAAGCGGTGATTCTTGTCTGCTACGGTTGGGGGATCATCACTATTCTTAGCAACCATCGATTTCTTTTCCGTAGCGGTTACCGCAAAATCGGTTAGAGCTTTTTCCGTCGGAGTATAGAAACGGTTCATTAAATCTTCCAAGGGTTCGAGCGCTAGCAGATCCTTGGAAATCATGGGATGCGTACGGTTCCGTACCCAAGCTTCACTGCTGAGTGTCGTAAACAGAATTTCTCCGTTACCATACTTCATCCAAAAAGCTGCCGGAATATCGCCAACTTCATGTGTAATCTCAACTCCATCAACCATCACGTTGATCATGCGAACGGGGGTATCATAATCGGTTTGAGATCCAACCAATCGTTGGCCGCCTGCAATTGAAGTGATTACGACCGTATTGAGCTCGCGAGTTTCTAGTTCGACTAAATTCAACGAGTCACCGAGCAAACGACGAGCAAACGCTGTGCCGGTTCGGTCAAGCATGACCCAAGCACGCCCGCCGCCCATGATCCAACTGCGAATCGAATTCGTTAGTGAAACATCTTCAGAATACCGACCGTCAGCAATAACGAGTTGATCAAGGCCATCTAACGACAATGGACTGGGAGCGATACCTGATAGGCTGGGTTTAAACATTACACTACCAAGCTTTCTCGCCAGCCTAATCGATGTCAGCATTCGCGATGTAATACTATTTACGTCCTCGAAATCAACGCCTCGCTTTGCAAGATAATTTCGCATTTCTATCGTCGCGGATTCATCCTCTGGAATGAAACCCAGTGCAGGCTTGTTGAACTCGGTATTAATCTGAGCGGCAGCGTGAACTTTTTGCAACGGACTGACAACCATCACCTCAGCACCACCCTCTTCACGAGAAATAATGCTGCGCAACATCAAACGACCAAACTGCAAGCGTTCGTTTTCCGGTTCATGGTCCGGTACTCGAATTGGGTACCATACAACGCGACGAGTCATCGAGGGTACGATGAACGTCCGTGTAAACTGCACGGCATTGTCTGCAGGGTTCTCCGTTTCCCAATTTGCCTTAATCGACATCTTTTGTTCACGATCGGTAGGGTTCCAAACCTCAGCCGACAGAATCCCCCATCGATCTGGAACAAACGAACCAAACCCTGACGTCACACCTATACGTTGAGCAACAGGCTCGGTGAGTGGCTTGCGCGGAGGAGATTTTTCCCGGACTGTTGTCGCAGCTTCCTCTTGCTCCGCTGGCACTGCTTGACCTTCTTGCGCAACGGAAACGTTACTTGCTAAGCAAAAACTGCAGGCCAACACTACGGTTAACCATCGCCTTGATATTTGGAAGGATTGTAAATTCATGAATTCGTCAGTTCGGTTTGAGAAATGGATGGAAAAGCGCATGTTGGATTCTACGGGCGTTGGACAAATAAGGGTTATTGCGTGAGGACCACCTTAGGCAGTTTTTCTTGGATCCGCTTTTTACCTGTATCTCCAAGACTTGTGCAAAACTCGACATTAAGATCTTCTAGGTTTGTCAAAGTGGACAAATGTTCGATGCCGTCATCAGTGATTTGAGTTGAGCGGAGGACGAGATTTTTAAGGGTCGATAGCTTGCCAATTTGTATTAACCCTTCATCACCAACGTGGGTTTGGTCTAAATTTAGTATTGTGAGATTCGTTAAACTCGTCAAATGACTTAAACCTGCGTCGGTGACTTGAGTCGCCCACAAATTTAAGTCTTGGATGCTGGTCAGCTTAGATAAATCAGCAAGGCCTGCATCACCCACTTGAGTTTCACTTAGGTCGAGCCGTTTCAACGCTGTCATATTCGCCAATGCATTCATAGCTGTTGAACCAACGAGCGTGCCACGTACCTTAAGGTACTTCAGTTTATGCAGCCCAGCAATCGACTCAATTCCAGCGCTCGTGATACCGGTTTGATACATCTCTAGGTTTTCTAGATTTTTTAACTTACCAATCGATACCATACCTGCGTCACCAACCTTAGTGTCATCTAATCCCAAGTGCACTAGTTTGGCAAGTCCGACAAGATAAACCATGCCTTGGTCCGTGATTTGTGAACCCCAGACGCGTAAGAACTTCAAGTCTTTAACACCTGCTAGATGAGCTAGGCCCGCATCAGAAACGTTAATACATTCTTTGAGATCTAGCACAATAATATCCGTGCGATCTTTGACAAGTGCTAAACCTGCATCGGATATCTTGCAACGAACCATCTTGAATCGTCGTAGTTTTGGGAGTGCTAACAAATGGCCAAAACCTGCATCAGTGATATCCGTACGTTGGAGATTTATTTCTTCTAAGGACTTCACAGACTTGAGTGTCAACATGCCCGCATCAGAAACCCTTGTTTCACCCAAATCGAGAATTTTGAGATACTTTAGATCCTTGAGGTGCACTAGGTCATCATCAGAGACACTGGCACCGTTGAGTACTAATCGCTCTACGTAGGGTACGCCGGACAACACGCTCAAATCGACACTTTCACCAAACGCGCCTCCAAAATCCACAAAGTTAACAATGCCATCGTCCGCTTGGAAAACTTCACCATACATGTCTTCGATTTTTTTGATCGCTGCGGCGCTGTCTGCCGGCCGTGGCTCAGCGGGAACGGGTTGATTTGCGATGGGCGTAGCGCCCGTTGCCACACTAGAGATTTCGGTTGAATCGTCAGTACAACCGCATGCCAACAAAATTGGCAAGATCGCCAATAGGAACAATGATGGATGCTTAGACACTAGTGTTGACTGTGAAAACATTCGAGCCATTCCGCTTTCTTAGTAATGCATAAACAATTCGTTAATTGAATCAACAAGGTTAGTACGATATTAATAGCGCAAGAGTTTATGATAATCGCGAACAATGGTAGATTCAATGACCAGAATGTGTGTGAAACCTTTATATTTGAATTCGCCATAAAGCTCTGCGGGTTACAACGGTTGACAGAGACATTGATCATTCAGAACAGGTCGAGACAAGCAGTTAACAAGTGAATATCGGGATCGTCTTAGCTTTGATTGCCACCGCGCTGTTAGTCGCTGCGCTGCCGCGGGTTCGCGGGACTACGCTTATCTCACCCTGGTGTTGGCTGCTGACTGCGATTTGGGCGATTGCCCTAGTTCATCTAACCCCACTTGAAGGGCTATCCGCGACGGACCGTCATTGGCATGAGGCTATTCAATACAGCGCACACTCATTAATCTTCTGCCCTTTTATGTCTTTATTGGGTGCTCGACGTCCACAAAATCGAATGTGGGAAATGGTTGTAATCACGCTTTGGTTCATTCTGGTTTTGCCTGCACTCGAAGCAGTCATTGTCAGGCCCGGCCAAAATTATGACACACAAGGAATCCGAGCTTGGTTTATGATGATTCTGATATTCGTGTCGAGCATGAATATTATTCTAGGTCGATTTTGGATCTGTGGAATCCTAATAGGCTGTGCTCAATTTGCCTTAGTCAACTCGCATTTACCAAGTTGGTTACAAATCCAATCCACGGCAATGGTACCGTGGGGATTGGGTTTCGCAATTGCAGCACTCATTGCCATGCTTGCTTTGCGTAAACCGGACCGAAGTAAGATGCGAGTGGAAGATCAGGTTTGGCTCGATTACCGTGACATGTTTGGTGGCATGTGGGCATTGCGAATACGAGAACGCATCAACGTCGCCGCAAAGATGAACGATTGGGATCTACGACTAGAGTGGGATAGATTTACCGCGGCGGACGGCACACCCTTGCCGGATACATTACCGGCGGATACCCAACGCATCCTACACATCAACTTCTGGAACTTGATGCGCAAATTCGTCAACCAATCATGGATCGACGAACGATTAAAATCTCGCGCTAGTGTGGATCGTGCCGGCAACCTTCAACCCACACCTATAAAACCAAAGACCATCAGTAGAGATAAGCCCTACTGATGCAACTTTTTGAGCTGCTCTTTTTGTTGAGGTGACAATACGTTGTAAATCATTTTGTCACGATGCAAAACTAACTTTTTTAGGTGCGCTTCGTATTTACGAATTTCCTGTTCGTACCGCCATTGCAACAAATAGATATATTGTCGCTGTTGATCGTTAACGACTTTAGAATAATGCGTCGGCAATCGACGTGTGAATTTTTTCTGTGCCGGCGTTTGAATTGGGGTTGCTGACTGTACAGTCACCGCCGCTTGACGCTTGCTGCCTAAATCAATCGAGCGTTGCTGAACGACTTGACCCGTCTTCACTTGAATCGCTGGCTGCTGCCCGAAAGCAATCCCTGTTGCGCCGATCGCCGCAACCACAACAAACAACACTACGCCACTCAATCCACAATCAAACCACCTATTTCGATTTTGCAAAACACGCATAACAAATCACTCCCCTTCTCAAAAGTAAAAAGATGTCTCTATAATTTAAGAGAATGAATAGCGACGATTTCCGGACTAAAATCAAAAAAAGAGCCAAATGTCATCACTGCTGACATTTGGCTCAATCGCGTCACGGCTGTGACATCGAATTTGTAAGGGTTAAGCAAAGGCTTGTTTAATTGGCGTGCCGTTGCGGACAATAGTAATCGGTCGACCCGTACCACTGTGATATTCCTTAGTATGGTCAATTCCCATTGCTTGATAAAAAGTAGCGGCGACATCGTCGGGAGAAATACCTGCATCAGCCGGTGCGGTTGCTTTTGCATCACTCTTGCCGATTACTTGGCCGCCTTGAATTCCGCCTCCAGCGAGTAACATGAACATACAGCGTGGATAGTGATCGCGGCCACCTTCAGCGGTTTTAGTATTTATTTTCGGTGTTCGCCCAAACTCACCCGTCACATAGACGACCGTTGACTCCAGCAAGCCCTTTTCCTCTAAGCCTGTAAACAATGCTGCTAGGCCTTGATCAAATGCTGGTAGCTGACGAGTCTTCAACGTTGTAAAATTATCTCGATGCGTATCCCAACCACCGTAGGAGACCGTCACGAATTTCACACCAGCTCCCACCAAGCGTGTTGCTAGCAAACAACTCATACCAAAGGGCGTCGTGCCAAACTTCTTGGCATACGATTCAGGTTCGCGATTAATGTCAAATGCTTCTCGCGCTGCCTTGGAAGTAATCATCGCACGCGCCTGCTTGTCAAACTCATTCATGCCTTTGAGCAACTGATTGTTCTGCTCTGCTTTCTTAAACACCGTATCCAAATCGGTCAGCAGGTTTTGTCTCTTCGTGACTTCATTAACAGTCAATCCATTCCCCAGTGTCACTCCTCGAACCGAAAACGGTTGTCCTGGACGTGGTGTCGCGCCAGTATTAAGTGGTGCATATTGAACACCCAAGAACCCTGCTCGTTGTGCACTGCGGGGAATTGCTACAAACGGCGGCACATCTGCGATTTTGGATGATTGCGTTAGTTCCTTGGTTACCACTGCGCCATAGCCTGGATATTCTAGTGAGGCGAGTGGTCGGTTTCCCGTGTTGACATACTCACTGCCCAAGCGGTGAGCGCCCAACGTGTGACTAACACCGCGTAAGACCACAAACTTATCTGCACATTGCGCTAAATTGGGAAGATGCTCACTAATTTCAATTCCGGCCACATTGGTTTTTATTGGATTAAAAGTCCCACGGAATTCATCCGGTGCATCGGGCTTCAAATCAAAGGTATCCATATGTGAAGGGCCACCGGGCAAGTTCACAAAGATCGCATTTTTACCTTGGGACGCGGCAATTTCATCGGCTTGAGCCATGCTTAAATAGCCCGCCAAATTCACGCCGGCAATTCCGGTTGCACCAATCTGTAAAAAATCGCGGCGGCGTACACCATCACATGTCTTGTGAATAGTCATATTTTTCCCTAATGGTTAACAACAAATTCTTTTGTATTTAGTAATGCCCACAACACTCCGCGGACGCCATTTATCGTATCTTCCGATTCATTAATATACTTAACGCACTTCGCCAATTCCTGTTCATTCGGATAGCGGCTAAGTGTTCGCAAAT
>LWDU01036275.1_pt1 | contig 38292 bp, 29 predicted proteins | sample 727161 | NCBI WGS metagenome assembly LWDU01 (sample SAMN04566230, study PRJNA314399) | hydrothermal vent metagenome | isolation source: deep sea hydrothermal plume seawater | place: Mexico: Gulf of California, Guaymas Basin | collected 2004-07-11
CCATTGGTGGGCAAAGGTTCGGTTTTTTTTCGGATGTACGGAACCTGGCGTGGACAGTCGACCGCTCCCGACACTCTCACGGACACATCAACGCAACGCAGAATTGGGAACAGGGATCACAGAATGATAGGGAACGCGGGAGCAACGGAATTCGATCTGCGATTCCAGATATTTGGGATCCCGATTCGCGTGCATCCCTTGTTCTGGGCCATGAGTGCGTTCGTCGTCTGGCAGTCAGCCGACGACCCGAAACTGAAACTCCTGGGAGTCGGCTGCGTTTTTCTGTCGATTCTGATCCACGAACTTGGTCATGCGGTCACGCTCAGGAGGTATGGCTTCCCCTCGGAAATCGTTCTTTACATGATGGGCGGTTACGCGACATCAACCCATCTGTCCACATGGAAACGAGTGCTGGTTTCTGCGGCGGGTCCTGGTGCGGGATTCGTGTTCTATGGCCTGCTTCGCGGCATCGTGTACTTGCTCATCAGATCCAACTCGGAGATCAATGACGCAACAGCGTATTGCCTTGGACTGCTGCTGTGGATCAACCTGTATTGGGGCCTGTTGAACCTGGTGCCGTGCCTGCCGCTGGATGGCGGACACATCATGGAAGCTCTGGTGTGTCGTTATTTTCCCAGGCAGTCTCAGACTCGAGCGCTGCAGATTTCTATTCTGGCATCCGGGGCTGTGGCGATCTGGGCCTTGCAGAACATCGAATCACGACGGTTTTTACTGTTCATGTTCGGGTACTTCTGTGCCACCAGCGTGATCGCTTACAACGAAACCAAGGGACGACGTTAGCGGCAGCTTCAGAGCATTTCTGCCAAAGAAATCAGCTGAGCCCCTTCGTCATTCCGGCAACTCCGGCTCCTGCAGCAAACGCCTGGGGGACAGGCCAACGGCAGACAACGCAGCCACATAAACGATGACTGCGGCAGCGATCGGAACGATTACCTTCACCAGCCGGTAAGCGAATACACCCAACGAGTTCTCCCATTGCGACACTAATGTCAGCACCCCCAGTCCGGCCAGACTCATCAGCAGCGTCGCCAGGACTGTTCGCCACAGAATGGGAACAAACGCTGAGCGCCCCAACTTCAGAAAACGCCGTCGCAGCACCTCAAGAGCCAGGCCAAGTTGGAACAGGGTCGCAAGGATGCTGGCGATTGGCAGGCCGGGACCGCCCAGGATGGGTAACAGCAGGAAATCAAACACCAGGTTAAGACCCACACAGATCAATCCCTGTCGCATGGGTGTGATCTGGTCGCCCGCTGCGTAGAAGACTCGATTGGCGATCAGCAGACCGCTGACCGCCCACACACCCAGACCGTACGCCGCAATCATCTGAGCCGTCATGTTCGCAGCACTCGGTCCGAATTGCCCATACCGAAACAGCAGATTGGTGATTGGCTCCGCCATGAACCACAGTCCCACACTGGCAGGAATACCGACGACAAGAACCAGCTGCAATCCGTGCACGACGTCTCGGCTCAATTCGTCAAAATCACCCGCCGCGGCGTGCCTTGCAAATTGCGGGAACAGAACCGTCCCCAGAGCTATGGCAAACACACCGAAAGGAAATTGATACAGTCGCTGCCCCAGATAGAGTGCAGCGGCCGTGCCTTCCGGAAGTAAAAAACGGCTGAAAAAAGTGCTGTCGTTCAGGTCCGGCGAGACAAGGGACCACGCAAGCAGTCCGTCGACCAGCCCATTGATTTGAGTAATCGAAAGTCCAATCAACACCGGGCCCATCGCCTGGAAGACCCTCGCTGTGTGATCTGTTGATGTCGCCGCAATGCGTCCGGCACGCATGCGGATGGAGTACCGTGATGCCTTCCACGCTGTCATCGCCAGTTGAAGCATGCCGCCAACGACAAGACAGACGGCGATCAGACGAACTCGACTGGCATCGGAAGAGTACCGCAGGATGGCGAACAGTCCCGCTGCCAGCCAGACAACGTTCAGCACCATCGAACTCATTGCCGGAACGACAAAGTGCTGCACGCCGTTCAAAGCAGCGGAATACAGTCCCGCCATACAGATAAGCACCATGTACGGCATCAGAATCAATGAGAGTTCGCAGAGCAGGGCAGAGCGTTCGCTGAGCGGTGCCAGCAACCGGATTCCAAGCAGTACGAATTCTGCAGCCAGCAGAAAGATGACCAGAATCTTCAGCAGTCGCCATGCGACGCCGTTGAACAATTCGGTGGCAGCTTCTCTGCCACGTTCTTCGTCGGCCCGAACAAATTCCGGCAGGAAGGCTGCCGTCATGGCGCCTTCGCCGAACAGTCGACGGAACAGGTTTGGCACACGAAACGCGACCGTAAAGGCGTCCAGAACCCAGCCAGTCCCGAATAGTGACGCCATCAGGGCGTCGCGCGCCAGTCCGGTGAAGCGGCTGAGCAGCGTCAGCAGACTGACCGACTTCAGGCCCTTCAGGCGGCTTACAGGTTTTTGTCGGCCATCCATGCCATGATCCGATGGAGTTAAGTTCCGTCGCGAAAAACTGCGAGGGGGGCACGCTGATGGAAGTCAATCAGTCCATTGCCGTCAACGCATGTTTGCTGTTCTTAAATCAGCGTTTTCAAGGTCACGGTTGTGGTCATGCGTTGATGGCCGCTTACCAGGTTTCGAAACAATTCTCAGGATGACGCCTGTCGGGCCTGCAGAACGGCTCGGCGATGTGCAGCAATTCGTTTGACCAGTTGGTCGACGACAACACCAATCAGAATGACAAATCCGATGACGGTCGGTTCCAGCTGATCGTCAATTCCCAGCATGCTGATCGAATTCATCAACAACCGCATCAGCGCCGCCCCAAGGATGATCCCGAACACAGATCCTTCGCCGCCTCGCAGGCTGCAGCCGCCCAGCACCGCCGCGGCAATCGCGTACAGTTCGTAGAAGTTGCCGAAGCTGTCCGGTTGAATGGAACCATAGTCGAGCGCGAACAGCAGACCGCCCAGGCCACTGATCAATGAACAGATGACGTAGGCAAGGACGATCATTTTCGTTGTGTTGATCCCACTGAATCTGGCCGCCTGTTCATTGCGTCCCAGAGCCAACAGGTAACGACCGTAGATCGTCTTGTTAAGGAAAACGGCGGCCACGATCCCCAGTGACACAAGAATCAGAAACGCAACCGGGACGTGTTTTGCTCCCGGAAGGCTTGCACAACCGGGCAGTTGCGACACATTGCCGACAAGTACTTTAAGGCTGGCAAAGCTCTCGTTGCCGTAACCCATGGTCCTGTCAGAAACCAGCCAGCGTGCCAGACCACGGTAAATCATCAGGCCACACAGTGTGACAACAAAGGGCTGAAGTTTGAGTTTCGTAATCAGCAGCCCGTGAACGATTCCGACGACCAGCGACAGCCCAAGGATCGTCAGCAGGCCCATACCCAATGACAGCTGGCGGTCGACGACAATGTAAGGAAACACAACTGCCACCAGTCCGATCAGTGACCCGATCGACAGATCGATGCCGCTGGTAATGATCACGAACGCAACGCCAATGCCAATAATGCCATACAGCGAACTCCGCTCTACCAGATTGAACAGGTTGTAGGGCGTGAAGAAGCTATCGCTGCCGAATGCAGTCGCCATAAAGACGACCAGCAGGATGCTGAGAATGCCAAGGTTTTTTTTCATGCTGGGGTCCCTACGTTTCCTGTCGCCAGCTGCATGATCGACTCTTCTGTGAGTTCATCACGCGTCAACTCACCCGTGATTCGTCCTTCGTGCATAACAAGGGTTCGATCCGACATACCGATCACTTCTTCCATTTCGCTGCTGACAAAGAGAATGGCGACTCCCTGTTCCGCCAGTTCTTCCATCAGAGCATAGATTTCCTGTTTCGCGCCGATGTCAATTCCACGCGTTGGTTCGTCCAGCAGCAGAACTTTCGGCTTCATTGCCAGCCACTTGCCCAGCACGACCTTCTGTTGATTTCCCCCCGACAGAAATTGCACAACCTGTCGTTCGTTGGGCGTTCTTATGCGCATCCTTGCGATCATCTCGGCGGAATCCTTACCTTCCTGATGTCTGTTAAGGAAACCACCCGTCTTTTGATGCTGTTTTAAACCGGGCAGACCAATATTCGTGCGGACAGCCATCTCAAGAATTATTCCCTGTTGTTTACGGTCCTCGGGAACCAGTGCGATGCCTGCCTGAATGGCGTCTCCCGGACTGCGAAGTCGCACCACCTGCCCGTCTACAGAAATGGTGCCCGACACCGCAGCATCGACTCCGAACAACACGTGAAGCAGCTCCGTGCGACCGGCACCCACCAGGCCGGAAATGCCCACAATTTCACCTGCCCTCACTGAGAAACTCAGGCGATGCCCGAGATTTGCCGGCGTCTCGAGTCCAGAGACCTGCAGCGCAACGTCTCCCGGCTGGTGCGGTTTTCTGGCGTAGAACTGCGAAATGTCGCGACCAACCATCAGCTGAACCATCCGGTCGTGAGTAATCTCATCGCGACTCAGATCACCTGCGTTCGCTCCGTCGCGAAAAACGGTGACTCGATCTGCCAGTTCTCTGACTTCACCCAGTCGGTGCGAAATATAAATCACGCTGACTCCACGCGATCGCAGGTCTTTGACGACCTTGAGCAGGCGTTCGGTTTCGTGCTGAGACAGACTGGAGGTCGGTTCGTCCATGATCAGGACTCGAGCATCCACGGACAACGCCCGAGCGATCTCGACAAGCTGCTGCTGACCGATGGGCAGGGCATCGACAATCGTATCCGGAGAAACCTTCAGCCCGACTCGTGCCAGCAGCGCGACCGAGTCTTCCCGAATTTTCTTCTTGTCGATCAGGCCGCGTTTGATGGGTTCGCGACCAAGAAAAATGTTCGCACCAACATCAAGATTGCCGGACAGATTCAGTTCCTGATGAATCAGGGCAATGCGATTCGCCTGGGCCGTCTGAACAGAGTCCAGCCTCACGGGCACGCCGGCAACGCGGATTTGCCCCTCGTCGGGCAACTGCACGCCGGCAAGGATCTTCATCAGCGTGCTTTTTCCGGCACCGTTTTCGCCGATAAGTGCCAGCACCTCACCTTCAGCCAGCGTCAGGCTGACCTGATTTAGCGCCGTCACACCGGGAAATCGCTTGGTAACGTTTTCAACCGATAGCAGCGGGGACGTGTTGGATTCGCTCATGGCGCCCGATGCGGATATCACGTGTCAGAAATGGTATGAGTTGACGAGAGGGTCGGGAGTCTTTGCCGTATGCGTCTAATTTGTTTTTTCCTCACCGTTTTCTTCCGCCACAGGTTCGTCGTCGGTCGCTGCCGGGGCCGGAAGTCCCACTGCTGTCAGCCGCTTCAGTTCCGTCCAGAATTCGTCGACGTTGTCTTTGCGGATTTGTCTGGCCGGGATGTCCATAAAACCGCCTTCCGGAATGACCGATTCGTCTCCGCGAGCCAGCGCCGCGAGAACTCTAACCGACTCGTAGCCGTATTTGTACGGGTTCTGTACGACCGTGCCATAGACGTCGCCATCCACGATTCCCTGCAGACTGGCCGCTTCTTCGTCGAAAGCGACAATTTTTATCTTGCCGATTTTGTTGGCCTCCCGGACCGCATCCAGCATCAGCGGCGGGTTGTAGGCAAACAGCCCGACCATGCAACCGAGATCGTCGTATTTAGCGATCGCGTCCTGTGCATTGGCTTTTGCTTTGCCGAAATCAAAGCCATCCGTTCGAGTGTCAAGGACCGAATATTTGGCGCCTTTGATTTCTCCAGCGCCGGGCTCGTCGTAGCGTGTCGGATCGGGGTCCCGGTCCAACAGCTCGTCGATGACACCCTGGCGACGCAACCTGGCGTTAGCCTGGCCGAGACGACCCACGAAAATAATGACGCTGCCACCTTCCGGCATAGCTTCCTTGACCAGAGCACCACACATGCGTCCGGCTGTGTAGTTGTCCACTCCGATGTAACAGAGCCGATCACTGTTTGGAGCGTCCGAATCGTGAGTGATCAGTTTCGTGTGTTGCGCTATTTCGGCCAGCAGGTCGCCCTGATTGTCCGGGTCAATCGGGCTGATGGCGATGCCTTCGATTCCCTGAGCCAGCATGTCCTGACACATGCGTTTCTGGTCCTCAACTCCGTTTGCCGGCATCAGCACGTTCACGTCGGCATTGAATTTCTTCCCGCCGTCCATCGCTCCTTTTTCTGCGATCACCCAGAACGAAGCGATGCCATTCGTGACATAGGCCACTTTGGGTTTCGCTTCGCCACCGCCGGATTGTGAGTCGCTTTCCGCGCATCCGGAGAACGATGCGACAGGAAGCAGCAATAGCAGCAGGCTGAGACGTGGTCGAATTTGCAGGAACATGGAAAACTCCGAGGGAACAAAGCGACATGCGCGGCTGCGCAAAAGTCACATCGTGTTGCTGGAATGTGAACAGTGAGTCACCCGTCTGGAGAGACGGAGATGAAAAGTCTCAGAAAAAGTCATGACCGAGTTGGCCGCGGCAAAGATTGCCGAATTGCTGCCCGGAAGCAAAGAAATCTCTTTTCTCTGTTTGACCAGCCAGCAACGATACAAACGTGTTTCCGCCAAGTCAACGAGGCGAACACGAGCATGTTTTGGTTAGGAAGAGTCGCGTTGTGACCGGAAAGCACCGTCGCTATAGTGGCACCGGTGCCCTGGACCGTTAGTTGTCCCGAGAACCTGAATTTTTATCACCGCTGAATGCGTGTGTCATTATGTCAGCTCTGCAGCAATTCGAAAAAGATGAACAGTTTATGCGACTTGTGCGCCGCGAAAGCGACGTCGATCTGGTCGTTGCTGCTTTGGAGATTGCCCGTGATGGCCAGCCGGAACTGGATTTCGAACCGACTTTGCAAACCATTCGCACGGCGATCGCCGAATTGACGCGCCCCGTCGCGCTTGCCGGCAGCGACCGAAAAGAACTGGAACTGCTGATTCGATATCTCACGGATGAGCTGAAACTGCACGGACACTATGAGAACTACGACTCGTCGAATTGCAGTTATCTGAACCGGGTGCTGGAAACCGGACGCGGGATTCCGATCACCCTGTCAGTTGTCTACATGGCTGTCGCCAACGAATTAGGAATTCCTCTGGCCGGCGTCGCAGCTCCATCACACTTCCTGACACAGTTACAGACGGACAGTGGCGTTCTGTACATCGATCCTTTTCGTCGCGGTCATATCATGGACGAAACGGAATGTGTGGAATGGCTGCATGAACTGACCGAACTGCCCAGTGCAGAACTGCGGCCGATGCTGAAGCCGACCAGCGAACGAAAGATCATCATTCGTCTGCTGAACAACCTGAAGGCTCTGTTCGGCGGCCGCGACGAATGGCGTTCTGCGTGGAACGTACAAAAGCGGCTCGCGTTGTTGAGTCCCGGATCTTATCGAGAAAAACGAGACCTGGCGATGCTTTCGCTGCGAGCCGGTCGACCCGGCGAAGCGATCTCTCAGCTGGAATCGTGTATGGCCGTCTGTTCGCCGGAAGAACGCCCGGTACTGCAACAGCAACTCAAAGAGGCGCACCGCGAAGCACCGCTTTACAATTGAGGCGACACCTGTCGCTGATTCACTCATTTATGGAAGATGACCAGCCCAACTGTTGAATTGGGAACGTCAATCAAAATCCTGCCGTTCCACACCTGTCGCTCCCCAACCGTGGGCAAGACAAACGCAGGTTCAAATCCGGTCGCCCCGACTTGAATTCAAAACAGCCGGTTGCATGACCTCGTCATGTCAATGCAAAGCTCTACGCAACTTACCGTCTCCTGCACTTTGACGCCCCAGACCACTTTACAACACCGCTCGTCCACGAGTACGTACTCCGATGCGGAAATCGCGTTCTTCGGTCACTTTACAGGACGCAGATTCTAACTCATGACGGATGCTCATGAGCGCCCAACGACAACCGCCGGTCAGGGGCAAAGTAAGGTTATTTCGTGTCGTCAGGACGATAACAGCACAGGCGTGCATTGTTTGAGTTTCATGCAAGATTTCGATGTAACCGGAGCAGGTCAATTGGCCCGTTGTCAAAATACGGTCGATTTATGATTTATCACAAGAAACAAAACACCGGGCCGATGAGTTGTTGACACTGATCACCGCCGCTAACGCCCCTGTGCAACCGTACGCGCCGTGTCCGTCAGGCAGTCGCACTGCTTGCCGACTTGACGGACTGCTGAGGATCTCACCGGGTGGTTATTCTTTTGCTTTGTAGAACTCTTCCACCGCAGAGGCTGTGATCTTCTCGATCGTGATATAGCCCTCGGCGTTGATGTGGCGGTATCAAGGTACGATTCCGCCGGATCTAAAGATGACCTTTTCAAATGGGAAATCCGGGTTAAGGGGAAAGTTCCACTCGGGTATATGGGCTTGAAAGATACTGCTTGTAGCCGTTGACCTTATGCCCGTGATTGCTGAAGAAATCGATTCGGGAAAAACCATCCTTTAACGGTATGGTTGCAGTCCATGTGCCGGTTTTTGCGTCGCGTTCCATATCCATCCATTGGTCTTCGGGAATTTGCACATGCAAGAAGGGGGCGGAACCTGCCGGAGCGCGGTCATAGATCCACCATATGCGTCCGCTTATCGGCTGAGGCCCCTCATCAAAACGCACACTGACACTTAGCTTGTCCTGGTCGACTTCATGGCTCGACGTCGGAGGCTTCAGCAAAGGCTCGCCGCCAAAGAAATGATTCCAGAGGAAGGCTTCGGTATTCTGGTTGTCTTTTGCTGCGGCGCCGTGCGGCGTTTGTGAGTGCCCGCCATTGGGTTCGTAATAGACAGGCAACTGAGGATGGTTTTGCGCTCCCCAGAGAATGTCATATGCGACATAGTCGTGTGTTCCCGGCTGGAACAACACATCGACGCCGCGCTCCATCAGCCGATCCCAATTCTCCGTAACGCACACGCTGGACCATAAACGATCCTTCATATCGTGTAATTCGTCCATGGATTTTCCCGCGTTCAGCGCAATCTTATCCATGCTGCGATTAAATCCCACCATAACGCGCTGATACCATTGCGCGCGTTGTGTTTCTAGCTCGACATCGCCGGCCTTGACAGCCTCAAAGAATGCTTTGTTTGCCGCTTTCACTTTATCTATTTCTTCTCTGTCGGTTCTCCGAGTCGGCGAACCGTAAGCAAACGCATGGTCGGAGGATGTCGCGGTAAAACGCTCGTCATTTATCAAGGCGACCGCGGGCGATATGCCGTTCTTAGAGCTACCCGCGCCGGCCACTTTGCCTTTTTCAAAATGATCGGTCTCCGCATAAGCGGCCGTTGCGGCCCTCATTAAAGTCATCGACCAAATCCAGACAGTCGTGTGTCGCGGATTAAGGTCTTCCATAAACAGACGCCCCATTTTTTGTTCCAGGCCCTGTTTGCCCGGATTTTGCCTCAGCGCCTTGACGAACGTCTTGACGATGCCAACGCCACCTGCCAGCAGTTTTGCCTCAATGTCGGTGGGGCCCGAATCTTTCATCAATCCTTCATATGGATTTGCTCCTGTGATACGAAAGCCCTTCGCTTTGCCTTCGAGCGGCACGATCATCCGCACAGGAATCCGATAGTCTTGCCCAGGCCACCATTCGGCGACATTGATTTCAATCAGCTTCTGTCGTGTCGCGCCTGTCACCTCGTCCACATGCCAGTCCTGCAGGATCTTTATATCCAGCGTGCTTTCGTCAAGAATTTCTTCGGCACTGAAGAGGGAGTCGACGGTCTTCTTTGACTCTGTCTTTTCAGTTGTGGAGTCGACAGGCTTCTGCTTCGCCCTGTTCGCAGCCGCCCGCAGCAGCGCCTGCTTCTCTGCGTTGGAAAGAACCCCGTCTCCATCCCTGTCAGCCTTGGGATATCGCTTCAGAGCCTCCCGGCTCACGACCGCCTCTTCAGCATCGGAGATGACGCCGTCTTTATTGGTGTCGGCTTGCGGGAATAGCTTAAGGATCTGCTGCCTGGTCGCGTCGTCCGCATATAGGGATGACGACCCGGAAAACAGTACAATCGCGAGAAAGACCAAACGGGCGGAATGTGTTTTTGACAAGATCAGACCTTAGGATTAGAAGGAACAATGTTGTTTCTTTACGTACCAAGTACGGAATCAGCAGGAATCAGACACGTTTTTTTATGGTATCGCAGAAAGACTGGTAACTCGACGCATGAGTTTTGAAGTTGCGCGATTTCGGTCGTTTCAAAAAATGGGACTGGCTCTACCGCGGCGGTGGTCGGACTCCACGAAGTCGGATCTCAATTCGGGGCAACCAGACACGGTTAGAACTTTTTTGCGGGGCAGCCGTGGAGTCGGCCGCGTTCGAATCCCAGGCATGGCAACAGATTACATCGATCATGGCCTGATTCGCAGGCGGGGATGCACTCAAATCCCATCGGCCGTTCGCAGCTTCGGTCGATGTGTCCGAAGCAGATTGGCAACTTGCGTTCGCGATCTCGGTCGTGGACACCGACGCGAGTTCGAAACTCTGATTAGCCGCTGAAGTTTGTCCAACCTCCTGCACGAAGACAAACCGCGAATTGCGGGAGGTCGATTTCATCGACGGCAATTTCGTGAAACGATGATTTACACCCATGTTCTGAACCGTGGCGGATGCGGTGCGCGCAGTCCGGCGGATGGATTAGCTCGCCGACGCGATGAGCGCTAGGCGGAAACGGGCCTCTCACGCGGCAACCGAAATGACATGCAAACAACCGACGGCTACAATACAGGTTACAGCCAACTTTCTTATTCGATAGGCCGCAACGCTGTAGCCTACGTGTGATAGGCGGAAACTTCCTACAACCATTCGGGGCGAGAAGTACATGATGAAAAACGTGATTGCGGCACTCTTATTGTGCCTCTCTACTTCACACGCTGCCTCAGGGGCGCAATGGCAGAGAGACAAGCATGCCCTGCTGACGAACTTCGATAACATGTACAACCCCTGTGTCGTAGAGACAGAGGGCGAATACCGGTATCTGATGTGGTTCTTCGGCTGGGCTGAGGACCATGCAAATGCGGCGTTTCCCGGATGCGACGCAATCTACCACGCACGGTCGAAAGACCTGAAGCAATGGGAAGTCTGCAGTAAGGACAACACCTGGGATTCAACAATGGACCCGAAACTCTGGGTACCCGTTCTCCACGCGAGCGACCGCTGGTACGAAGCTTGGCACACCGGGGACCCTTCCGTTGTAATTAAGGAAGGTAAGTACTTCATGGCCTACAGCGCAACGTCTAAGCACTTCGGCAAACGGGAAGGCTATCCCGCGACCATGGTCCAATGCTTAATGGGCGCGGTATCCATAGACGGCATCAACTGGAAGAAGACTGAGTATCCGCTCCTCATTCGGGAAGGCGATACCGCTGATCCGAAGCCGGATCCGGCCAGAATAGGTGATTTCCACCGTCCGTCGCTCCAGCAGGACAACGGAATTTGGCGGCTCTGGTTCGATTACTGGCTCCCAGGCAAGGGCGTATGCATGGGCTACGCGGAAAACAGAGGCGATTTCGGCGAGGCTGACGGTTTCAAGATCCAGCATGACCTGAAAAAGCCACTCATTGCGAACTGGCCAAATCCGGAAATCGTGCGCATCGGCAACACCTATCACAGCTTCTCTGATCCTGCCGGTTACCCGATGAAGAAAGATAAATCCCACTGGAAGAGTCGCCAACTGCGCGAGGCCGTTTCAACCGACGGAATCCACTGGAAAAAGCTTGACTTCATCCCCCCAGACGAGGACGTCGACGCCTGTCACGTCCCGCAGGCCTTGGTCACCGAGATCGACGGCAAGAGATGGGTCTATCTCTTTTATGCCACGCAAATCGGATACCGAAAGAAGGACGGCGACTACCACTACCAGTACGACCGCATACGTGCCATGCGTCGCATGGTGCGGGACTCCGAACAAGGCGCTTCAGCGGGCGCGAACAAGTCACGCTGAGCGCTGGAGTTCTTCCTACTGTTTAATTCTCCAGGCGAACGGTCGTCACCGAAAGTACGCGTGACTTGCGGAGGTGAGGCACACCGCCAGCACTCAACCCGATGCGTTCGAGCCAGCGGTTGCATCGACTTCGGCAGTTTGCGTTCGACGACAACTCGCGGAGGTGAAACTGACCTCTACAGTTTTGGACTGACCTAAAACTCCTGCGGATTGGTACACCGAAGCAGGTTACGAAGGCGTGAACTCCGGTGCCTCGCTACAAGTAAATTCTGATGAAAGTGGCGACAAGATTTGAACTCTGCAACGCCCTGCCAACAATCGAGTTACGGCAACGGTCCGTCTGCAGCGACCGAATTCGCGAAGCCGTTTGAACTCGCAAAACGAAGGCCGAAATACCTCGTAAGCCCTTGGGAATTAACGAGAAACAGCTCGCCGCAAATGAATGCGACGAGCTGTATTGATTTCCAAGTCGAGAGTTCAGAAGCCCAGTTGAACTTTTTGTGGCCTCCATCGTCAGCTCGCTGCGAGGATTGCAGCAGGCCAGCGAGCTGCAGAACGTGCAGAAGAAACTCGGCTGTGCGCGAGCCTCATTGGGATCGTTGTCAGAANNNCCGACGAAGCGAACTTACGAAATGATCTGTTTCTACTTCTGTGGCCTGGCGGACGAAGATGAGCTGATGGCTCACATTGCAAAACTCAAAACACAGAAGACGTGAATCGCAGGCCGTCGCGGCATCCTGCTGGCCGGGGTTGACGCTGCGCCAAATTCCAATCCGCAGCATCCTCATCGCCGGACTCACGTGACCAGCCCACCCGTTCAGATCGCCGACCCACCAAAACCCGCGGCAGCATCAACTGTGCCGAACACTATTGCTCCCTGTCCCAGAGATCACCAGGCTACTGTTGAACAGGAGGCAGCCGAGAGAGCAGAGATGGGCGCGCCAGGACAGGTTGTGACCTACGTAACTGTTGGCTCGCAGCACAAATCAGTCAGCGAGTCATCAAATACAGATGACCATCTTCGGCACCAATCAGCAGATCAAGTCTGCCGTTGTTGTTCACATCGATTGAGGCCGGGCTGCTGGTGTGTCCGGCCAGCTTTCGCTGGCCAATGGCTCCCCGGTGCTGGAACGTCACATTTCCGTCTGGGCGTCTGCCCATGTTTTCATACAGATCGGCATTGGTGCTGTTTGTGAGCAAATCCAGATCACCGTCACCATCCCAATCGACAACATGAAGTTTGCGGCGACCACTGCCTCCGGCGGATTTTGAGTTCAGTCGCAGGGCCTCGCCTTTTTCATTCTCAAATATTCTGCGACCGGGCTGCAGGTGCAGGCCCGTGTCGTCCCGGGTTCGTTCAAAGAAACTCAGATAACCTTCCCGGTCCAGCATCACAAGGTCCATCAGACCATCGGCATTGAAGTCGACGGCTTCGGGAGTCGTTCGCCACTGAGTCACCAATTCTTTGCCGACGGGATTCCACCATGTCCACGACGGTTTCGGCGTCCTGTCAGGCCATTCGACAGTAACAGACTCTGCTTCTGAAAGTCGTGGTCGACCGTCATCTCCTGGTCCGAGATTGCGATACCAGACAATTTTTCCCCAGATGGAATTTGCCAGAATGTCGGTCCGGCCGTCGCCATCCCAATCCGCGGCGCTCAGCGTTGTGTAGCCCCATTTGGCTTCACAAGGGCCCTGAATGGAACCGTTCGGGCCGGCCATAATTCGTAGGGTTTCGCTGCCGGATTTCAGGAGTTGCGGTGCTGCCCACTGGTTCGGCACGCCACCCTTGTTTTCGAAGAACCCGATGTAGCCAGCGGTGTTGCCACACAGGATGTCTGTGTCTCCGTCGCCATCCCAATCGGTGCAGTACGGTGTGGCCAGAGCTCCAAACTTCAGCCAGTCCGCTTTTTGCCGAAAGTAGACCGGTGGCTTAAAAGTCAGAATTCCTTTGCTGGTGACATTCTCGACGAATGCGACACGTCCGTCTTCATCACCGACAATCAGGTCCACATCTCCGTCTTTATCCCAGTCGATAGGTGTTGGCACGATCATCTCCAGATCCATTTGCAACTCCGCGCCGTCGTCAGTCACGACTCGTTTGCCGGGTGCAAGTACAATCACGCTGTCCGTGCCGGTGTTCTCGAACCAGGTGAACCTGTCGACGAATTCGCCACATATCAGATCGCGGTCACCATCGCCGTCAAAATCCGCCACGCAGGGACTCGGCCAGCCGTAGACGTCGACCGCTGTCCCACCGGCTTCTATTTTTCGCGGCGTGCCCCACTTTGGCTTATTGTCGGATCCGTCATTCGTCACCAGGAAAACGTGACCGTGCAGTGGGCCGTTCTTCCAGACGCCGTTGGAGTCCCACGCATCGTCCCAGCCGTAGTTGTCCCAGATGCCGAGTCCAATGACGAGATCGTGATCGCCATCGTTGTCCCAGTCGACCCGGTGCCACTGATTGGCTCGTGTTTTTTTTGCCTTGGCCACTTTGCCGGGAACGGCGACTTTTATCGGTTTATCAAATCGGTGCTTCGGAAAGTCCTGGTGTATTGTCGCTGCAGTCATCACGTCGACGCGGTCCCCCACATACGAAACACGAATGCTGTGATATCCCGGTCCGATCCTGACGGGCGGTTCAAACACTGGCAACTTCATATCACCAGACGAATTCTCGAAGAAGTACGTCCCGTTGAAGGGCTTGTCCGGACAGGACACAACAAGGTCATTGTCGCCATCGCCATCGAAATCCATCGGCAGTGGATGAGCCCATAGCCCCACCCCCAAATCAACGACGAGGTCTTTCTGATTGTGTTTCAGCGGAACCAGATCGTAGTCCTCATCGGCTGCGGTGATCGCACCGATGCCAAGCAAAACGACGGTGGAATACAGAATTCGGTGGAGCATTGGTATCCTTTCGACGACGTGTCACAATGGAGTATTCTGAAGTGTCTTCATCCGTATTCCAAGTGATGCAAAAATCAGGCGAGGCCGCACGGGCCGCCGTCGGGTTCGCACGTTTGTTTGGAGCGTAAATAAAACCGCTGCTCTGGTTGGCTCGGTGCACGACGATTCGGTCGAGCCACCCATCAATATCGTTTTATGCTTCGTGTTCCGTTCGCTGGCCACCCACCATCCTTCCTCATTGGTACCTCACTCATGCCACAAATTTCCCGTCGCACAATGTTGTCAGCTTCTGCAGCCGGCCTGCTGGCGTCGCAATCATCATTCACCCGTGCAGCAACGTCGCCACCGGAGTTCTCGGTCGGCGAAGTGAAGACAATCAGTCTTCAGTCGGACCGCTACCACGGCTGGCCGACGATGATACGTCGGAAGAACGGGGAACTGCTGGTGGTCTGTTCCGGTGGACGGGAAACACATGTCTGCCCGTTTGGCCGAGTCGAATTAATTCGCTCTACGGACAATGGTGACACATGGACGTATGCCAGAACAATCCTCGATGGCGCCATTGATGACCGTGACGCCGGAATTCTGGAAACGGCGAACGGGACGCTGCTGGCCACAACGTTTACATCGCTGGCGTACGAACCGGGTTTAAAGAAGGCGGCAGCTGCAGCAGAGCAGGGCAGGGCCACGATGCCCGCAGACCAGCTGGCTCGCTGGCAGGCCGCTCACCGAAGATTGACCGACGAAGAGCGGCCAAAGCAACTTGGCTGCTGGATGCTGCGATCTGAGAACGGAGGTCAGAGCTGGTCACCTGCCTACCGCGTCCCCGTCAACAGCCCCCACGGCCCCATCAATCTCAGCGACGGACGTCTGTTCTACGCCGGAGTGACGTTGTGGAAAAGCCAACGGACAGTGGAGACATGTGTTTCCGACGACGACGGAAAAACGTGGAGCCAGGTTTCTGAAATCCCCACACGTCCCGGAGACGACAGCAGCCAGTACCACGAACTGCATGCGGTGGAAGCAGCTGACGGTCGACTGATTGTTCAGATTCGCAATCACAATAAAGCCAACAGTGGAGAGACGCTGCAGACCCATTCCACGGACGGCGGCAAAACATGGGCCACCCCCTATGCGATCGGCGTTTGGGGCCTTCCCTCGCATCTGCTTCGGCTTTCCGACGACCGCCTGTTGATGACGTATGGTCATCGTCGAGCCCCCCTTGGCAATCAGGCTCGCATCAGCACAGATAATGCTCAGACATGGTCGGAGCCCGTGATTATCTACGGTAGTGCGACGTCGGGCGACCTGGGCTATCCGTCGACGGTCGAGCTGGCGGCGAATAAATTCGTCACCGTTTGGTACGAGAAACTCAGCGACAGTCCGCTGGCACAACTGCGGATGGCGCAGTGGCAGCTGGGATAATCCAACAGGAATACTATGGTGCCCGCGGCGAACGTCTTTTCACTTGCGAGAGTCGCTTTCCACGAGCCCCACGACCATATGTTTTTGAAAACTCCCGAGATGCGTGTGGCACGGACGTGTAGCGGGTCCGGCGCACAATTTCGCAGCTGAAGAAGGGTGGCGGCAGTCGCTACACTTCGGTGAAGCGTGCTCTACAGCAGTTTTCAAATCACGCGGTCGTTCTGTAGCGGAATTCGCCAGGAATTTCGGCAGTGACAGGTCGAAAGCCTTGGCGGCTTCCGCTACGAAACAAAGTAAAAATGCACTAGCTGCGGGCAGCAATCTGGTCCAGCGATTCCTGCACCATGCGACGGGAATCAACGGTGCATGTGATGGCGTTCTTAAACGAACCGGGATCTTTAACACCCTTGAGTGTCAGTATCCTCTGACCACTGGCCGCTTCCAGGTGAATGTCGCTGGCGTTGTAGAAGACCTGGCCGGGGTGTTGCTCCAACACGACGTCTGCGATGTCAGCGAGAGCGACGGAGGACACCATGCGAGTCCTGCGGGCCGTCCAGACCTGCACGTTTCGATTGGTCAGGACGTAGCGTTCGCCGAAGGCTTTCTGCAGGAAATACAGTGGCAGCCCAAGTGGCAGCGCCAGGAGCGCGAACACATATGAGACCTTCATCAGGCCAAAAGGGCGAAGGGGGACAAGTTCGAAAAGCCACCCCAGAAGTTGACCGATACCGGTCGACGCAAGGGAAGGGTACTCCATCATCACCACAGCTTCCGATGAAGGACTGACACCTGAAATTGCCTGAACTGCCATGGGATCGAATTGTTAATTAATAAAGGTGTAAACGCCAAAAACGGAGGGTGAAAGGTATCAGCAGCACAGTCCGTTTTCTACCAACGATTTGACATGGAACGGGCGTTTCGCGGGAAAAAGAAACACATCCCGCCAGTGACACGGCGGCAAAACGACGGATGGTTCGGATTCAGCCGTGAACCTGGCCCGCCCATCAGTTTGTCTTTGTCCTTCGCCTTGGGCCACTTTTCGAGATTTGTCTTCTTCAGTGTCTCCCCCTTTGCGGCGAACGGCAGTTTGCCCTTCATCACAATCAGGTCCGGAGGCAAACATTCGTTTTCGTTACACCCCTGGAACTTAACGTGAAATTCCATTTCTGCGTCCTGCGCAGTTTCGTTTTCGTCAATCTCCAGCAGCCCATACAAAAGAACCTTTCCATCGTAAACATGGTAGGCCTCGTCGAATCCTTCCACCTTCAGGTCGTGATGTCCAGGGTACTTGACCCTGGTGAGTTTAATTTTTTGCTTCGACTTTAACAACAATTCTGTCGGTACCAGAAAATCAGGGCTGGAGGGATTTGCATTGATGTGCCAGCCAAACTTGACCTGCAGTTCCACGGCAACAAAGCACTTACCGCCACGGGGAATCTTGTTGTACAGCGGATAGATCTTAACCTTCAACGGTTTGGGTTTGTCCGGTGGGGCAAAACCGGCTGCCGGAGCGTTGGCGGGAACGATCGGGCGGAATGTTGTACGTTCCTTTGGTGCACGCCGTACCTCCGACGTGTCCACTTTGGTTTTCTGAAGAGAAGCCAGTTGCCATGGTGGTTTGCCGTATTTTCTACGCTGCACAGTTGCTGATGCCGGAGCATCTGTGGAGCGCGCGGCCGTTAATCGGTCCGCCCTGGAAAGCCACAAATGCAATGCCCGGGCGAGTCCGCTGCAGGACCCCGGTGCTTTTTGCAACGTCGGAGCAAACTGCTTGAGTGTGTCGCGTGCCACTGTGACAAGTTTCGGTGACTCGCGGAGTGCATCCAGTTCCAGCAGGTTGCGAATGGTCACACTGTTGGCCGACGGGAACACGGAATCGTAAGCCGAGCTGGTGCGAGCGATCAGTTTCTCGTGGTTTTTTGCCGTGAAGTAGAATGCGTGCAGCTTGTCATTCTGCAGCTGCGCCAGTTGCCGAGCTTCCGTCAGCCACCGCTCACTGTGAGTTGTTCGGTGCAGTTCCAGCAGGGCTGAAACGAGAAACGCATAATCATCCAGATAGGCCGAGTATTTGGCGGCACCGTTTCTCCATGTTCTTAAAAGGTGGCCATCAGCATCACGCAGATGGGTCAGCAGAAAGTCGGCCGCTTTAATGGCGGCGGCCGTATCCTGTGGACGATTCAGTTCACGTCCGCTGACGGCCAGTGATTTGATCATCAAGGCATTCCATGCGGTCAGGACCTTGTCGTCCAGTAGCGGGCGCTCTCGTTGCCAGCGAGCCTTCAGCAGCCGGGACCGCATTGCTGTCAGGCGGTCTTTGGTCTGTTGTGAATCGAGTTGCTGTTCATTGATCGCATCGTCGACAGACTTTGGCAGGTGCAGCACGATGCCGTGTTTGAACGGGTTCGGTTCATTGACACCGTACACTGCTGAAAAGACGTTGGTATCGCCTTCGCCCAGCACGGCTGTGATTTCTTCCGCCGTCCAAACATAATACTCGCCTTCAATCGCATTCGTTTCTGCGTCCAGCGCAGAACAGAATGCTCCTTCCGGCGTCGTCATTTCATCGTGTATGAATTCAGCGATACCGACAGCGACGCTCCGGTAAACATCGTTGTTCGTGATCGAAGCCGTCCGCGTATAGATGCTCAGCATCATCGCCTGGTCATACAGCATTTTTTCGAAGTGCGGAACGTGCCATCGACGATCTGTGCTGTAGCGATGAAACCCACCACCAAGATGGTCGTGAATGCCTCCCTGAGCCATCCGCGTAAGAGAATGTTCGACGATCTTCAGTAACTCGCCGTCGTCCGTGGATTCATGGAGGTCGAGCACCAGTTCCAGACGTGGGATATTTGGGAAACGGGGTTTTCCCGGTCGATTTCTGTCGAAGTCAACGCCTCCCCAGACCGGATCATACATTTCACGTATGCGAGCAATTGCACCGTTAAGTAGCTCGGCCGCCAGCTTAACCGGTTTCAGTTGCACGCCAGGCTGTCCCATTCTCTGAACCTGGTTCGCAATCATGGATGCCGTACGTTCCAGATCGCTTTTACGCTGATGCCACAATTCGTCGATTCGTTTGGCGACCGTCAGAAAACCGGGGCCCCGCTCGGGAGAATCATGGGGAGGCAGGTAGGTTGCACCAGCAATGGGGTTGCCTTCGGGAGTCAGAAACATCGACATCGGCCATCCGCCACCGCCGGGCGAACCCACCATTTGCTGGTACACCAGCAAACTGGTCATGTAGATATCGTCGACATCCGGGCGTTCTTCGCGATCCACCTTTATGTTGACGAAATGATCGTTCATCCAGGCCGCGATGGTCTTGTCTGAAAAAACCTTTCGCTCCATCACATGGCACCAGTAGCAGCTGCTATAGCCGATGGAGAGAAAAATCGGCTTGTTTTCCTTCTTCGCCTTTTCGAAAGCTTCCGGCCCCCAGGGATACCAGTCCACGGGATTGTGCGCGTGCAGCAGCAGGTAGGGACTGGACTCCTTACTGAGACGATTGGCGGGTCCGGCATGTGCCGCCGGAACGGTCGCTTTCTGTGCGACAGCAGCCGGTTTGGGACTTTCATCCGCGGGCAGCGTTGTGGCGGCGACCGTGCAGCAAAGCCCGACGGCACACCACCGAAGGGCGTCGGCAAAACGTGTTGTATGCATCAAACTCATCCGGGTGCTTATCAATTCCAGTTTTTCGCACAAAAGCCACATGCAGACCGCAATTTTGCTGCAATTCTCAATCGGCGACAATGGGCAGCCACCCGCCGGGAATGCGACCGTTTATTCTAACACCCAGGCGTTGAACAAACAGGCCACGGGGTGATTGCCCGTGTTTTCACCGGCAATATGGGTGTCGACCACGCCGAGTTGTTGCGCAACAAACAGTTGCAGAGACGGCATTTGCGCCGATTCTGCCTGGACATGCCGAACTGCCGCAGTGTCCGGAAGCTCCCTGGCAGACAAACCGCCTGGTGAATCCATGGGCGACGGTTGAATTGGTCGAATCAATGGGGCGGCTGTTGGGAATTCGTGAATCTTTGACGATCCTGCGGCCGATGAAACTCATGGGTGACCGTCACAATTTGCGCGCGCCTTGTTCATATTCAGGAAGTCCGGCAGTTTCTGCCGGTCATCTCGCGAAATGGAACAGTTGCATTGGGCAGGCATATATACGCCACCGACTGAGCCCGGCACGAACCGCAGGGCAGGGAGGCTTCTGGAAAAATGAACCGATCACTGGCATCAAATATGTTTGACCAGCTGTCGCATGGTTACCGAATAGACCACAGATTCGGACCGGTCTATGACCACGCGCCGGCGGGAGCAGACGACCTCACCGTTATCCGAGGTATTGATACACGAGAAGCCGTTGCGCTCAACCGACTGGGCGTCTATTTTTGGGCTCAGCTCGCACTCTGGGAACATAGCGAAATTCGCGTGTTCGCCGACGAGTTGGGGATGACGTCGTCAGCGTTGACAGATGAGCAATGGGTCGAACAGGCGCGGACGTTGCGTCGCCCGCAATCGACCGGACCGTCGAATAGTCTTCGTCATTTGCCCGCGTCACTCGTACGCACAGCGACATTACTGGGTTGCGCACTTCTGATTGGCTGCCTGTTCGTCCACTGGCTTGGTCTACAGTCCAATCAGCCAATTCGCGGTATTCTTGCGACCGACATCACTTCGTTGCGAGTTCCCACAGAATCACGGCTTGTGAAATCTAATGTTGGTCCCGGCGACGAAGTTTTCTCGGGGGACAGTCTGCTGATTCTGGAAAAGACAGAACATCTGGCGATAATCGCGCTGCACGAGCAGCGTGTACGCGAGTTGGAACACCGACTGCAACAGGCGGATGCTCAGGCATCACTGGATCTGGAATGGCGCACACGCGAACTGTCGCCGCGCTTTGACCACCCGCGTCAGCGGCTTCGGCCAGCATGGGCAGGGTGCATACCTTTCCTCGATAGCGTTCGTTGCCTGGCACAGGCGTGTACGCAGTGTCCAACCCAAAGATACTGGGAGTCCGCAGTGCTGTTTCTAATCCCATGATCTTCATAAGCGGTGCGTCTGGTGAATCCTCGGTCGGCGTTCCCCGACTGCCGGAATTACCTTCTCCCGTCCAGTCACGTACAGTTTTGGCATCGGAAGGAAATGGCGACAGTATCCTGAGCATAGAGGCTCGCAATGTCGAAATGCGTTTGCGGAAGCTGGAAGAATTCAGAGAAACGCTGCCGCAACAGGTTCGACGAGCTGCCGGAGTGGAAAGCATTCGCGTTCAGTTTGACGAAGCGGCTCAACGACTTACGGAATTGAAGGCGCTCAACCGCGATGTCGAGGTGATCTGTCCGAAGTACGGCAAGATTGGACAGGTTCGGTATAAAGTTGGTGATATGATGTCCACCGGCGAAATCATGTTAAAAATCCTGCATACCGACCAACGCTACGTGCTGTTGAACCTGCCAACTGATCGAGTAAACGAAATTGAACCAGGCACGTCAGTTGTCCTGATCTTTCCCGGCAACGAACGCTATCGAGGAAAGGTATGCACCCTGCCCATGCTGGCCGAAGCCGCTGACGCGGGTGGTCAAAGCGCGGCGACAGTTCGCGTAAGCTATGGCCGGAGATTCCGATCGGCAGCCAGATCGATGTGCTCCTGAATAGCGACCGAGTCTTTTGACTCTCGAGCCAGCAACCTGAACTTCGGGCAGCCGACACGCTGCACCAACTGCTGAGGCAGTGGGAAAATCGGTAACCTGCAAATGGGCGAGTTCTGGTACGGCCTGTCGCCTTTTCGACGGATTCCTGCCTTACAGCAGTTCGATGTCCGCTTCGTCGATGGTAATTGAAGCCCCCTGCTGCAGAAAGTTCACCATGATCGTCAGCCGGTGCTGACTTTTCACCCTGGTAATCGTGCCTGTCAGCTCTCTTTCCTTGAGTGGCCCGCGGACAATCCTGGCAAGCTGGCCGACAACCGGGCGGACTTCCGCCTGAAGGTCTTCGCCATGCTCTTCCAGCAGACGAACCTGACGCAGATCTGTGACCAGCTGGTCGGCATCGTTGACTGCGATACACTTCGAAACACAACCGGTAGCCACCGTGTTATAGCGATCCTCTTCCGTGCCGAATACAAACACGTAACCAGCGAACAGCGGCACAAAGCTGGTGCGAATACGGCCCTGAGGCGACCTCGTTCGGTTGGGTACCATTGGGCCGTAGTGGGCGATATTCTGGACCCGCAGGCGTCGCATCAGGTCTTTTTCGCGTCGCGACAGAGTATACATCGCATACCACTCACCATCGGGACTCCGGGAAGAGGTCCGGTTCCTTTTTCAGGATTGGCATTTCCAGCTGCGTCCGTGGCCGTGATGTAGGAAAATTCAGGTTACTTCGCAGGAAAATGAACGATCCTGGATGTGAATTCCGGATTTGTACATAACACGCTGGGATTAACAAGTACAAGTTAGTTTTCGAATTGGTTCAATTACAAGGTAACAGGGTCTTGCTGAATGTTTGTGATACTCGGCGGAAATGGGTATGTCGGCAGTGCTTTTCAACGATCTTTGTCGGAAGCAGAGCAGGGCTTCACGGTTGTATCGCGTGACCAGATTGATTACTCCACGCCCGACGCATTACTGACCTGCCTGCGCGACACGAGTGCAACGTTTGTGATTAACGCTGCCGGATATACGGGGCGGCCGAACGTCGACGCTTGTGAATTGCACAAGGCTGAGTGTCTGGCCGGAAACGCGGTGCTGCCCGGCATCATTCGAGAAGTGTGCGAGCATCTGAAGTTGCCGTGGGGACACGTTTCGTCAGGTTGCATATACACCGGCTCAAAGCCTGATGGATCCGGATTCACGGAGGAAGATGCTCCGAATTTTTCGTTTCGGCAGAACAACTGCAGTTTCTATTCCGGGTGCAAAGCGCTGGGGGAAGAGGTCCTGGCGGGGGCAGAACAATGTTTTATCTGGCGGCTGCGGATTCCGTTCGATGAGCATGATTCGCCGCGAAATTATATTTCCAAAATGATGAGATACGATCGTCTGCTGAGTGCAACTAACAGTCTGTCGCAATTGACTGAGTTTGCGGACGCCTGCATTGCCTGCTGGACCAAACGAGTTGACTTCGGGACATGGAATCTTACGAATCCCGGGTGTGTCACAACACGCGAAGTGGTTGACATGATTACCCGGCACGGCCTGTCGGACAAACAGTTTTCGTTCTTCGAGTCCGAGCAGGAATTCATGCAGCAGGCCGCCTTGACGCCTCGATCCAACTGCGTTCTGGATGTCAGCAAAGCTATGGCCGCTGGCTTGCCTCTGAGTCCGGTTCATGAAGCTGTTGAGCAGGCACTGATTAATTGGAAACCACGTTGAAGACAGCAATATGAAAACACTTTTGGTGACTGGTGGGGCGGGGTTCATTGGCAGCTGTTTCATACGACGGGCCGTCCGCCGCGTTGAAACGACGATCATCAACCTGGACAAACTGACGTACGCTGGCAATCCGGATTCGCTGCCGAGTTCTGAAAGACAAAATCAGCGACTGGTGCAGGGCGACATTGGCGACCGTGAACTGGTGAGGTCGTTGCTGTCTGAGCATCGGCCGGTGGCCGTTGTTAATTTTGCTGCCGAGTCTCATGTGGACCGTTCCATCGATGGCCCGCTGGAATTTGTCCAGACGAATGTCGTGGGCACGTGTCGGTTGCTTGAGGAAGTCCGGGCGTACGTGGCAGAACTTGACGACGATGCGAGGCAGGCGTTTCGTTTTCTACACGTCTCCACCGACGAAGTGTACGGTTCACTGGGCGACACCGGTTTGTTCACGGAAGATACGCCATATTCGCCAAACAGTCCGTATTCAGCGTCAAAGGCGGCGTCCGATCATTTCGTCAGAGCGTACCTGCACACCTACGGTCTGCCGACTGTGATGACCAACTGCAGCAACAATTACGGTCCGTATCAGTTTCCGGAGAAACTTATTCCGCTGATGATTCTGAATGCAATGGAAGGAAAACCTCTGCCGGTGTACGGTGATGGAATGAACGTGCGGGACTGGCTGTTTGTCGAAGACCACTGCAAAGCCATTGAAACGGTTCTCGACAATGGTCGCATTGGTGAGTGCTACAACGTCGGCGGCAATAACGAACAGACGAATATCGACATCGTCACTACGATTTGTCGCACAGTCGACAGACTTTGTCCGGGTCTGCCACATGCTCCCTGCGAATCGCTCATCACATACGTGACTGATCGGCCTGGCCACGACCGCCGCTACGCGATCGACGCTTCCAAAATCAAAAACGAACTTGGCTGGGAGCCCACGCAGGATTTCGCCAGCGGCATCGAACAGACCGTGCAGTGGTATGTCGACAATTCAAACTGGGTAGAACGTGTTCAAAGCGGCGACTATCGCCGCGAACGACTGGGACTGGAATCCAAATGACGTATTTCAAAAAAGGCATCGTGCTGGCCGGTGGCACGGGATCGCGTCTGTTTCCGTTGACGCTTGGTATCAGTAAACAGATGGCTCCGGTTTACGACAAGCCGATGATCTACTACCCGCTGTCCACTCTGATGCTGGCGGGCATCCAGGACGTTCTGGTAATTTCCTCGCCCAGAGACCTTGGAGGTTTCGAAAAGTTACTTGGCGACGGTTCAAAGTGGGGCATGAAGTTTTCCTATGTTGAACAGGCGAATCCTGAAGGGCTGGCCCAGGCATTCATTCTGGGAGCGGACTTTGTCGGCGAAGACCACGTCGCGCTGGTACTGGGTGATAACATTTTCTACGGACGTGGCTTTCAGGGAATCCTGGAAAGTGCTTCATCCCTGCAGGACGGGGCGACGATTTTTGGTTATGAGGTTCGTGATCCCAAATGTTACGGCGTCGTCGAATTTGATGCGGAGGGCAGAGCCATTTCGCTGGAGGAAAAGCCGCCGGAACCGAAATCCAACTTTGCTGTACCCGGCCTCTACTTCTACGACAACGACGTTGTTGAAATTTCTCGCAATCTGAAGCCGTCGCCTCGCGGTGAACTGGAAATCACGGATGTCAATCGTGAGTACATGCGCCGCGGACGTCTGTGCGTGGAGACGCTGTCTCGAGGATTCGCGTGGCTGGACACTGGCACGCACGACTCATTGCTGGACGCCGGCAATTTTGTGGCAGCGATCGAAAAACGAATGGGACTTAAAATCTCCTGCCCGGAAGAAATCGCTCTCCATCGCGGCTTTATTGACCGCAGTCAACTGCTTAGTCTCGCCGCAGACTACAAAAACGAATACGGCGACTATCTGCAGCATGTGGCCGGTCGACCGACACGCTGATTCACGCCGCGGCCTGACAGAGCAGGGCGGACAGAGTCGGAGCATCGACACCGCAACCGCTTATTAAAAAAAACCGGGCAGCACGCACAGCGAGCAAAGAACAAACAGCATCCCACCTCCGGGCGTTCCGCGTCACTCTGTTCAAGTCCGACCGACCGCCCGCACGCGGTAGTGGCAATCTAAATCGTTGGTGGAGCAGGGCGGGGGCGTTCCCGTTGACGGAGCGGGGACAACGATCAATTACTGTTGGCGCGAATTTGCTTGACCAGAACGTCATTCAGCCGCTTCAGACCGTGCTGGCGATCGACTTCATAGAAGCCACTGTGATAGTGAATAATTTTCCCCGCTGGTGAAAGCACCACCCACAGCGGCAGTTGACCGGCGGAGTCACGGGGATCACCAAGTTCACGCAGCAATGATCCATCGTCGTAGCCGATCCGATAACTCAGTTTCATAAACTCTGCCAGCTTTCTGGCCGTTCGTTGACCGGCACGAGCAGTCTCGCTTTGCTGCAGCGACTGATTCATGGCTACTCCGATAACATCCACGTTCATCTGCTTATATTTATTGAACAGGTATTCCAGGTAGCCGACCTGACCGTAGGGTTCAGACAGTGGTTTTTCAGCGTACTTCCAGAAGTGAAGCACCACAGTTTTTTGTCGCAACGATTCCGACGAAAGGCTGCCTCCGCCAATCAGGTTCAGTGAAAATGCCGGTGCGGCACGGTCAAGCAATAGCTTCTGCCGGTCCATCGTTTGAGCAATCCGTCGTGCCTGTTGTTCAACATTGCGCCGGATTCTCAGAACGGATTCCTGTAATGGAGTGTCGACCGCAAGTGTTGTTAACGATGCCAATTGAGGTTTCGCGTCGTCAACCTGTCGAGGTGACAATTCTGACAGTTGAGTATCCGGCCTGCGTTTTAGTGCCGCCTGCAGTGTCAATAATTCAGACCGCAGTTGACCGACGCGCTCGGCAACATCATTGTCCAGAACTTCCGATGAAGTTTGATCTAAATTGAGTTCAAAGCGAACACCCTGTCCCATAAAGACGTCCTGAGTCGCCTTAACCAGCGATCCTGATTCCGCGGAAACGCTCAACGTTTGCCGACGCCCACGGCGTTCACGTGCTTCAATCGTCCACAAGGCATCAGCTCCGGGCTGTGTGGACGTAATCTGGTAGGTCCAGCCGTCAACACTCCATTGGCTGCCGACAGCGGCACCGTCCGGTACGTCAAGAACAAGTGCGGGCAAGGGCAGCGTGTAAGTGCTGTCGTCATAGTCATAAATCAGATGTGGCGCGACACCGTTTGAGGCGACCTGCCCAAAGCTCTCCGGCCAGGGACATCCGTCGCGTTCATCGTCCAGCACGGCGAAGAATGGTACAGCTCCGTCATCCAGCAGCAACGCCTCAAAACGCCTCAGAATCTGAGACTCCCCTCTTGTCTGCTGGGAAAGCGCCCCTGAAAACCGCACGACCTTCAGGCCAGCCGCCTGAGCATCGATCAGGAAGAGCAGGGACGTCGCGAACAGGATCAGAGCACGGAAACAAGTCATAATCTGCTCCTGGAGAGAGGATTTTGATGGCGGGGCAACGTCTGGAATGGCGGAAAGATTTGCAATCCATGGCAGAACTATGTCAGAAAGTAAACTTATTGGCAACGGGTTGCGGCACTCTGAAGTTAACATATGCCAACAGACGGATTTGGCTTCGCATCGATTCCGAGTGTTCGTCTATAATGAGAGATGACTGAGGCGGTACCAATTCATGAGGATCGGTGACCGCTTCCCGTCCGTTCTTACGCGCGTCGACAATTCAGCTTCTTCCCAAAGATCGTGCCGCTGTCCGGTCCGATTCGGAAGTGACTCAGTGGCTTAAAAATCAGGAGTGGGTGTAGTGAGTGAAGGACCAATAACCGTCGGCAAATACGAAATGCGCAACTGCGTCGCTGCGGGTACTTCGACGCAGATCTGGGAGGTTGTCGAAACGGGCACTGCAATGCAGCTGGCGATGAAAATGATGCTGAATGACGCCCGCAAGGACCCCGTAGAAAAAGCGGTCCTGAAACACGAATTCAAAGTTGGCAAGTCGCTGGAACATCCCGCATTTCTGCAGTTCCGTGAGCTTGAGATGAATCGCGATCATGCTTTCATCATCATGGACTTCTTCCGGTCGCCCAGCCTGAAAACTCATATCACCTCAAATCTGCCGGCGATTCAATCCGTGTTTCCGAAGCTGGCAGAATCCCTGGTTCAGGCGTTTCAATACATGCACGAAACGGGCTGGCTTCATCGCGACATCAAACCGGACAACATTCTTGTCAACAAGGCGGGCGAAGTCCGTGTTATTGACTTTTCGCTGTCGTCGAAAATCAAGGGGACAGTTAGCAAGTTGCTCTTCGGTAAGCAAAAATCAATTCAGGGAACACGCACATATATCGCACCGGAAACAATCCTGAAAAAGGCGCCCACTGAACAGACAGACATGTACAGTCTGGGCGTCAGTTTCTTCGAAGTGCTGACCGGTCAGCCACCTTTCGCCGGGGACTCCCCCAGTGCTTTGCTGAAGAAGCATCTGGGAGAAGATGTTGTCCCACCGTCCATCTACAATGAAAACGTCACCAAAGAACTGGATAGAATCATCCTGCGGATGTTGGAAAAAAAACCCGCAAAGCGGTACGCCAATATGCAGGAATTGGCCAGCGCCTTCCGGACCGTGAATTTTTTCGAAGTCGATCCGTCGGAGCTGCACGAGCAAACACTGAAGGAGCTCAAAAAGACACAGGCGGATTCCATTGACCAGAGACTGGACAGTCGCGCTGACGCGGATCGGGTGTCGCAAGGAATTGCCGCCCCCGCCAAGCACAGGAAAAAAATCAAGATCAGCGAGAAGCTGTTGCAGGAGGAAGAAGAACGCAAGGCAAAGTTGGCCGCCAAACAGCAGGGCACAGTTCCACAGCAGCCGATGTATCAGCCGCAGATGCCGATGCAGCCGGGAATGTATCCCAATCCGCCAATGCAGCCAGGCATGATGTATCCGGCGATGCCCGGTCAGCCGATGCAGCAACCGCATCCAGGCTATCCACAGATGCCGCCCGGTCAACAGATGCCGCCGCAGCAGATGCCGCCGCAGCAGATGCCGCCGCAGCAGATGNNCAGCAGATGCCACCACAACAGATGCCACCACAACAGATGCCACCACAACAGATGCCACCGCAGCAAATGCCACCCGTTCAGCCCGGCGTGCCACAGCCGACTGGGCAGACACTCAGTGCACCGCCACCGGCTGGACAGATCCCAGCCAAAAACCCGGAAGAGGTCACCACCGAAGACCTGATGGATTTGATGGCAGAACTCGAAATCGAGTAGTGCATTGCGAATAGCATCGGGTGGGTCGTCACTGAGAATCCGGTATCCGGTGTTTTCCGTGACCACCCATCGTCGATAGAATCCCGTTCAACGTGAAGACTTTGATTCGTCCGAGTCGTTTCACAACATGCATCCCGTTCAACAACAGCACTCATTATGGCCCCACAGCATCAGCTTCCCTTCGAGAAACCAATTTACGAACTCGAAGCACAGCTTTCCAAACTGGAAGCCGCCCCGGATCCGACTCCTGCCGTGCAGGAAAGCGTTCGACGAATGCGGGTCGAACTCACCCAGATGACTCGTGATCTCTACGAGAATCTCGACGCCTGGGATACTGTCCAGGTGTCCAGGCATCCGGAACGGCCTCAAACCCCCGATTACATCGAACTGGTCTTTGATGAATTCGTTGAACTGCATGGCGACAAGTCGTTCGGAGATGACCGGGCCATCGTCACGGGGTTTGCCAAGCTCGACGGTCGCAAGGTCATGTTGGTGGGTCACCAGAAGGGGCGCACGCTGAAAGAACGTAACGAATGTCTGTACGGCTGTGCTCATCCGGAAGGCTACCGCAAGGCCATGTCCAAAATGGAGATGGCGTCACGGTTCGGCATTCCCATCATCTGCCTGATCGACACTCCAGGTGCGTATCCAGGCATCGGTGCGGAAGAACGAGGTCAGGCATATAACATCGCGGTCAACCTTCGCGACATGTCGACCCTGGAAGTACCGATCATCTGTGTAGTGATTGGCGAAGGCGGATCCGGTGGAGCTCTGGGCATTGGGATTGGAGACCATGTAGCGGTTCTGCAGTATGCGTATTATTCGGTGATCAGTCCGGAAGGATGTGCCGGCATTCTGTGGAAGCACTCCAAACACAAAGACAAAGCGGCTCGAGCATTGCGGTTCACCAGCAAGGATCTGGTGGAATTGGGCATTATCGACGAAGTCGTTTCCGAACCGCTGGGAGGTGCCCATCGCAACCATCGCCAGATGGCCATGATGCTCAAAGGCACACTGGTGAAGGCACTGCAATCGCTCGAAGGCCTGCCCAAAGATGAGCTGTTGGATCGCCGCTACGACCGGTTTCGAAAGATCGGCGTATTTGAGGAAGGGGTGGTGGCGTAGGACAAACGCCACCGCGTCACTGGATTCGGGATGTGCCGGCCACCGCCGCAAAACGTCGAATTGGACGTCGCAGAGCAGTCCTTGCGTAGTGGCCGATTGATCCAGTCAACGACCCAACTCGACCGTTGCGTGTCGCCGTACCAAGCCCTCTCGGCACCCCACACGGGCCCCATTTTTCAACCGCCCCCAACGTCCGATAATGTCCGTTATGTTAAGTTAATCAAAAAAAAAGGCGGCTTTTGCAGACTCAGAAAACGCCCTGTCTGCAACGGCTGCCATCCAAACACGGTTATCGCAGCGACTGGTTCAGGCGTTGTTGCAGGTCAAAGCTCAGGCTGTTCCATGACACACGAGCTTTCTCCAGCTGACGAAGAATGCGTTCGTCCAGACGGGTTGAGACGGTGGTCTGTGGATCCGGATCATTCGCCTCCATCCGCAAGTCAGCGGCCCAGTCTTCAATCACTGCCAACTGCACCTGCGGGGGTATCCCCACCAGATGCTCTTTGGTTCGCTGAGTAATCGTCTGACGGTCCTGATAGATGTCGCCGATTTCGTTCAGGAGATCAGAGAGATTCGACTGGCCCGCCCTGCTCCCGGTCGAGCCACCATTTTCTGTGGCCACCAGGTTCAGGAAGTCGGAGACCACAGTCGGAATTTCAACGGGCAGAGACTGACTGACATCGTAGGCCAGATTCTGTTTCTGGCTGGCCGTGGCAGAATTCCAGTATTGCTGCAGCGAGGGCGCGAAATGCTCTCGCAGCCGCTGGGGCATTTTCCTCAGCATTTCATCCAGCGTTGGCGCATGGCCCAGGTTTGACGGATCGGTAGTGTCGGGAAAACCGGTTTCAGTGGTGCCTCCCATTCCGTCCAACAGGTCCGGCAGTCGGAAATCGCTCCCCGATTCCCGACTGTCGCCGTCCAGCGGCGTTTCCGTATGACCGTCTCCCCACAGGTCTGACAACGGAGCTTCGTGGCCAAGGTGCTCATGGACGGGCTTCAATTCGTCCTGGTACTTCTCAAGATATTCGTGAAAGTACTCAGGCGTCAACGGTTCGATGTGGTCCAGTATATAGCACGCGGCCTCGCCGCTTCTGGACTCAAGCACGGTCCCCTTCAAAGAATCTGAAAGCGTGACGGCAAAAAAGGTTGCCACCAGACAGATCACCGCACCCTTCACAAGACCAAATAAGCCACCCAAATGACGGTCGAAGTCTTTGAACTTTGCCTTCTCAAGCCAGCTGTTCAGGATTCGGGCCACCATGAACGACCCCAGCGAAAAGCCGAGATACAGAATGAACATCGAAATCCAATGCTTCAGCGGCTGCTCAACGTTGATCATCGGTTCGATCGACGGAGCCAGCTGGTCAGCGAACTTGAAACACAGGACAAGCGCAGCAATCCATGCCAGCTGAGTCAACAGGCCTCGTTGAGCCCCCTGCCATGCGGTATAAACCAGAATCGCCAGAACGACGAAGTCGTACCAACTCACCATAACCAGCACTCGACATTCAATGCAGTGTTTTTGCGAAGTTCACTTCAGTCGTAGTATAGGTGGTTTGAGTGAAACGCGGAAAGATGGAATTCAGAACGTCTTCCGGCTGTCCAGCAGCAGCGTTACGGGACCATCATTGACCAATTCCACGTCCATCTGAGCCTGAAAGGTGCCGGTCTCGGCGGTGATGCCCCGCCCTTGCATTTCAGCAACGAAACTTTGGTAAAGACTGTTGGCAAGTTCCGGTCGAGCCGCTTTGACGAATGACGGCCGCCGCCCTTTACGACAGTCCCCCAATAACGTGAACTGACTGACGACCAGAACGGATCCAGCGACGTCTGTCAGATCAAGATTCATTTTGCCGTCGCCATCCTCGAAGACCCGCAGGCCCGCAACCTTACCCGCCAGCCAGATAACGTCTTCCTGTGCATCGTCGTCGGCAACACCCAGCAGAATCAGCAACCCCCGCTGTATGGCCCCGACGATTTCTCCGTCTACGGTGACGGACGCTCTGGAAACTCGCTGAACAACGGCGCGCATGGGAAAGGCTATTAAGGAATCAAAAACAGGACAGCTGGCTTCCTAAACGGAAACGCGACAATGCTGACGAACGTTATCCGATTTCCACGACGCCTCAAGCCTGCCAGCGATCCACGAATCACTGCCTTCCACGGACGTCCAGAGCGCGTTTCAGCGAAGTGCGGCGACTTCCGCCACCGTTCAGCTGCAAAGTTGTTCGCCGGCCACGCCACGGTTCCGTGCGACACGCACTAGAATTTCCCCGATCGTCGTTCGCGCGACGGCAGAATTTCCAGGCACGTCGTCCACCAGCCAATCAGTACCGTCTGTACAAACTCGTCCGGCAGTTTCTCGCGACGCATCTCTTCGGCCAGCAATGTGTAATCGTAAGTCACGGGCACGAAGCTGACAGACACTGACACTGCCCCTCCGCTCGCAGTGCAGGGAAGGGCGTCCGAATCGGCATCGGATCCGGTGCATAGAAGGGCGTACCAGACATTTGTTGTGCCGTCGTTTTCCGGTCGACCAAGGACACCGACATTCACGTAACGGCGACCGTCTTTCAGTTCCCGCTGCCAATGAATGCCGGAATGAGTGCCGATGATCAGATCTGTTGATTGTTCGTCCGCCAGTCGATTTAAAAACGCGGTGCTGGTCGTTGACTGCCAGAGAAACTCGTTGGTCCTGCGGGGACTGCCGTGACACAACAACACGGACAGGCCGTCGACGTTCAGACGCAGCTCCGTCGGCAGGCTGCGCAGCCACGCCTTATTTTCTGCGTTGGTGTTCTGCAGAGTGTAGTCGTAACTGATTTGTGCAAAGTGATTGTCTTTGGCATCCGTGTAGCCACACTGACAGTCGTTCAGTTCGTTGCCAATGCTGTCGTCATAGTTGCCCTGCACACAGACAATGTTGTGCTGTTGCAGCAGTGAAAAAACGCGATCCGGGTGAGGTCCGAAGGCTCCCAGATCTCCGAGGCAATACATCGCGTCAACACCGCGATTCTGCGCATCAGCAATCGCGGCCTCCAGAGCCAGGTAGTTGCTGTACAGTCCGCCAAATAGTGCGAGTTTCATAGTTGGTTTGCGTCAGGAAGAACAACAGAAAATCAACAGGAGGTAGCAGAGAACAAACTAAATCCTACCTCTGCTCCCTCTGCGTGCTCCTGTTCAAATGCGATTCAGGCAACACATCGTCCGAGTGCCGCTCGCGCGGGCGCAGCGTGTTGTTGGTGCAGATGGCTCCGAACTGATAACACGTGTAACAGGCACCATGGTTCAGCGGAAACGGATGCAACGAGTCGGCCAGTGTCTCACCCATTCTTCCGCCGGTCGCTTCCAGCAGAATCGGGCAAACGTAAACGCCTCGGCTGGTGATGATGCGGCTGTGATGACATAACAGTTGATCGCGATCAAACCCTTCCATCATCTGATGCGTGATGCGTTCCATGTCGGCGTAACCTGCTGTCCGGTTCTCTTCAGCACCGATCTTCAGGCGGGGCAGAATCTTCAGACGAGGGCGATCGCAACCGAACTTTTCCAGCACTTCCCGGAACTGCTGCAGGATCTCAGCGTTCCTGGTATCGTCCCACGTCTGAGTCATTGTGATGATTGGCAGAAAATCGTGTTCGCACAGTAACGCAACACCTTTAATGGCTCGTTCAAAAGTGCCCGCACCGCGCACAGGGTCATTAATTTCGGCAGTCGGGCCGTCGATGGAAACACGAAATTCAAGACTGAAACCGGATGCTTCCTCGGCCGTACGCAGTTCGCTCAGCCATTCCGGCTTCAGCGCAGTGCCGTTTGTCAGCACCGTGACCGGGCCGAAGTCCAGCGAACGCTTCAGCATGCGAACCAGGTCTTTGTTCAGGAACGGTTCACCACCCGTGAAATAGTATTCACGAACACCGTGTTCAACGGACTCCAGCAACGCCGTTTCGACCTGTTCGAAAGTCAGAAATTCGAAACTGTGGTTGTGAGGACTGCAACTGATGAAGCAGTGATGGCAAGTCAGGTTGCAAACCGTCCCGGCCACCTGAAACCAAAGTTCATCCAGCGACCGCAGTTCGACGTGTGGAACGTCGATAATTCCCAACGGACTCAAGTTGCAACTCCTTCCGGTGCCGCAATCTGATCCGACGTCGCGATGTGGTCAAACAGTACATCAATCTGTTTGAGACCGTTCTGCAGCAGAAACCGCGAATCGCGTCCGTAACTGGCGGCTCCAAGAATATAGAAGTTCGGTTCCGGGTTTCGCAGCAGTTCCGGGCCTCCCACACTTTGCTGCAGGCAATCGCCCGACGTTTCACCCAGCAGGTGAGCGGCCAGCTGCATGGGGCCATCCGTCGCATAACATCGGTGAATCTGCAGCTCCCGAAATGCTTCTGTGTTCGGCCGGAATCCGGCATTCGCAATGATGCGATCAACAACCACCTGTCCCCTGCTCTGCTCCGCGGCTGCGTCTTCTTCCGGCCAGGTCAATTCCACGCGGATCCGGGCAGCGGTTCTGCTCAGCCGTTCAATCAACGGTAGCCGATTGGCTGTCGCGGTCAGCGTGGACCGTTCGACCAGAACATTGTTGTCCACCGGGAGTATGGGGGCGCTGCGGTTTCCCCGAGTGATCCAGGTGACTCGTGTCGTTGGCGCAGAATTCTGAAGTTCGGCCAACAGACAAACCGACGTGGCCGCCGAGTAGCCGCTGCCCACAACCAGCGTGTGGTGGCCGGCATACTGATCGCGATCATTCCCGGTGATATCCGGGATGACGTAATCTGAATCCGACAACAGGGACGACTCGCCGGGACACGGTATGCCCCCTGCCCCGATAAATCGATGTCGTGAAATAAAACCAGTGCAGTCAACCAACACGTCCGCCTCAAAAACTTCTTCGCATCCGTCCGAGGCAGCAGACTGGTCAGGGAAGTCGCTCGATGACGGAAAGTCAATATCGGTTGTACTCTCCGTACTGAGCGGTTCAGACTGTGTCCGGCACAAGACTCGAAATGGTTGCGTTCCACGAATTGACTGGCCGATCAGGTCCGACTTGCCACACACCGATCGGCCGACGGCGATGACTTCATGCTGTTCGAGTATCGTCACGTGTGGGCGAATTTGTTCAGCCAGCAGCTCCAGGTACGACGTCACATAATCATCGCCGGAAAGAATGGCGTCCTCTTCCGGCAGGTCCGCGCTGGCCGCTACGGCCGTTCTGCCAGCGGACGAACTATTCATTTTGAATGGCGTAAACAGTCGCACGTGCCCCCAGCTTCTGACGGCGTTGCCGATACACCCTTTCTCCAGGATCGTCACCTCAAATCCAACGGCGTTTGCGCGAAGGGCTGTTTCCAATCCAATCGGACCGCCACCAACGATAATGAGTTTGCGAGTGTTCATAATGAATCAGACAACGAGCGGCTTGGTGATGCGAGTCGGATCGAGACCGTCGAGACTGACCGCCGGAGTGCGATCCAGCATCAGGTCAGTAAGAACGGCTGCGGTTGCCGGCGACATCTGCAACCCCGACCGAAAGTGCCCTGCACCGACAAACACGTTGTCGTATCCCGGGACCCGCCCCAGAAACGGCAAATCATCCGGAGATCCCGGACGCAGTCCCGCCCAGCAACGAACGACTTCTGCAGCTCCCAGTTCCGGCACGATCGATTCTGCAAAACTCAGCAGTCCGGAAATTCCCTCGGCCGTGGTTCGTTTTTCAAACCCGACGTGTTCCTGCGTTGAACCGACAAGAATCAGTCCGTCAGTTCGTGGCACCATGTAGCGGCGGCCCTGTTCAATGACGCACGAAAACGGCAACTGACTGACTCGCAGCAGAGCGATCTGACCGCGAACGGGTGCCACCGGAATTTCAACGCCCAGCGGCTTCATGATTTGCCCGGTCCATGCCCCCGCCGTCACGCACACTCGGTCCGCCCCCAGGCGACGCAACGGAGTCGTCACTTCCACCGCCCTGCCCTTCGCACAGATGGATAAGTGTCCGACGTCTTCCAGAATCTCAACCCCCAGAGCCTGACATGCTGCAGTTAGTGCTTTCAGGTGTCGAGGGTTTCTGACCTGAGCAAATTCCGGCAGATAGGCGCCCTGTTGAAACTGCTGCTGCAGACCGGGAACGTGCCGCTCCAATGCTGCACGATCAAGTGAATCGCAGCAGAGCCCCTCCGCCTGCCACTGTCTGACCTGCGAATCAAATGCCGCACGGTCCAGTCCCACTTCCACCGCGCCGCATTTGCGATAGCCGTTGTCTATGCCGCTCAATTCCTTGAGCTGAGCGCAAAACGGTTCCCACATGTCGTAGCTGTAGGAACGAAGGCGAGATTCCGGAGATTTCGCCGTCGCCAAATTCCCGGGAGGCAACATGCCAGCGCCTGCCCACGATGCTTCGGAACCGACGCGTTGTCGGTCGACGACGGTTACAGAAACGCCCTGCCCTGCCAATCGGAAGGCCGTGCTGAGTCCGATGACTCCGCCACCAACGATCAAAATGTCCGATCCATGCTGCATCGTTATGTTCTCAGCGTCGCTGAAGTGATCAGACACGTGTTAGTGGATTCCGGCAAGTCGCGTGAACTTCCGTTTCTATCAGAATCCGCCGTCGATTGCGGCACTCACCCGAATCGAAACGCAGAATTCCGTTCGCACGGCCGAAAACTGTGAGGATCATTACCAACCCATCGACGTCGGTGCGGCAGTTGATCAACGCCGCTCAATCAGTGTCAGAGCGGCCCATAACCGGGATTGACGTCTGTAGCCGCAATCAGGTGGACATGCGGGCAGTTGATCTGGCCGAATTCGGCGACAAACAGTACACCTCACGGCGGAATCCACGATGGATGTGGACGTCGCTGATAAACGTAACTGTTGCGATGCATGGAGGCACCGACAATGCGAGACACATTTCTGCCGTTTGCGCCACCACTGATTGGTGATGCTGAGATCGAAGAAGTCGTCGACACCCTGCGATCCGGTTGGTTAACGACCGGACCGAAGACACGAAAATTTGCCGACGAATTTGCGGAGTACACTCAAGCGCCCGCGGCGCTGACGTTAAGTTCCTGCACGGCGGCTCTTCATCTGTCGCTGGTCGCGCTGGAAGTCAGACCGGGCGACGAGATCATTACAACTCCGCTCACGTTTGCGGCATCCGTCAACGTGATTGAACACGCCGGTGCAAAGCCCGTGCTGGTGGACGTGGAACCCGACACGTTAATCACTCCCGCAACAAAAGCCATCATCGCCGTTCACTATGCCGGTCATCCGGTAGAACTGGATGCAATCCGTGACATCGCCCAACGTCATGAACTGCATTTGATCGAAGACGCAGCTCATGCGATTGGAGCAGCTTACAAGGGCCAGCCGATTGGTACCGGCTCCAACCCCACGTGCTTCAGTTTCTACGCCACGAAAAACCTGACCACCGGCGAAGGCGGCATGCTGACCGGCGATCAGGAGCTGATTGATCGGGCAAGGACGCTGAGTCTGCACGGCATGAGCCGCGAAGCATGGAGCCGTTATGCAGCGGGAGGAAAATGGGCTTATGACATTGTTGCTCCGGGATTCAAGTACAACATGACTGACATTCAGGCAGCACTTGGACTGCAACAGCTGCGACGTTTTGAATCCATGCAGCAGCGACGACGCGACATCGTAAAGCAGTACGACGCGGCCTTCCAAACCGACCCGGCCTTTCAGACACCCGTAACGCGGTCGGATGTGACCCATGCATGGCATCTGTACGTATTGCGATTGAACGACACCCAGCTGACGATCGATCGAAACCAGTTCATCGAACAACTCAACGAACGCAACATCGGAACATCCGTGCACTTCATTCCGATCCACCTGCATTCGCACTACGCAAAGAAATACGGCTGGCAGGCAGAGGATTTCCCGGTCGCTCTGGAAAACTACAACCGCATGCTCAGCCTGCCGCTGTCGCCGAAGATGACGGACCTGGATGTGACCGATGTCATCGAAGCAGTCACCGATATCGCCGCGAACACAAGAAGACTGCAACTGGCAGCATAGATTAATTGGACAACGCCAGTTCTTGCGCTTGGTCAATCAATAAGGCAGGCCGGATCCAGGAGCGCAGCGACGCCGCGTGCGCTGGGCATGATTGAGAGATTGAAGGTGAAAGTCCTTTATGGAGCCTATCGGAGGCAACCATGAGCGAA
>LWDU01039567.1_pt1 | contig 38270 bp, 32 predicted proteins | sample 727161 | NCBI WGS metagenome assembly LWDU01 (sample SAMN04566230, study PRJNA314399) | hydrothermal vent metagenome | isolation source: deep sea hydrothermal plume seawater | place: Mexico: Gulf of California, Guaymas Basin | collected 2004-07-11
CCACCAGCAGCTTTATCATAGTCGGCGCTATCCCTCGCATATCGTGCTGCCGGTCATACCCGCGCTTAGCAATCGATAGCTACCGCTCCTAAGTGCAGAGAACGACGCGCTTTGGTCGATCCGCAACCCCGACAACTAGCAAAGAAGTTCGAACTCTATCCGAGCGATACTGGGATGACCTTCGATAGTTGACCCCAGTTAAGGGTGAGTATTTCTTAAACGAAATGGAGAAATACTCATGAAAGGCAAAACGCATAGTACCGAAGAGATTATTCGCAAGTGTGTGAGCGCCAATGGCTATTGATCCGTCACGTCACCGACGTACAGGCGACCCTGAAAAACGAACTAGCAATCGCAATTTTGTGGAATCGGTCGCTGATATCGCTTGCATTTCTCCACAAATCAGCACGGCTCTTTAGGGTGGGTTTAATACACCACGTGCACAAGCTTCTGCATAACTTCATTTCTAGCATTTGCCGGCACCGTTATTTGCACCACGTATACACCCGGAGCCACGGTCTGACCGACTTCTACGCCGCCGCCCCACGTGAATTGTGCCTGGTTGCTGCCGGGGCTGGCATTTGCCAATTCGGCCACCTGGACTCCATCCAGGGAGAAAATCCGTACGTGTGGTTTCTCGCTTGTCTTCACCACGACAAAGCGCAACTGGTATAGGTCGTTGACCCCGTCCTGGTTCGGCGTAAAGATCTCGTTGTGGCTGATATTGCGAATCAGCGCCCCGCCCGCAACCGCTTGTGGCACGAAAACCTGGTCGGCCCCGACAAACTTGGGTAGCACCCCTTGCATGTTCTCTTGCTCGGTGGAGCTAGAAACGAGCGTTTCAAAGACCGTCGGACTCTCGAATACACGCGTCTTAAAAATGATCTCCACCGAGTCGCGCTTTATGGCCTGCTGTGGCAACTGCACCAGTAGTGAGTCTCCCTTCAGCACACTACTAGCGTCGCTTTTCACCCCCCCAACCGTCGCACTTACCAGTTCAGCCCCAGTGCTACCTGGAGGCAGTACGATCAGCACTTGGTCGAAACCGACATCCGTGCTGCTGAACGACACGGGCTTGATGGTATAGCGGAACTCCATCAGCGAGTCCAGTGCCGCCTCCCGCGGGGACACGTATCCGTTCAAACCGGAGGTAATGACCGGGTCATTAGCGACAAAGGTCAGCGAGCGCAGGATCGGGAAAACCTCGGGATCGTCGCTGCTCAGCGTGACGCGCGCCTGCAACCACTGCCGGGGTGATGGCGACTGGAAAGCCTGGCCCGATAACCGGTGCGGGTTACTCCAATCGCTCCATGAGGGATCGCGGATGCTCTCATCGACGATATCCCCTTTTTGCCGTGATTTCGCCGACTCGTGGGCCTCCTTAGTAACTTCATTGCCATTGGTGAGGTAATAGCGTCTGATCGACTGAAAACCATTGCCCGTTTGCGTCTGCACCTCGATCCGCGTACCCAGCGGCAAGTCCGCATCCCACTCGACGCGGCTGATGCTGCGGGCCCCACCCAACGATATGTCGTCCGATTGCAGGGAGACGGAAGCAGGGTAGCCCTCACTGTGGAAGACCCATAGTTGCAGGGCGCGGCAATTGCCGCGACCATTGGGCACTCGCCAGTTAAAAAATCGCACCGGCCGCGACGGGAACTGGAAATCGTAGATGCCCTTGGAGCCCGTATCGGCCGCGAGCAATTCGTAGTCAAAGGGACCCTCTACATCCGCAATAGAGGTCGTGCTAGGCGATCCGTCTGAGGTAAATATCTCTTGCACAGAGAAATCACAGTGAGCCTGCAGTGTACTATGAGTCGCCACTGGTTTGTAAACGCTATAGGTAAAGGGGCCGTTGCCGGGAATCCACACTGCCCGGTCGACACGAAAGACATTGCCAAAGTCGACCACGGCCCAGAAGCCCGAATCGCGCCAGTCACCACTGACAATGACGGCTTCGATATTCCATTTGCGAAACGCCATGTCTTCATCGAGCAATGCCTCGGCGCCGCTGCCCCGGCCGCAGGCGCGATCTACACACTCGCGGGAATCGGAGCTCCATGTCCGGCCCCCCCAGACTGCGTCACCGGCCTCCAGTCGACGTTCGATCGTGACCTTGGAAGACAGATTGAAACCGACGGCGTCGACCTCGATCTCAGCCAGCGCTGCGTCGGGGGTACGCCCCGTTGCCTCAAAACGCACAAAACGCACCGGCGAAAATTTCTGTTCTGGGTCGTTTTTCACCTCAAGCTCGAATTCAACCACGCGCATAGTATTATTATTGATCGTCTGGCCGACGCGATCGAAAACGATCCGCTTGCCCCCGCCAAAACTGACCGGCACGCCAGGACTGGTGAAGACCGAAAAAAAGGTGAACGGGCGCGCGCCCGTAGTGTCGGGGAAGATCACGCGGATCTTGTCGGCGATCACCGCCCGCCCCAGATCGAGTTCCACCCAGAATTTATCCGTCGGGTCCTCTGCCCCAGGCTTCCACCAGGTCCTGGGGTCCTGATCGGCGATTAGATGCGCATCGGCCTGGTTTGAAGGCGTGCGCGCAGGACGAACACTGCCGTACAGATCGCCGATAACTACGGATGAATACTCGTGCGCATCGGCCACCGCGTTGAACGACTTACCAAAACGCTTGATCTCAATGCCGTCGGCTTGCACGTTGACCAAGCCCTTCGGAGGGTTCCAAGACTCGAAGTCCGTCCCACTAAAGACAATATTCTCGGCCAGCAGGCCCGTAGCCGACAGCAGTAGTGCGGCGACGGCCGCCAAATTCAGCATCTGATTCAATCGGCGCTTCATTGCGCACCTCCACGGGCGGCCAGCAGACCGCTGGTAAGGATATTTCATGATAGTGCAGCAATAATGTAGACCGCTGTAAATATTTGCACAAAATCGCCACGATAGGACGCCAAAGTCGCTTCGTATTCCTCAATGAAGAACACGCAGCAAGATTCGCTATTATTCATTGTTCGCTGCTTTCGTCACCGCGCGAAGTCGTCAAGTGCCAACGGCCGCCACCCGCCGCCCGCCATCAACCGCCAATTCATTCTCAGCAAGCGAAACCCGGTATGTTTCCAACGCGGTGCGGTCGAGTTCAACACCGAGCCCCGGCGCATCCGGCACGATCAAGCTGCCGTTGGCAAACGCAATCGGCTCGGCGATCAGGTCATCTTCTCGCAGCAGATGACCGATAATATCGCTTGGCAACTGACAGCCAGCGGCCGCCGCGGCGTGCAGGCTGCTCATATCGCGCACCCCCAGGTCCATGCCCGTGCCGCGCCAGGTCGCACAACCCGCCGTGCGCGTCAGTGTCGCCCAATCGACGAACTGTTTCAACGGACCGAGCAAATTATAATGATCCGCGGCCTCTAGTCGCAACGCGGGCAACAGATCGTTTATCGACGTCAGGTGCAGTGCAATTGACTGCGGGATCTGGCCGCGCAACTCGACATACCAGTCCAGGCGATCTTGCGGCACCGGACTTTCAAAGATGACTCGATCAAAACGCTCTAAGGAATGGGCTACCGCCCGCGCCCCGTCAAGATCGACAAAGCGCTCGTTCGGGTCCAACACGATAGAAAAACCCGGCGCAACTTCCCTCACCGCCGCGACGCGTTCTGCGATAGGGTCGCCCAACTTGCACTTCATCTTGAGCCCGCGAAAACCCATTTCCAGGCCCATTTGTGCGCGCCGGGCTGTGTCCTCCGGCGTAGCGCGCCCCATCCAGAAATCGATCGGGACCCGGTCAGTTTTTTTGCCGCCCAATAAGTGATGCACCGGCACGCCCAGATGTTTGCCCAATAAATCCAACCAGGCCATCTCATAGGCTTCGTAGATAATATACGACTCGTAGTCGTCGCCGTGCGGCAGAGGCAAATTGCCCACCGGCAACTCTTGCAACGTCTTGCCAATAATCTGCTTAGCATATGCGCAGAGCGGGGCGTAAAGATCGCCGCGGCGCGGTTCGCCGAGACCGACCAGGCCATTGTCGGCGACCAACTCGACAATCCACTTCGGGAATTCCCAGAAGTTTAACGAGCGGCCGGTGACCGGATCAGGCGCACAGAGTTTGTCCTCGACGCCTGCAGAGTGCACCGCACCAGGCCGCATCGGCACGACAACTTTGTGCAGAATCACATCGGCAATTTTCATATCAGCCATTCTCTTTCGCCGTTAGGCTTGCGGCGCCGATAACTTCCCGAAACGAACCAAAAGGCATGCCCACCGAACGCACCCAGCGCCAATTACAGTCCTTCAAGGTCATGCTATAGGGCAACACCGCCTCGGCCTTGCCTTTCTCCCACGGCGTTTGAGGCCAGAGAGTGTAACCCTGCTTATCACAAACCTGCAATCGTTTGTCGTCCAGCTGCAGATGGACTCGGCGTTCGTCGATCCACTGGGCCGTGCGGCGCGCCTGGAACATCGCCGCGCCAGTACCGTCATGACACTCGAAAATCCAGGCCTCGACATCGCTATTGGCCAAAGGTATTAACTCCCAATGCCGCGCCTTGAATAAAAAGCGCGAGTCGTAGACCGTCATCTCAAAACGCATCTTCGGAGATTGCCGCAAATTCAGATATTCGGCGAAGGCGCCGCCATAACCTGGAACACAGCCTTCGAAAGATTCACCCCATAACTCTGAAGCAACGGTTGCTGGATCGAATGTCAGAGCATTCGCGGTGATATGAGTATTGAATTCAGCAGTGAGGCGTCGATAATATTCGGACAGACTGCCATCTGCGGGGAACTCGCTTTGCGGATAGAAAACGGCCGACGCACCTAAATATTCAATTGCAATATCTCGCAGCGCCACCGGTCCGCCCAGCTGCACGAGCAGGGTATTTGCTGGTCGGTCGGCCAGCCCCGCCAGCCAACGTTTTTTCACCTCACGCTCGCATTCAACAAAGAGTTGTAGGTTGTCGCGACGCACAACCTCCGGCGCAAGCGGCTCATAACAACAGGGATGAATCAAAAAGATGATGTGGTCAATCTCCATTGCACCCACCAATTGACGCGCCCTATTCCCCACGCTCGCTTTTAACCCGCAGCCACTCGTCCATCATCTTGGCACTCGGCGGATAGTATTTTCCCGGCGTGACTTTTTCAGCGTTGATTTTTTCTTTGATATAATTCTCTACCCCCTCGTGCCTGATGGCCCATTCCAATACCGCCGCCGCCATCCACGAGGCGACCACCAACACGCCGTCGCCGTCGCCGACCATCACGTCGCCCGGCCGGACCAACGCCCCGCCGCACTGAATCTGCACATTCTCCTCTGCCGCCCGAGTCTCCGGGTTGCCGTGGAAACTGCGTGCCTTGGCATAAACGGTCAGCTTGTAGTCCTCGTCGATAATCACGTCCAGATCGCGAATTGCCCCGTCGATAATCACTCCATCGGCCTCGTTCATCGCCAGTTGCAAAAGCTTCACGTCCCCACCGACGACATCGCGCGTGTTGCCCATCAGATCGGCGACCAGCACGTCCCCTGGGCCGCAGCGGCCCATCGCCCGGTATTCCGGCGCCTCTTCACCTTTGCCGACTTCAGCGAGCAGATCAGGGCGGATTGGCAAAAAACGCAAGGTCCGTGCACGGGCGGCAAAACGGCCGCCGGGCGTAAACCGCGCCAAACCCTCGCAGACATTCACCAGCACGCCAAAATAGCGCACGGCATTGTAGACCGTCGCCGTCGGAATAATTTTTAACCCGTCGAGGATTTCCTGCGGCACTTCGACGGGACTCATATCGAAAGATTGCTCTTGGCTCATGATGCTCCTTAGTGCAATAGATCTTTCATCTATATGTACATCTTCCTTCTTGCCCACCAATACCGCAGGCGCTTTGTCGACTACCACGAAACCCGCAACACTGATGATCGCCTACGCCCGGCCCTTTTTGCCATAGACCACCGGATCCGTCATTGGTCCTTCCAACAAACGAGGACACGACCTGACCAATAGACTTGATCAGTCTCCCCATATCGCATCTTATCTCAACTTCGAGCTGCCAGTAGCCGATGATCATCGCCACCGGATCCGTAATTATGTAGAGTCAGTCGCCACATTTTTCGAGATAAATATAGGAAGGGCATGAATTTACGTATTTAAAATTGTTTGTGTATTATTAATTAAATGTATATTAGATACACTAGTCTGTAGAAGCACCATGCACACTCTTGCTTGGAATTATGAAAAGAAGCAGTAAGCCTTATCCGAGATGCTTTCGGTTACTCTCTTAAGCTCATTCTGATCGAGGAGTTTTATTATGAGATATCTACCGGACAAAATAGCGGTTGTTGTATCTTTGGGTTTTGGTCTTGTCGTATGGTTGACGATTGATCCGTGGTTTAATAATACAGAAGCCCAACATATCGGCATTGCATTTTTTATTCTTTGTACAATTTTACTACATGTAATACCGCAGATAATAAGTAACTTCTTATCAATCATCATCGCCCTAGGTTTTGGCCTGGCGGGATGGCTGATAGTTGGCCCGTGGTATAACACTAAAGATGAACGATTAATCGGCATCGCCGTTTTCGTAGCCATTGTAATTCTTTTGCAATTCAGACCTCAGTTAATGGGCAACCTACATAAAAAAGATGACGACGAAAGCGACGACCAGGGGGCCGACGAACCGCACCCTTCGAACGATTAACACAATTATTTTGCAAACGGTTCTCGAGCCAACGAATGAGGGTTATTTTCTATTGGCCCAACACTGAGCTGTAGCCACCCCACTTATAGACTACGAGCCGACAACATGCCTGCCTGATCGGATTAGAGAGCGTTGGTTCTGTGAATTTAGTTAAAATTTGCGATGACTCCACGGCAATCGCTTGTCGCCGACGGCCAGGTCTGCGTTCTTAGCACATCATGGATATCCTGACCCAAGGTATCATCGGCGCCGCACTCGCCCAAGCCTGCGCTAAACCGCAGCACAGCCGCACAGCCCCATTGGTGGGTTTGGGCGCAGGTCTGCTGCCCGACGCCGACGCACTAATCCACAGCGCCAGCGACCCGCTACTGCAACTAGAATACCACCGGCATTTCAGCCACGCACTAGCCTTTATACCCTTCGGCGCCGCACTCGCCGCGCTCTTGCTCTGGCCTCTGGTGCGCCGCTATATGCCCCTCGGTGCGCTGTACCGCTACGCTTTGCTGGGTTACGCCACCGGCGGCCTACTCGACGCCTGCACCAGCTATGGCACCCATCTTTTTTGGCCCTTTTCGCAACAGCCTGTCGCCTGGAGTGTTATCGCCATCGTCGACCCGGTCTTCACCTTAGCACTCTTAATCCCTTTGCTCATCGGCATAAAACAGTCTAGACCGCTACGCCAAGGGCTCATCCTGGCCTTCGCCTACGTACTCTTTGGCTTCGTTCAACACCACCGCGCCGAAATCGTCGCCTATGAAATCGCTGCCGAACGCGGGCATGTGCCCGAGCGCCTACTGGTCAAACCCACCATCGCCAATCTCGTGCTCTGGCGCGCGCTCTATACGGTAGACGACAGCGTTTGGGTCGACGCGATCCGCCTCGACGACCGACAACGGGTCTACCCCGGAGCGGCGACTAAGCTTTTTGACCCCTCCAGCGACCTGCCTTGGGCGCCCACAAATTCACGTGCCGATAACGATGCTCGACGCTTTAGCGCCTTTGCGCAAGGGCTAGCCACCCGTCATCCGACCCGCCCCAACTTCATCGGCGATATCCGCTATGCGATGTTGCCCAATAGCATCGCACCTCTCTGGGGTATCGAATTACAACCTTCTGCTCCTGGACAACCCGCTCGCTACCTCACGAACCGCTCGCTGGCCCCCGCCGTGCGCGGCCAGTTCTTCACCATGCTGTTAGGACGCGATCTCAAGAACGAAAAACAGTGAGTCAAAAAGGCAGTTGTAATAGCTCCCACGCCGCAAGAACGGGTAGCCCTGTTGCGCTCCAACGCCTCGCCCCCGCCCATCTGTTCGCTGGCAGGCTCAAATGCCACATTAAAACGGTCGTAAGGCTTAAATAAATAATCGCGCGCGTGCAATTCGAAAGCATCAATGGCATAACGATTGTAGGCCGTGACAAAAATCACCAATGCTACCGCCGCCGCATACAGTTATTGCGAAGCGCGGATCAAAGCCTCCGATCTCTCGATGACGTCCTCTGTCTGGTTTCAAGGCGACCATAGCGCGATTGGCGCGGTAGAAGCAAGCGGCCGACCGCTCGCCCATCCGCAGAACAACTAGTGCATGTTAATGAACACCTACTTCTACCCAATGGCTGGGCCGATGACCGCAACCCCCCTGAGCGCTGGCAGATGCCCTACGCGGCAAGTGAGGCTTTTCACCGCTATGGGATCTGGCGGTGCGCCGAGACCACGGTGGTCTTCAACCACGACGGCGAACAGGTCGCCGAAGTGAAGACCGGTGGTGCCTTCGACGAAGCAATGTATCTATTCTTCGCTACCGAGGTTTTTTTGGGGAAGGGCTGCCCACCATTGAATTGCTGCGGGACTCGACGCGCAATACCATGCGCGCCGACTGGGTGCGCGCCTGGAGACTGTCGCCGACATAAACGCAGCGGTAGCAGGCACCACCTGGTTGTCAGTCAAACCCGCTACAAGCGCTCATTGACCAGAGGCTGAACTTGCCGCCCAAGCGGGAAAAACCTCCGGATCGATCCCCAAAACGAAATAGAGCCCAGCGTAAGACATTGCGGTCACCAATAAAATCCCCAGCACATTCAGCACGATTCCGACCTGAGCCATCTGCCGTATCTCGATCCAACCGCTCGAAAAAACGATGGCGTTGGGCGGGGTGGCCACCGGCATCATAAAGGCGCACGAGGCCGACAGCGTTGCCGGCACGATCAACAACAATGGATGTACCTGCATGCTCTGCGCTAGGGCGGCTAGGATCGGAATCATAATGGTGGTCGAAGCGATATTGGAGGTGAACTCGGTCACGAAGGTCATCAGCGCGCAAATCGCCAGGATCATCAGCCAAGTCGGGGCATCGCGCAAGACGCCGAGATGCCCGGCCAGCCAGACGTCCAACCCCGTCGCCTTGAATCCCGTCGCCAAAGCGAAACCGCCGCCCATCAGCAGAACGATATCCCACGGCACGCCGCGCACACCGGTCTTCCAATCCATCGCAAAAATGCCCTTTTTAAGATCTACCGGGATCATAAAGAGCAACACGGCCATCAGCACCGCCGCCGTAGTGTCGTGCAGATATTTGGCGTGGGCTACCGGAAAAAGCTGGCTCCATCCCGGCAGCGTAAACAGATCGCCGAGCGCGATGGGCTTTCTAAATACCCATAGGAACACCGTCATAAAAAACGCGACGGCAATCGTTTTCTCCCCGCGGCTCGGACGCCCCAGTTCCGCCAATTTATCACTCACCACTCTGCGCGCGGCTTCGACCGGAATTTCTAGCTGCCCCAAGCCCAAATAGGCTGCGTAGCGCAACAGCACCAACCAGATAAGCGGCAGAAAAACCACCGTCAACGGCAAGGCCAACGCCATCCAGGTCGTAAAGCCGATCTCGGGCGAATCGGGAAAGAGCTCGCGCATCAAAGCCGCGAAGGCTACATTGGTGCCGGTGCCGATCAGCGTGCTCATGCCGCCGACCGAGGCGCTATAGGCGATGGCCAGCATAAGCACCGTGCCGAAACTGCGTTCAATCCGCCCCTGCGCATCACTTTGCGCCAACTCCACCACTACCGCCAGGGCCACTGGCCACATCATCAGTGTCGTCGCGGTATTCGATATCCACATCGACAAAAAAGCCGTCGCCAGCATAAAACCCATCATAATCCGTTTGAGATCAGCGCCGATCCACAGAATAATTGATAGCGCGATGCGCCGATGCAGGTTCCACTTCTGCAAACCCGCAGCAATCAGACAGCCGCCGATAAACAAAAAGAGCAGGTGGTTGCCGTAGGCCAGCGCGGTCTGCTTGCTAGCGGCTATACCCAATAGCGGATACAGCGCCAGCGGCAATAGCGCCGTGACGGCGATCGGCACCGCCTCGGTGATCCAGAAGACGGCCATTAGCGCAACGACGGCGGCCATGCGCTGCGCCAAAGGCGACAACCCTTCTGGTGAGGGCGCGATCAGCAATAGCAAAAAAAAGGCGGGGCCCAACAACAGGCCGATGCGGCGGGACAGGCTAAGTGTTTCCATAGGGGACCTAAGAAATGTCCTACTGGAGGGCTGGTCAAATCGACCCCCCCTTGACAAGCCGACCTGCTTTTACAATACCTTACGCGGTTGTTATTAGCCGCAATCACACGGAGTGCACACTATGAAGGTAGTTGTCTTCGGCGCCGCCGGCTGGGTCGGCCGTGCCGTATTGGAAAATTTGCAGAAACATCACGAGGTACGCGCCTTCGACCGAGGCCCCGAATCCTGGCAAAAGGCCGCTCCGTGGTCGGGTGGAGAAATCGCGCACGGCGATATCGCCGATTACGATACCGTCGAGGGCGCCCTTGATGGGGTTGACGCAATTATTCACGCCGCCGTCTACGCTGGCTCCTACGACAAGGACGATCTGGCCCCTTTCCAAATTAACCTCAAAGGCCTGTGGAACGTGCTCGAAGCCGCGCGCCACCGCGGCATCAACCGCATCGCCCATATCGGCTCCTGCCAGGTCGAACACCCGCAAGGCATCTTCTTTGACGCCGATGTGCGCCGCCCCGACGGCACCCTTTACGCCATCAGCAAACGACTACAAGAAGAAATGTGTCGCCAATTCCACGACGCCTTCAATCAGTCCATCGCCGTGCTCAGACCCTGCTCGATTATCGACAGCCGGCTCAACTTGGCCAAGGGTGGGGGCGAATTGGCACCGGGCAGTTGGAACACCGGCATGGTCTGCCGCCACGACCTGGCCGAGGCCTGCCGCCTGGCGATAGAAAAAGATGATCTCGGCTTCGAAGTATTGCATATGGCCGGCGCGGCCGAAGCCGACGAACATTGTAATACTCAACATGCGCGCGAGGTGTTGGGCTTTGAGTTTAAAGGGAACTTGGACCAGTATCGGTAATGCTCGTATGCATGCAGCGAGAATATTTCCTCAAGCAGCTCACATACAGCAAAATCAGCTTTTACAGGAGATTCACAAATGCCCGTTCTAAGCCAACAAGACCTCACCTTCTTCCACAAAAATGGCTACGTCATCGCCCGCAAAGTCATCGACCGCGCACAAGCCGAACGCACCGCCGAGGCCGTCTGGGCCTTCTCCGGCAAAAAACCCGACGACCCCGAGACCTGGTATGAAGAAGGCAAGGGCATCATGGTCGAAGTCTATCACCAACAGGCCATGTGGGACAATCGCACCAACCCCCGCGTGCACCAGGCGTTCAGCCAGATCTGGAACAACGAGAAATTGTGGGTCAGCCACGATCGCGCCAGCATCAGCCCGCCCAATCGCGATCCCGAAGCCAAAGAGCACAACCTGCACTGGGATATGAATATCGACAACCCACCCTTCTCCTTCGGCGTCCAGGGCGTACTCTACCTGAACGACACCCCGGCCGAGCAGGGCGCCTTTATCTGTGTGCCTGGTTTCCAGCACAAGCTCGAAGACTGGCTCGCCAATCTGCCCAAAGGCGCCAAGCCGAAGGAGCAAGATCTGTTGGCGCTCGGAACCAAGCGCATCGGCGCCGAGGCTGGCGATCTGGTCCTCTGGCAAACGGCCTTGCCGCACACCGCCAGCCTCAACCGCGGCACAAGCCCGCGCGTGGCCCAGTATATCACCATGTGGCCGGCTGGCGAGAAAAATCCCGACGCGCGCCAACGGCACGTCGCCTTCTGGCGCGACCGCCTCGCGGGTTTTCGCTACGCCGAAGAGCGCGAACACGATGAAGTTCCACCGGCCAAACTGACACCATTGGGCCGCAAATTGGTCGGTCTTGACCCTTGGCACAAAAAGGAGAATAGCTATGTCCATCCCATGTCCGCCCGTCGCCGGCAACGTCGCCGACTTCGGGGTTGAACACCCAGAAAAATACCGCGACTGCACGCGACTGCCGCTCAGGCAACACTGGCACGGCGCCTCGGCGATGCCGGTCGAAGGCGGTCATGCCTTTGTCGGCAGTGCCGAAGCCGGTCTCTGTTTCTATACCTACTACCAAGACAGCGATATCTTCTCGACTGCCACGGCCGACGATCAAAAGATGTGGACCTTGGGAGATGTTGCCGAGTTCTTCATCAAGCCCGGTGTCGACCGCAGCGACTATTGGGAACTACACGTCACGCCCAACGACTTCATAATGGATATCTACATACCCGACCGGAAAAAAATGCAATCGGGACAAATAACCTGGGACGAAGTCCTCGCCCCCCAGAGCGGGGCCAGCAAGCGCGTGCAAGTCGCCGATGGCCATTGGGCCGTCGAACTCTGCGTCCCATGGAAGGCCTTTGATATCGAGGGCATTCCCGCCACCGGCACCACCTGGCAATTCGCCGTCTGCCGCTACAATTACAACCAAGGCCTCGACGATCCCGAGCTCTCGTCGACCGCCCTGCTGACGACGCTCGGTTTTCACCACTACGAGGATTTTACCGATCTGGTATTCTGAGCAACCAACCTCGATCTATCTTTGTCTGGACACTCCCTTAGTGTATACTACACCAATGGCGTGGATCCCGTCTCGACCCGTGCCAAAACTTTGTCACACCACTGAGCTAGGATAGTCCATCATGAGGCTTCTCCATTGCTTCGGCGCAATCACCGGTGCGTTGTTCTGCTGTATTCTCTACCCCCATCCGACCGAGGCCGACCAGATCCGCTTTGCCAGCCGTCGCGACTGGCAGGCCTGGCAGCTACCCGGCACCGTCGAGTTGAGCCCACAGGGCGCGATCCTGCCGGTCAAAGCCCAACGCGATATCAACGCCACCCTCAACGCCCAGACTTTCGGCGGCGGCATCCGCCATGCCGGCTCCAATAGCCGCGACGCGATCCTGGTTATGGACGGCGACCTTACAACTGGCTGGAGCCCGAATCCGCAAGATCCAGCCGAAAACTGGACCGTCGAAGTCGACTTGGGCCGGGGCGTCTCCGCCCGTCGGATCAAACTCATTTTCGACCCCGAAGGCCCCGCCCCCGAACTCTTCGCCCTATTGCTGTCCACCGGTGAGCACGCCGTCGACGAGGTCGACAACCCCATCGAAGGGACGGTCATCTACCGTACGCGCGAACGCTTCAAGGAGAATACGCGACACGAAATTACCTACGAGCTCGACCAATCCTTCCACACGCCGATCCAATACGTGCGGCTAGACCTTTTGACCCTGGCGCCGGGTACCCGCCTGCTCGAAGTCGAGGTCGAAACGCTGGGCGACAATATGGCCCTGGGGCTGCTCGAACGCGGCGGCGATCTCGAAGTCGTGCTCGACCCCCTCGTCACCCAGGATCTCATTCCCTTGGGCAACGCCAAAGTGCTGATCGACGGCGACCTCTCCACGCAATGGTTCGTGCGACGGACCATCCAGGCCGAACGCGATGTCTTTTCGCATATCATCCTAGACCTGGGCGCGACTTATTTTATCAATAAAATAAAAATCGTCGGCGGCGTGGTCGCTCGACCCGGCGGCGGCATCACTGGCGGCAGCGGCCGGGTCGTCGACTTTTTCGTGACCCTGCGCTCTTTCGGATTCAATTTCTACGAAGTGCTCAGTTCCGATGGCTCGCTGGCGCCCGACGGCACACTGATCTGGCAAAAACACTATTCGGGCACCGCCAGCGACCAGAGCAAAAGGGTAACCGGTGCCGCCACGCACGAGTTCGGTCTGGTGCCCACCCGCTTTATCCGCATGTTGTGGAAGAGCTGGGAAGCGTCCAATCGCCGGAGCTTCCGCGGCTTTGCCGAGGAGTTACAGGTCTTTGGCGAGGGCTTCCCGCAGCATCTGGAATTCAGCTCGCACATCATCGACCTGCAAAATTCCAAGAGCCTAAATGCCCTATCCTGGGACGCCGATATACCGCTGGGTACCCGACTTGAAGTCCGCAGCCGCTCGGGCAACGCGGTCGAAAGCCGGCTCACCTATTACGATAAGAATGACAAGGAAGTCACTGAGCGAAAATACGACAAGCTGATCCCCAGTTTCAAGGGACGCATCGACACCCTCCAGGTCATCGGCGACGGCTGGAGCGCGTGGAGCAAGCTCTACGCTTTTTCGGGCCAGGAGTTTCAGTCGCCCTCGCCGCGGCGCTACGCCCAGTTGCAAGTGAGCATGGTCACTGACGACCCGGCGGCGGCGGTCAAACTGAACGCACTAGAAATCGCGTTTAGCGACCCTATTTCCCAGCGCGCCGTCAGCGAAATCTTCCCGGTCCAAGTCGCCCCGGGTGCAGAAAGCCAATTCCAGCTATTCTTCCGCCCCCGCGCAACCAAAACCACGGGCTTCGACCGACTCTTCCTCGAATCACCGACAAACGCGCGCTTTATCAGCGCGCTGCTCAACGGCGAGCCCATCGAAGTCGCGACAGAGTCCGTCAAGTCGGGTTTCCAGCTGACCTTCCCCCGGCCGCTCGGCGACGACGACCTTGTCGAGTTGCATTTCACCGCGCAGATCTTTCAGCAATCCACCCCCTTTGCTCTCTTCATTCAGGACTCTCGTATCGCGGACACCAGCCGCCAGCGCGTCGATTCCGGGGACGCCACTGATCAGGTGATAAGCAGCACCAATATCGTCAGCCTGCCCGTCGCACGCGACCTGCTGCTCAACGTGGTCTTCAATACTACGGTGCTGACACCCAACGGCGACGGCATAAATGATGAAATAACCGTGCTCGCCGACGTGATCAATATCCTCGAGCCGCGCCTCTTGCGACTGCGGCTCTACAATTTGGCCGGTCAACTATTCGCCGAACAATCACAGACTGTGGCCGCAGGCACTCAGCACCTCGCTTGGGACGGCCGCGATCAGAACGGCCAATGGGTAGCGCCTGGTCTCTACCTGCTTGAACTCTATATCGAGGGTGACGCCCGGCAGCAGCGGGTGCAACGCGCGGTCTCGATCGTCTACTGAACAAAGCCCGAAATCGACAAAATCATCTGTGACTCGCCGATTTTAATTCTTGTATAGTGCAGCTATACTATGTAATAGTTAGGTGAACATCCTGTAAATGCACCCACTGCGGAGCCCATTTATGCGCAAATTATGGACGTGTGCCGCCTTGAGCCTGCTCTCGGCAACAGCGGGCCAGGCCCAACTCGACAACTGGCAACTCGGAGGCAGCGGCTTGAGTTGGAGCGAGACCGACTCGGTGCAGATCCTTGTCGACTTCGAACGCACCCTGGGCGCGATCCAGCCGATTTACCTGACCCCCGACCGCACCGTGTTCTCCCAGTTGGAAAACTGGCAGTTCTGGCGCGATCCCGGCGACAAGGGGCTCGGCTATGTCGACGGCCAGATGCCGCGGATCTGGAAGTTCAAAGACGGCATCCCCGACCCTTCTGAAAATGGCTCCTGGCTGATCGATGGCGACAGCACCTCCTACAATATCCCCATCGCCCAGGGCGGGATCTCCGCCGAGTATTTCACCATCGACGTGGCGGTGCCGGTGCCGGCGGTCCAGTTCGGGTTCTTTACCTCGCCGGTGGGTTTCCGCCTCGAAGGAACTCCCACTGCAATCGACGCGCCACCCGCCTTTGACGTCTCGGTTGGCATCGACGCAGACGCGGCGATCCCCAAGGGGGGCAACGATCTGCTCGAAAGGGTCGTCGCCAATGTCGGCGAAAACTTCGACCCCACCGTTCATATCGACTTCCCCCGCCAGTATGTGCGCTTTATGCGCTGGCGGCGGCAATTGTCGCTCATCGACGAAGAGGCCTTGAGCGGCTGCCGCGACTGCGGCGCCCAGGGCAACCAGGCCCGGGCGATCAAGGGCAATATTGGCGAATTCGAGCTCTTCGCCCAGGGCATACCGCAGCGGGTGGTCTACGTCACCCGAATCACAGACTTGGGCGCGATCGCCAACTTCGGCCGACTGCACTGGACCGCCACCCCTATGCGCATGGAGGGCGGTGTCGCCATCGAAGACCCAGACGCGCCCGTCGCGGTCAAGGTCGAAGTGCGCAGCGGCCGCGACGAGGTCCCTGACATCTACCACGAATTCACCAATACCGGGCTGGAAAAAGAGGTCAGCCGCGAGCGCTACGACAAGGATCTCAAAGCCCGGTTTGTCCGTATCAGCGCCGACGCCGGCAGCTTCCGTACCCGCGAGCCCAAACCCGGGGTCCGCGCCTCGATCAAATACGATAGCGACAACTGGACCTACTGGTCGGTGCCCTTCACCGAGTCGGGCCAGTCGCTGCGGCTGCGCTCCGGCTCGCATCTGCAGCTGACCATCACCCTGCAGAGCCAGGATTTCGACGCCTGGGCCCGCCTCGACTCGCTGTGGATCGAGACCGCGCCGCTGTTGGCCGACGACGTAGTCGGCGAGGTGGCCCGCGCCGACGACCTGAAGCCCCAGCGCGGCTTCACCGAGGTCGAGTTGGGCGCGATGACTGACTTCGCCTACGACCTGCAGGCGGTATTCACCGGCGATCAGGCTTCAGGCTTCGACGCGCTGCGCATCCACACCGGCAACCGCGCCGCTTTTCGCCGCCTGGAAATGGGCTCGCCGCTGGTCGCGACTGACCCGACGGAGATAATCGAGGAAGAAAGCGCCCTCGTCGTCCATCTGCCCGAGCGCATAACTCCTGCCCAAAACCAGCCCGTCCGCGTAGTCTTTGGCACCGAGGTCTTCGAATTCGCCGTGACCTTCGAGGGCGAGGTCTTCTCGGCGGATAGCGAGAGCTTACCCCAGCCGATCGTGCCTGGCGACGCCAGCGACGCCGTTTCGACCAATAGCCTGCGGGTGCTCAGTTCCCCGGACGTGTCTCCCGATTTCGTCCAGGGACTGTCCTTTTCGACCCCGGTACTGACGCCCAATGGCGATCAGGTCCACGACCAGCTGAATATCGCCTATTCGCTATTCCGCCTGCCCGAACAGGTGCCAGTAATCCTCGAGGTCTACGCGCTCGACGGCCGCCGGGTCGCCCGCGTCGCTATGGGGGTCCAGGATTCGGGGCCGCAACAGATCACCTGGGACGGTCGCGACGAACGGGGCCAGACCCTGGCGCCGGGCCTCTACTTGATTTCCATCGCACTCGAGACCGAAGCCACTCAATCGCCCCAATTGCGCCCTCTGGGCATCGCCTACTAGAGAGAGAGAATCTGCTATGCGCATCTCGCTCCTGCTCTGCGGTATTCTGCTTTCCGCCTACGCCAGCCGAGCCGACCGCCTGACCTTCGACAGCGCCGCCGCTTGGGAGAGCTGGGAAGCTCCCTACGGCCTAGTACAGATTGGTGACGCGGGCCAACTACAGCTGATTAAATACCGCAAAAACACCAACGTGATCGCCGACGCCCATCTCTTCACCCACAAGACCAAGACCCGTGGCGACGAGATCCCCGGTGGCATATGGGAGGCCGGCAGCGGTCAGGCCACGGCCGACCGAGTCATCGACGGGGACCCCGCGACCTTCTGGAAACCCGACCCCGACGACGTCGTCGGCGAGTGGTTCGTGCAGCTCGACCTGGGGCGCGCGGTGCTGGCCAAGGAGATCCGCCTCAAATTCCCCGACCAGGAAGGCGCCCGTCCCTTCAAGCAGTTCACCGTCTTCATCGCCACCGGCGTGACCTCCGACCCCCTCGACGACCTCTTTCTCTTCGACCCCGTCTACCGCACCACCCGTCCCAACGAGGAGTCCGAAATCTCCATCCCGTTGCGATTCACCTCTCAGAACACTTCGCAGGTGCTCGACCCCGATCTCAACGTGGACCCGGTCGAGAAAGACCAGTACCGCCTCGTGCAATATATCAACTTTACCGTTGAGGCCATCGATCTGGAGGGCGCGCTGGCCGAGATCGAGGTCGTCGGCGTCGGCGACAATGTTTCCATCGGCGTTGACCGCCGCGGCTTCGTCATCGACGGTCTGACCTCCGTCTCCAATCTCAGCCTCTTCGACGCCAATGTGAACACCAACAACGCCATCGCCCCCGTCGCCTTCGCCGGCCGCGAGCGCAGTTGGCTGGAGCAAGGCACCTGGTTTTACGCCGATCTGGGCGCCATCTTCTGGCTCGACGAGGTCTTTATATATATCCTCAAGGAACAGGAGGGCACGGCCGGGTTTATCGCCGGTCCGGCCCGGGGTTTCACCATTCTCGGCTCAGACGGCACCCGCTCAATCGGCACCGAGTTGCCGGTGCCCGAACCCTTCGACTACAACGAACTGCTCTTCCAACCGGACAACTGCCCCGACTGCCTGCACTACCTGCGCTATCAGTTCCAGGCAAAGCGCGTGCGCTACCTGTTGTGGCATGTGCACAGCACCAGCGGTTGGAACTCCAAGTGGGCCGAGCTGATGCTGTTCTCACCGGGGCATCCAGCAGAAGTTACCATGCGATCCAATTTTATCGATTTGGGAGAAGAAGCCGGCGACGGGCGGCCCAAGGTCATTAAGAGCCTCAATTGGGACGCCGATCTGACCACCGGCGCCAGACTGCAACTGCGCTCGCGCTCGGGCAATACGCTCAGCGAAGTCTACGATTTTTACGACCGCAAAGGCGAGCAGGTCACCGAGGAAAAATGGCTCAGCTCGCCCAAGGTTCTGCGCGGGGAAATCGATACCAGCATCGTCGTCGGCGAGGACTGGGACGCTTGGAGCGAGGAATACAAATCCTCCGACGAGGCCTTCAAATCGCAGAACCCTCGCCGCTTCGTACAGCTGGAAATGATCATCTCAACCGATGATCCCACCGTCGGGCCGACGGTCAACGCGTTGTCGATCGACTTTGAGGACGCTTTTTTGCAAGAAGCCAAAGGCAGTATCCTGCCGCGCGCGGCCCGGCCCAACGAGGATACTCGCTTCACCTATACGCTCTGGCCCAAGGCCGAGGCGCTCGACAGTGGATTCGACCTTTTGCGCTTCGTGCTCACCGAGGCTGCCGAGACCAATAGCGTCGAGATCACAGCCGCCGGACTAACCATCGCGCCGACATCGGTGGAAATGCTCGATGATTCTCTGCTAGTCTCCCTGCCGGCCCCCATCCGCGGCGATTCGGTGCAGGTTTCTTTCATCACCCGGGTGATCGAAAACGCCACGGTCTTTTCGCTCGACCTCGGTTCGAGTGAGCGGCCCGACACCTGGCAATCGGTGGAGGCGATGCAGCGCCGCTCCAATATCGTCATGCTGCCGGAATTGACCGGCAGCGGTCTGCTGATCAACGACTTACAGGTCCCCGACGTCTTCACCCCCAACGGCGACGGTGTCAATGACTTGTTCGAGGTGCGTTTTGTCGCGTTCAAAATCGCCGACGCCGATCCCGAGGTCTCCGTCTTCGATTTGGCAGGCCGTCGACGAGGCTCGCTAATAACAGAGCAAATGGGCACGCAGCAGCGCCATACTTGGTCGGGTCGCGACGACAAGGGCGAGCAAGTCGAACCCGGCGTCTATCTGTTGCGCATAGACTTGGGCGCCGATGCCGGCGGGGACACCGCCACCCGCGTCTTCTCCGTCGCCTACTGATAACCGATACCGGAGATCTCTAAAAAACCCGTTGGATATTGCTGCAGCAGGTTTTTTTAGTGAATAGCCCAATGGCGCTACCGCGCAAAGGTTGGGGCGAGCGCCAACTTTTTTTACTTTAGGGCATAACTTGCACGATATCGCCCATATGCAGACCCCTTAGAAGCGAAAGATTTGACGCAATGAAGGTCAAATGGTCCATCGGCGCCATCATCCACCACAAAAAATACGCCTACCGCGGCGTCATCGTCTCCTTCGACCCTTGTTGCCAGGCCGACGAGCGGTGGTATCGCGGCAACCGCTCTCAACCGGCCCGGGACCAACCTTGGTACCACGTGTTGGTCGACAACTCGGATACGACGACCTATGTCGCCGAAGAAAATCTGGAACTGGCCATAACCAAAGAGCCCATTGAACACCCTCTATTGACCCAGTACTTCTCGTCGTATTTTCAGGGACAATACTATAGCTATACCCTAAACTGACACGGCCGCCGCTTCTAGTCTAACAGCTCCAACGCCTGCATTCCCGCGCGAATATACCCCAACGCAAAAGCCTTGCCGCGAAGCCCGCCCTCGTCACCGACCACCCTCGGCGTGTGGTCCGGCGTGATTACCCCGTCGTATCCGGCATCGCGGTACGCCTTGAGCGCGGCGATCATATTGACATCGCCCTCATCGATAAAGACCTCGTCAAATTTGGGAAAGCCCCCGCGCACATTGCGAAAATGCACATAGAAGATCTTGCCCTGTCCGGCAAAACGGCTCACCGCCTCGACCGTCTTCTCCGGTCCCATCTCGGCGACCGTGCCCTGGCAAAATTCCAGGCCATTGTTATCGCTCGGCACGAGATCCAGTAAACGCTGCATCGCGTCGTGGTTGGTCAACAACCGGCCCGTACCAAAAAGACTCTCAGCCGGCGGATCGTCCTGGTGGGCCGCGAGTTTGACGCCCGCCTTTTCGGCCACCGGCACCACCCGTTCGAGAAAATAAGCCAACCGCGCCCACATCTCCTCAACCGAGACCGGCTCGTCGACGATTGGCGGCGCGTTTTTGACCAAGTCGTAATCAAAGCTTTTGAGCCCGGCGTCGCCGCGACCGCCCCCGCTGTCATACATCCGCCAGTGCCCAGAAACGCCGGCCAGGCTGAAATAATAGCCGAGCATCGGAATGCCGACCTTGCCCATATTCTCGATCGAGGTGCAGACCTTGTCGATCTGCGCATCGCGCTCTGCTGTAGCGTGGGTGATCGGATACATATGGTCGGCGGGCAGATTCTCAATGGCGCATAGCTGCAACTCAAACGAATCGACGAATTTCTTCATTCGCAGCAGTTCGAAATAATCGAGCACACCTTCCTCACCAAGGCGTGGACTGTGCACGACGATATGCGTGACGCCCATCTGCTGGGCGAATTGCATATTTTCTTTTGTCAGACCTCCAAGGCCAAATTTGAGACCAAGTTTCATAACATTGCTCCACTTGTCTTGAGTGTAATATTCGATTGAGCAGTGAATGCACAGATTCTTGCAAATTTGCCCCTTCGCCCTGTTGTTAAAACCTACCGCGCCCTATAACGCCGCCACCCGCCGCGCTCGACTTTCCAATCCAGCGCCTCGAGATGCGTCGCGCGGATCGCCTCGATATGGCGCGTATGGACTGTCGCCTTCTGCTCAGTATATGCGTAGTGCGCTAAACGCTCGTGATCCAACTCGATGCCTAAACCCGGCCCTGTGGGCACCGCGAGAAAGCCCTGGTCGTACACCATCTTGCCCCCCACAATCACGTCGGACTCCCATTGATTGTAATGCGCGTCAAGCGGATGCGCGCTAAATGGGGGAAAAGCGCCCTCGCGACCCCAGACGATGTGGTAGGGCATCTCATAGGGAAAGGCGAAGGCCGCGATATGCAAGCGGATCGCCGTCGCCGGACCCAGTTCATAGGCGCTGTGCATGCCGATGCCCAAGCCCATAAAACGCGCCGCGTCGTAGTAGCGTTTGAGCGCCAAAGGGCCGGCGTAGGCATCCGGGGCGGAAATATCCGCCGGCTGATAGCGACGCAAAGCATCCACATCCAATGCTGCGTCCAGCGTCCCGTCGCCATAGCGCCCCCGCTCGTCGGGTTGTTTGACCACCGGCGGCAACCAAGCGTGCGACGAAATTGGGATCGGACTCAACAGCCGCAGGCGATGACCGGCGCGGAAGATATGGTCAAAACGGCCGCCTACAGGCTCTTCGATCCACTCGATATGGCACCCCGCGCATAAAACGCAATGCCTGCGCCTCGCCCCAGGAAGCGTGCGGGTCGACGCGGATATCGACGTCCGGCCCCACCGCCTGGCGAAGATTGTGCACCAATTCAATATAGCGGTGCGGGTCGAAGTCGCACATCGAGAGCTTGATATTGTGGAAACCATGCTCGCGGATGATCCCCTGCACATACTCGGGATAGCTCTCAAAGGTGACCGCGTTTTGGCCATTGATATCGGGGAAGCTGTACCAGGTATAGGCCGACATCGGTACGCGCTCGGCCAGGGGCGTCTGTAGCGCAAAAAGCTCGTGCAAATACTGGCCCAAGGGTCGCTCGGCGATCTTACCGATCAAATCCCAATAGGCCAACCCCATATCGGCACGGATACTCGGATCAAAGGGGTTTTTGCCCAATACTTTCGCCTTGAGTTCCTCCAGGTCCGAATGGGCTCCCTCGGCGATGCCGACTAGCCCCTTGTCGGTCTCAAACTCGGCGAAGGTGAAGCCCTCAGCCGAGCCGTCCCAACGCTTGGTGCCCACCCACGGCATCAGCACCCGATAGACGCGCACGTCGCTGATGGTGTGGCCGGCGGCCAGGCCTTCTTCTTGTATATGCCGCTCAACAGCCTTGGCCGCCGCCACATTATCGCGGTCGAAATCGAGCAATTCTTGTATCGGATCCATGTCAATCGCCCTCTCCTATAAATCCCAGCCAGTCCTGCACTGGGAAACCTTCGCAATTCATCTCTGTCGTTTTTTATCCGCTCGCCGGCGACTCTCCACGCTTTCAGCCTCTATCCCAAGCGCCGCGAAGACTTCCCCCATTCGCGCGTAAAGTTGCCCACTCGCCGCGGCAAAATCCTGCTGCAAAATATTCCGGTAAACCCCGGCGGCTTCCCCCTCCTCATGCAATCTGATATAACTCTCGGCCATCTCGCTATAGGCATGCAATAAACCCGCATCGTCTCCGGCCGCCGCGAGCCGCTGCAAATGCGGAGGGCTGTTGTATAAGGCCTGTCGATAGGCGATCTCCGCCTTTTTTTGTGCCCTTGGCCATCGAGCATTTTGCCGACGAGAACAAAATTCAGGAAACTGGCGGGGTTAATCTCTAACGCGTCATTGAGCGCCACCAACAGGGCAACCATTCCAGGTCAACCCGTATCCGTGCACGAAATTATCGACGGTGCGAAAAGTGACAAAAGCGTCTTCGGCGAGCCAAGTCGTCTGAAAAAGCACCGCACCGAAGAGCAAAATGCCCGCGCCCTTTCCCAAAAGACGAGGTGTTGCAAGGACGCGAATTACCGACATGAATCCCAAAACTTTTCGCATTGGACGCGCGCATGAAAACCAACAACACACTGGCACCACTCGGCCCATGCAATCCCAAGTGAGACCAGCGACCTATGTCTTAGCAATAGCCCTTTGTTTTCGCAACCGGACGCCCCTCCATCCGCATCAATTTAATCCCGAATAGCAAAGTCGATACGCGACATATTCTCCCCTCCCTTCTCGACAAATCCATCCCTACTTCTTGACGCCCAAACCACAAACCTATATTATCCGCTCCCACCCGCAAAAAAAGAGCCCCCATGCAAGCCTACTACCTACACGGCCCGCGCGACCTGCGCGCGACCGAAATAGAGCAACCGCAACCCAGCCCGCACGAAGTACTGGTGCGCGTCCGCGCGACCGGGATCTGCGGCTCGGACATCCACTATTATCTGCACGGCAAAAACGGCGACTTCGTGCCCGAACGCCCCTTCGTACTCGGGCACGAGTCGGCCGGCGAAATCGTCGACTCCGGTGTCTTCACCGACACCCTGCCCGTCGGCAGCCGCGTAGCCATTGACCCGTCCCACCCCTGCCGTGCCTGCGCGCATTGCCGCGAAGGCAATGAGAACCACTGCTCGCATATGCGTTATTTCGGTTCCGCCGCTTGCAGCCCACCGCAGGACGGGGCGTTCCGCGAATATGTTCAGGTCAACGCCGAGAACTGCCACTTGATCCCCGAAACAATGGACTATCGCCAGGCGGCGATGCTCGAACCGCTCTCGATCGCCGTGCACGGCGTCGGCCAAGCCGGCTCCATCGCGGGCAAGCGCGTTTTGGTGACCGGGGCTGGCCCCATCGGCCAACTCATCGGCCTGGTCGCCCGGCATTATGGTGCGGCGGATCTCGCCGTCAGCGATATCCGCCCCGACGCGCTCGACTTAGCGGCTTCGTTATGGGCCGACCAGCCCCTGCACGCCGACCAGCCAGACACAGTCGCGCAAGCGGCCGGTGAGGGCTTTGACGTCGTTATCGAGGCCTCCGGCGCCCCGGCCGCCCTGCAAACCGCCTACCGGCACTGCAAGGCCAAAGGCACCATCGTGCAATTGGGCGTGCAAGGTGGCCCGGTCGAACTGCCGGTCAATCTCGTAATGCAGAAGGAATTGACCATCCGCGGCTCCTTCCGCTTCGCCCATGTCTTCGGCAAAGCCCTCGATCTTTTGGCACGGCAAAAGATTGATGTCACTCCCCTTATCTCACAGTGCGTAGGCTTTGCGGATCTGCAAGCGGGCTTCGACGCCGCACTTCAAGCTGAGACCATCAAGGTCGTAATCGACTATTAGAGGCCCTCATGAGCAAAGAATCGATAAATCCATTTAGCCTTGAAGGACAACTCGGTCTGATCACCGGCGGCGGCACCGGCATTGGGCTCGGTATCGCACAGGCCTATGTCGCGCAAGGCGCCCGGGTGGTGATCACCGGCCGGCGCGAAGAGTTACTCGCACAAGCTGTTGCGCAGTTGGGGCCGATGGCCGATTACCGGGTCCACGACGTGACCCAATACGACACCACCGAAGCCCTAATCGAATCCATCGAGGCGCAATACGGCCCGCTCACTTCCCTGGTCAACAACGCCGGCAACCAGATCCGCCGAGAGGCGGAGGATTTTACGGAAGAGGAAATGCAGCAGGTCCTCGACGTGCATCTAGTCGGCGCGTTCTCGATGAGCCGCCACGCGGCCCGGCGGATGATGGTGCGCGGCAACGGTAATATCCTCTATATCGCCTCGATGGCCTCGCTTTTCGGCATCCCCTATGTCTCCGCCTACGCCGCCGCCAAAACCGCGCACCTCGGGCTCGTTCGCACCTTGGCGACGGAGTGGTCGGGCCGCGGTGTGCGCATCAACGCCATTGCCCCGGGCTGGATCGTAACTGAAATGAGCCGCACTGCCTTCGAAAACAACCCAGAGCGCAAAGCCAAAGTCCTCGGGCGTACGCCGATGCAACAATTGGGCGGGCCCGAAGATATTGGCTGGACGGCCGCATTTTTGGCCTCCTCCGCCGCCAAGTTCATTACGGGTACCTGTATTCCCGTCGATGGCGGAGCTTCTATCGGCTTTTAAGACACCACCTAACTCACCTATTTTACTTGAATTATAAATTCAGGTAAAGTATCTTCTATTTAAAGCCGATCTATAGTGTATGGTAATGTAACCACCTGGGATATGTTATGGCTGAAGACGAAGATGCACAGGACGAAGATAGTATCCCCCTACAGCAAAAAGTAGCCATCGTGATGGTCGCTCTCGGCGAGGAGGCCTCTGGCGAGGTGATGAAACACCTCTCGGACTACGAGATCGAGGAGATCACACAAGCCATTGCTGGGCTCAAGAATATCTCGGTCGAGGTCATGGACCGAATCCTCGAGGAGTTCGAGCAACTCTTGGTGGCCGGCGAGTGGATCTCGCAAGGCGGTGTCGACTTTGCCCGCCAAGCCCTCGAGCGCGCCGTCGGGCCGCGCAAAGCCCAGGAAATCCTCGACCGCATTTCGTCGCAGATATCCTCGGGCTTCTATATGCTGCGCAATGTGCCGCCCGACCAGATTGCTCCCTTTATCAGCCACGAGCACCCTCAGTCCATCGCCCTGATCCTCTCCCAACTCGAAGCCGACCAAGCCTCGGGTATCTTGGCGCAATTGCCCGAACGATTGCAATCCGATGTCGCCTACCGCATCGCCACGATGGAGAATATCACGCCGAACGTGCTCAAGGAGATCGAAGAGAGCCTTGAAGCCAGCTTGCGCGATATGCTTGGCGGCAACCAGGACGTCGGTGGCCCCAAAGTCGTCGCCGACATTCTCAACCTGACCGGCTCTTCCGTCGAGAAAAACGTGCTCGATAATATGGACGCGCAGGACCCAGAAGTCGCTGAATCGGTGCGCAACCTAATGTTCGTCTTCGATGATATTTCCAAGCTGACGGACCGCGAGATCCAGACGCTGATGCGCGAGGTCGACCAGAAGGACCTGGTCATCGCGCTCAAGTCGGCCTCCGATGAGATGAAGGATAAAGTGCTCGGCAATATGTCGGAGCGCGTGCGCACCTTTATCACCGAGGAGATGGAGTTTCAGGGGCCGATGCGGCTATCGGAGGTCGAGGAGGTGCAGCTTAGAATCGTACAGCAGGTACGCCAGTTGGAGGAGCAGGGGCAGGTCACCATCGTCCGCGGCGACTCCGACGACCAGTTCGTCTAGTGTTTTTTGCATTCGTATAAATGATGAAAAGGCGCTGGGCTCGTTGCCCAGCGCCTTTTCATTTTGCCCATTGAACGACCAGTCGTCAGTACGCCTTTCAACGAGACGCATTCTTCAACCAGCCCCCAGTAGAAGGCATCACGGCCGTCGCCGAAGCTCGGTATCCTTCGTCCTCCGCGACAAGCGCCATCGTCAAACCGCTTAGATCCCCCGCTCGGCTTAACGCATCATTTAATTGGTAGCAGTGCGCGTTGCCCGCTCTGACTTATATAGAACGCAAGCAGAGACTGCGCATCAATCACCCCGGTTAGTGAATGCAATCTGGCCAAACCCGCTAAACCCATAAGCCACAAAGCTGTGCGCAATACTTCGCGTCGTTACATATCCGTAACGATCTCCATTATCGCGCCTTGTGTACTTACCACACATTTGGACTTCACGAACAGGTGTCGTTCCCATCTCTGCCACAATGCGTGTATCCAACGATTGCCGCTCGCCTTTTCCCAACGTATTATTAGCCCTTAACGCCTTCCCCCCTATTCGAGGATACCCCATCGTGAGCAACCGACAACAGACCAGCGCCTTTGCCCTTATCGGCGACCGCTACCACAATTCTGACTATATCCGCACCGGCCTGGGCAAGACATTAGGTGAGGGTACAGGTTTAAGCGTCAATTTCAGCGACGATATCTACCAGCTCAACGCCGAAACCCTTGCACAATACGCACTACTCATCGTCTTCCGCGACGGCATGATCTGGCCCGATGGTTACGGCCAAGGCGCTGCTTATCCGGGTTATGATCCCACTACCCAAGGCACCCTCAGCGATCCGCCCGCACCCGAACTCGAACCAAGGGCCGTCCAGTGGATTACTCCCGCACAGGGCCAAGCCGTGCGCACCTTCGTAGAAGAAGGCGGCGCGGCGCTCTTCTACCACAACTCGACCTATATCACCGCCTGCGAGGACTTCAGCCACGTGCAGGGCTCAACCACCGAGGGCCATCCACCGGTGCGCCCCTATAAAGTCGAGATCACCAACAGGGATCATCCTATTACGCGCGATGTGGGGGACTTCGTCGTCACCGACGAACAACACTATATGCGCTATAACAAAGACCCCGCAGACGTCTTGGCGATCAGCGTCAACGAAGACGGCCACACCTTTGGGCAATTGGGGACCCGTTGCGAGGCAGCCTGGGCCTACGAATACGGAAAAGGTCGAGTCTGCTATCTCGCGCCAGGCCACACGATACCGGCCCTGTGGAACCCCGAATACGCGAAGATGCAGCAGAATGCAATAAGGTGGCTTCTGCGCCAAACCTGAGCATGCCGTCTAACACTGCATAGAGCTGAACCGACGCCCCAATAACCCGCATCTCACGTATCGCAATAACAATGCAATAGGTGCGGGATACTCGCTACCCTGGCAAATTTGAGCTCGGCTACCTAGTTGCCTGCCGACCACCGCACACCCCTGCGCACGATCTCCTGAAAACTCACATCCTGCAATACCGCCATATCGTGTCCCAACGCAAAATAGAACACCCGCCCCGCCCCATAATCGTGATGGAAGGCCATCACGTGGGTCTGGTCCTTCGTATCGTCGTAGGCTTGCATCAGATGGTGCGACTTAGTCGGGTCGTGTTTTAGATAGTATAACTCGTCCGTCACGGTAAAATCTTTAAGCCCGCGCGTGATCGGATCCTCGCGATCAACTAAATCGACCTTGAAGTCCATGTATTTGCTATGCCCCTCAAAGAAGGCGTTAAGCATCGCGTGATAGCCTTGGTTTTCGCGGAAGGAAGCCGCCGCGGTATGCAGACCGAAAAAACCACCGCCTCGCTCGACAAACTCCAGCAAACCCGCCTCTTGCGCCTCGCTAAAATGACCGACATCGGTATAGAACAACACCGCGTCGTAGCCCACCAACCCGCCGGCCATCACCTCGTAGTCCCGCGAAAAATCCGCGGCAATGCCCTTCGTCGCCGACAAAAACTCGGCGATAAACATTCCCTGCCCCGCGTGATCGTGGTAAATGCCCTCGGTACCGACAAAAACCAACGCTTTTATATCGTCCATACAGATCTTCTCCCGTTATATTCGACTACGATTACCTCGGCCAATATGCACGGGCCAATATAGCAAAAATCACCGGCGATTGCTTATTGACCCCAACGCCCGAACGAGCTTTCTTATGTCCCCGACACCATCGGGAGACGTTTATGCGCGAAGCCGTAAAAGAATGGCTGGTACAAGCCCGGGGAAAGCTCGCCGACGAGCCACTTGCCACCGCCGACCTGGACCGCCTCGAAGCCCAACTCGCAGAGCCCCGTCAACGGGTGCTCTACCTCTATTCCAAATCGACGAATATGCGCTCGTCGCTGGCTAGCTGGGCCCTCTACGACCCGGACCAGCCGCAAGTACCGACCCTGCCCTCCGCCGAAGCGCCCTACGATTCGGTACTCGCGGCCTTGGCCGACGGCTGGCGAGTGGTGCAGTTTCCCATCGCCAAGCTCTACGACTACGAAGGCCAGGACAACGACTACCTGGGTTTCGAGTTCGTACTCGAAAAAATCATATAGGAGGAATAATGGCCCAGATCGAACCGACGCTCGGTGATGACGGCGTCATGGATTTCGTCGCCTCCGGCCTCGTCATCCTCGAAGGCGTAATCGACCCGGACTTCAATCGCCGCGCGGACAGTCTTGAACGGGGTAACTGCGACGACTTTATCGCCTCGGACGACTTCACCCGCCAAGTGCTATTGCACCCCCAGGTCGCCGGTGTCGTGCGGTCTCTGCTCGGCGAGGATTTCCTCGTGCCCCGGGGCGGCCACCACCACTACTTCCAAGAGCCGCACCTCGGCCAGACCTGGCATTCGGACGGGCTTTCCGGCAGTGGCTATGACGTCGCCGAACTGCAGTGCTATTATTATCCGCACAGCGTCGCGATCGAAGACGGCCCCACCATGGTCCTGCCCGGGTCGCACTGCCGCGCCGTCGATCGCGAGGCCATCGCCCACTACGGCGATATCCACGGGCAAATATCGCTGACCGTAGCGGCAGGCACCGTCGCGCTGACCCGCTACGGGATCTGGCACAAAGCCGGGCCAAAAACCAACGACCGCGCCCGCAGCATGATCAAGTTTTCCTACCACCGCACCGCGCCGCCACAACGCGATTGGCTCTGTGACGCAGCTGAAATCCCCGCCTACCGCGATCGCGCACGCCTCGGTTACGTCACCGAAGTTGAATCCTACCGCGACAAAGTTCGGCGCACCCGCACCTGGAACTGGCTCTGTGGCAGCGATCGGGAGGTCGCGCTACGGTGGGAAAAGTCACAACCCGTATCCGAACTTCTAAACACCTAGCACCTTTTATCCCAAGAAAGACTATCATGGCCGACAGACCCTACGCTTTGCGCGCCGTGCCCGGCTTCCAATCCAATGTGCCCGGCATACAACTCGCCGCGCAAACCTCGCACAATGCCAGCGACGAGGATTTACAATTCTTCCAACAACTCGGCATCGAGTGGATCATGCTCGGCGTCAACGACCCCGAACTCCACAGCGCCGAGCACTACAAGCAATTCGTCACCCGCTTCGCCCAATACGACATGCAGATCTACCGCATCGCCAATCACTCGGTGCATAATGTACCCGAGATCACCCTCAATCTGCCTGGCCGCGACGAGAAAATAGAGGAATTTATCCAGTTCATCCGCAATCTGGGCGAGGCCGGAATACGCTACAACACCTACGCGCATATGGGCAACGGCATCTGGAGCAGCGGGCGCACCACCCGCCGCGGCGGCATGAGCGCCCGGACCCTCGACATCAAAAATGCCACGGGCCACTGGATCGACGACACCTTTGAGGGCGATCTGACGCACGGCCGCGAATACAGCGAGGACGAGTTGTGGGAAAACTACGAATACATGATCCGCAAAATCGCGCCGGTGGCCGAGGAAGCTGGCGTCTTCATCGGCATTCACCCCGATGACCCGCCGGTCTACGCCCTCGGCGGAATACCCCGTTGCATGTTCGGCAATTTCGCCGGCTACAAACGCGCGATGGATATCGCCGACAGCCCCAATATTGGCGTCTGCCTTTGCGTCGGCTGCTGGCTCGAAGGCGGCAAGCAGGGCATGGGCGCCGGCGTCGAAGAGGCGGTCCACTATTTCGGCGAGCGCAAAAAACTCTTCAAGATCCACTTCCGCAATGTCACCAACCCGATGCCCGAGCCGTGGACTGAAACGCTGATGGACGACGGCTATCAGGACATGCACAAAGTGATGCAGGCGTTGCGCGCAGTGGAGTTCGACGGGGCGATCATCCCCGACCACATCCCCCAGATATTGGGCGGTAATCGCGCCGGCATCGCCTACTCGATCGCCTATATGCGGGCGTTAGTACAAGCTGTCAACAACGAAAGCGGCGGCCCGGTTTAACGATCGAACGGCTTGGGGCAAGCGAGGCTGGCTTGCAAGCCGGATTCAAGGAGCCCGCAGAAGTATCCAGACTACAGCGCAAATAGCGTAATTATCCCAACAATTAGGTCAAAAATACCGGCAACCGTCGTGCCGCGAGTATCTCTGAGACGATCGTCAGGCCGTCAAACTTCGAGTTTCGGATTAATAATTCGGAATTTCTATGCGAAAAGAAAAGCGGGAGGGGCTAATGAATTTTCAGCCGATCAACTCGTTGACAATCTCAACTAATTCAACGCCTTGTACCGGCTTAGAGAGCGTGCGAACGGCCCCCATTTCTATGGCCTTCTGTTCCGTTTCCTGGGAAGCGCCCGAAAGCACGATGATCTTGATCTCCGGCGAACTCGCTCCGATCTGGCGGATCACCTCAAAACCATCGACCTCGGGCATATTCAAATCGGTGACGACCAAATCGGCCGGATCTTCCGCATGAACATCGAGACCCTCTCGGCCGTTGAGGGCGATCGTGACTCTGTAATCGCCCCCCACTTCAATCATTTGCGAAAGCTGCAGGGCGATAATACCCTCGTCCTCAATGAGTAGAATATGCTTCATAAGGTCCAGAAACTCGCTTTCAATACTGGTTCACCGCGGGTCAAGTATACGAAAGTTGGCCAACTCGTCAAAATCGGGTAGCACAAATATGTAGATCCTTTAAAGGGTGAAGAAAAGTATGTCGCGATTGGCCTGTTGTTATATATTCTTAGAAGAGTGCCTTCAGCCAAAAAAATAAAAACGATGGCACCGGAAAAAAACAACATCGGGAGTTTCTCTATGATCACCAGCCTCTGCCGTAGAGCGTTGTTATTTGCCTTGGCGATCGCTCTGGCATGGCCCGCTACTCCAGCTAAAGCGCAAAAACCACCGACCGACCTGACCGAACTCAACCTCGAAGAAATCCTCTCCCTGCGGATTAACCGCCAGGGACTCAAACGTTGGTCCGTGGGGTATCGCTTTGTCTACTCCAAGTTCGACGGCTATCGCGACGGCACGAACGATCTTAAACTACGTCCCGACGTCTTGGGCAGGCCATCGGCCGCCGCCTACCAAGACGGACCTTTTGATCCCGATCTAAAGGCCGAGATTATTCCAGGCTACACGGCCAATACCTATCCGGTCACACCGACGTCCATCACCCAACAGGCGCACCTCTTCGATATTTCGTACCACCTCAACAAAAAGCTCACCTTGGGCTTGTTATTGTCCTTTATATCGCAATTGAGCCACCACGAGAGCATCGTGCCCAATTTTACTAAATTCAATATTGCTTCATCGGGCCTGGGCGATATCTCCGTCTCCGTGTCGTATTTGGCCTGGCAACGCGACAATGGCCACCTCGTCGCCAACCTGGGCCTCAAATTGCCCACCGGCTCGATCGACGAATTAGGCCCGACCCCACGCGACCCGAACAACGACACCTTGTTGCCTTACACTATGCAGATCGGCTCCGGCACCTTCGACTTCGAGCCCTCACTGGCCTACGGCAATAATAGTGGCCAGTTGCACTACGACGCGCGCACCTACGCGACTCTGAGACTCGGTTCCAATGCGCACGACTATACCTTGGGCAACCGCTTTGGTCTGAAGACCTCGCTGCGCACCAACCGCTTCTCCTGGGCCAACCCCTTTGTCGGGCTAGGTTTCCAGGTCGCGGGACAGATCAGCGGTGTCGACAACGATCTCAAAGTGCCTTTGCGGGAAATTGGCCCCGAAGGCCCGGTATCGGACGAAAACGGCAATCCGGTGTTTGCAACCACGACGGACGCGTCGGGCAATACCGTCCCCGTAATGGTCTTTCCCGCCCCGGTCACCAACCCGGCCCTCTTCGGCGGCCAGGAGTTGGCTTTGACTCTGGGCGGAAAAATCGTTTTGCGCGAAGGCATGGGCCTGCAAATCAGCTGCGGTATCCCGATATATCAAGACCTCAACGGCCCGCAGCCCAAAGAACTGGTACACCTCGACCTGGGCTGGACCTGGACCTTTTAGCGTCACCTGATGCGCGCACTCCACCACATATGGTTCGGCCCCGTGGTCGCCATGTTGCTGTTCTACCCTTACTCGGGCGCGGCCGGTCGGCTCGACGAGGCCGACGAATACGAAGCCAAAACAGCTCTGCTCTACAACTTCGCCAAACTCGTCACTTGGCCCGAGGACGCCTTTGGTGCCGCCGACGCCCCATTTGTCTTTGCTATCCTCGGCCCGAATCCTTTCGGTCGTTCGATGAAACTGATCCAGGGCAAAAGGATGCACGGCCGCCCCATAGAAGTACGCCACTACCCTACGGTCGCCGATTTCAAATCATGCCAGGTGCTGTTTTGCTCGCCTGAAGACCTGCAAAAAATCAAAGGCCAGCATCCGGAGCGGTTGCGCCTGGGACATGTGCTCACCGTTGGCCAAAAAGACCCCTTTGCTCATAATGGCGGCATCCTCTACTTGACCTTCGCCGAAGATCACCTGGCCTTTGTGATCAACCTCGGTGCGGCGCGCCGAACCGGTCTCGACATCAGCGCCAGTCTCTTGAGCCTAGCGCTGGACGTCATTGAGACCGACGAGAACTAAGGCGATGCTCTGGTTCCACAACCTACCCCTCGAGCGCAAACTAACAGCCATCGTCGTAGCCACCACCATGGCCGGAATGCTGCTGGCCTCGGTGGCCATCGTCGCCTATCAGATTCTCACCTTCACGACCCTCATGATCGCCGAGTTGGAGACCACGGCCGAAATCCTCGGGTACAACGGCACCGCCGCCCTGCGCTTCAAGGCCAGCCGCGACGCGCAGAGAACGCTCGCCTCTCTCCGCGCAAAACCGCATATCACCGGCGCCTGTTTCTTAACCCCGACAGAGGACGTCTTCGCCGTCTACGCCCGCGACGAGAGCAAACCCCCGCAACCCGACCGGCCCTTGAGCGAGGGATATACCTTCGGCTGGCAACAACTGAAATGGGTCAAGCACATCTACCAAGACGGCGATTTCATCGGTATCGTCCATATCGAATCGGATGTCGAGATCCTCTACGACCAGGTCCAACGCTCCATCGTCGCCACCTTGCTGATCATCTCCGCCTGCGCCTCCCTCGCACTATTGCTCGGTTTCAAATACTTGCGCGCCGTGTCCGACCCGATCAACCACCTCGTCGATACCGCCAACCAGGTATCCCGCAACCGCGATTACTCACTCAGGGCCACCAAATACGCCGACGACGACTTGGGTGAGCTGACCGAAGAATTCAACGATATGTTGCAGCAGATCCAATCGCACGACGCCGAGTTGCAACAGGAGATTGGCGTACGCCAAGAGGCCGAAGTCTCACTGCAAAGCGCCTTCGACGAATTGGAGCTGCGCGTGCAGGAGCGCACCGTCGAGCTCTCCGACGCCAACGACCAACTGCAGCGGTCGCTGCAAGAAAAAGTTGTTCTGCTCAAAGAGATCCACCACCGAGTCAAAAACAACATGCAGGTCGTGTCCAGCCTGCTCAGTCTGCAGACTCGTGATATCAGTAGCCCGCGCGAAGTGGAGATGTTCGTCAACAGCCAAAACCGCATTAAGACCATGGCGCTGATCCACGAAAAGCTCTACCAGTCCGACGACCTCGCCCGGTTGGACTTCTCCGACTATATCCCCGCCTTGATCGCCAACCTCTTCGAAACCTACAAGATCAGCCCCCAAGACATCGAGCTCGAAGTCGAAGTCAGCGATGTCCTGCTCAATCTCGACCAGGCCATTCCCTGCGGCCTGATGCTCAACGAGCTGATTTCAAACTCGCTCAAATACGCTTTTCCCAACGGCCGCAAAGGGAAAATATCCGTGCAACTCGGCCCGAATAAGGACGGGGATACGCGACTCGTCGTGCAAGACAACGGCATCGGCCTGCCCGAAGGCTTCGACTATCGCAAATCCACTTCCCTCGGCCTGCAACTGATCAGCATCCTGTCGCGCCAACTACAGGGCGGCATTGAGCTGCACAGCGAAGCGGGGACAGAGTTCGCTATCACTTTTCCGGTGGGTTCAGGGCAAATGGGAGAACGGCTCTAACCTCAGGAAGATAGCAGGCCCTTGCCTAGCTGCTTGCTGTACCTTTATTTTAATAGCTCAGTGCCAACGGATCTAAACGGGCGTGGCAAGCAGCTCATGTGCCCATAGCTCAGCTGGATAGAGCATTTGCCTTCTAAGCAAACGGTCGCAGGTTCGAATCCTGCTGGGCACGCCAGATCTGAATAGAATAACATTCTTAACATCTTGTGGTGGGTGTAGCTCAGTTGGTTAGAGCGCCTGGTTGTGGTCCAGGGGGTCGCGGGTTCAAATCCCGTCATCCACCCCATATTTTACGGCCTTTCGCGGTTCGTTCGCGAAAGGCCGTCTGTTTAAGATTAAAAGACCACATGAGTAAAAACGTCACGCACGAGCAGTTGCTCTCCATCCGCCGTACGTTGCAGGATGCCAGCCAGACCTTCGTCTTCACCAACGGCTGCTTTGACATACTGCATCGCGGCCACGTCGAATATCTACGCCAGGCCCGCGCATTGGGTGATTGCCTGGCCGTCGGGCTCAATGATGACAAGAGCGTACATGCCCTCAAAGGCCCGGGCCGCCCCATAGTTGCCCAGGAGGACCGAGCCGCTTTGCTCGCGGCTTTGCAATGCGTCTCCCATGTCTGCATTTTCCCCGAAAAGAGCGTCGAAAGCCTCGTAAACGACCTTTTGCCCGATGTCCTGGTCAAGGGCGGCGATTACGCGCAAAAGGACATTGTCGGCCGCGAAATCGTTGAGGCGCACGGCGGCCGGGTCTGCGCCCTGCCTCTCTGGCAAGGGCTGTCCAGCTCGGACCTGATCGATCGCATTAGAGGGTTACCCGATGAATGACGCTACCACTTCGCCAGAAGCTAACCCCCTGGGGCAGGCCGACCGCCTTTTTCTCCCGGGCGGGGCAGACCACCTCTGGTACGTAGTGCATACCAAGCCGCGCTGCGAAAAAAAAGCCTCCAAGACCTGTCTCGACTTCGAAATCCGCCACTACCTGCCCTTGCGCCAAAGTCGTCCCCAACAGAGCAAAGGCCAGCGCCGCTACAGTTTCGACGTGCCGCTTTTGCCGGGTTATATCTTCGCATGCTGCAATTCCGCCGAACGCCTGGAACTGCTGCGCAGCGGCTATTTGGTACGGACCATAGAGGTGGTCAACCAAGCCCTGTTGTTGGGCGAATTGCGCCAAATTTACCTGGCCAGTTCGGGCCTCAATGACCTCAACATATACCCCGAACTCAAACGGGGCCGGAGTATCCGCGTTGTCAGAGGCCCCCTACAGGGCGTATCCGGCAAAATATCGTCGCGCAAAGAGACTTACCGCATCGTCCTCAATATATCCATTCTCGGCACGGCGGTAGCCGCCGAAGTAGATATGGACGACGTCGAACTTCTCTAAAGCCGTTTCGACAAAAACCCACTTGGCGAAAGGCGGGGCACATACTATACTTTTAGTTAGCATACGCGATTCGCGAAAAAACGCGATTCCGTTATTTAAATGGATTCTATGCTCAAACACGCCGTCCTCATCCTAAGTCTTTTGGCCTTGCAAAACCCGCTCAACGCGCAAACCCTAGTTGAGTCGGGCCAAACCTTGCCCGGTCTATGGGCAGGCTCCGCCGCTTGGGGTGACTACGACGCCGACGGAGACCAGGATCTGGCGCTAATGGGCGAAATAGCCGAAGACGGCCAATGCATGCGCATCGTCCGCATCTACGGCAACGACGAGGCCCTGCTTTTCGAGGACCAGGCGCCGAGCCAACAGTTGATTGGCGCTTATCACGGCGATCTGGCCTGGGCCGATTACGACAACGATGGAGACCTCGATTTGGCCGTCGTTGGTTGGGACGTCGAAAACAACGAAAGTCTGAGGCTCTACCTCAACGACGCGAGCAGCGGCGAGCGCGTCCTGGCCCTAGACCGCCTGCAACTCGATAACGATGGCGAAGCCTCCCTACAGGGCGTGCGCTATGCTTCACTGGCCTGGGCCGACTACGATTCAGACGGCGATCCCGACCTAATCGTCTCGGGCATGGGCGCCAATGGCACTTCCCTGACCTTGCTCTACCAGAACGACGGCGGCGTGCTGCAAGTCGACGATATCAACAGCGAGACCCTCGTCAATTTGCACAACGGAGATTTGGCCTGGGCCGATTACGACAACGATGGAGACCTCGACTTAGCCGTCTCGGGTGAAAATGTGACCACCACCGGGGGGCTGCGCGAAGTCACCGAATTCTATCTCAACGATCCGACCGGCACCTTGGGCCTGGATCGCACGATCACCGCCGGTGCCCAAGTCAAAGGCGGCGCTTTGGCCTGGGCCGACTACGATTCAGACGGCAATTTAGATCTCGCCATCGCCGGACGCCAAGGAAGCTGGGGCACGTCCTTTCTGCTCTATCGCAACCGGCCCACCGGTGTCTTGGCCGTCGACGAGACCTTCAACCTCAACACCACCCGCCGCGTCGATGGTGATTTGGCCTGGATCGACTACGACAACGACGGCGATCTCGACTTAGCCGCCACAGGGCGCTCCATCCTCTCGGACTACCAGGCCTTTGTCTTTAGCAGCCAAGACGGCCGCTTAAACGGTGTCTCGACCGAAACCTTGCTCAAGGGTCTCACCGGCGGCTCCGCCACCTGGGTCGATTACGACGAAGACGGTCGCGCCGACCTCTTGCTCTCCGGCAGCGACGCCAACGGCCAACGCCACACCACCCTTTATAACAACCAAGGCACGATACAACCTAATAGTACGCCGACTCCACCGCTTTCCCTGAACAAACCCACCGTCACTAGCAATCGCATTCTCTTCAGTTGGTCCCCAGGCGCCGACTCCGAAAGCGACGAGCTGACCTATAACCTGCGACTCGGTACCGAACCGGAAGGCGATGATGTCTTCAGCGGGGCGGTGACGTCCGGGCCGGGCAACACCGGTTTTAAAACCAACAAGATCTTGCGCCGCAGCCTGCCGCCCGATACGTATTTCTGGAGCGTGCAGACCGTCGATGACGGCTATGCGCAATCGGCCTGGTCGCAAGAGCAAATCCTCAATGTTCGTCGTTTCGTCTCTTCGGACCAACGTTTACGCGCCTTTAACGAGGCTGCTATGAGTTGGGGGGATGTCGATGCAGATGGCGATTTCGACCTCGTTATTATGGGTCAGAACCGCAGTGGGAAAGCCCAAAGCCTGTTCTACGACAATAACAATGGCGTGCTGGTAGCCGACGAGGAAGCCGGTCTGATCGCGATGCGCAACGGAGACGTGGCTTGGGGCGATTACGATAACGATGGCGACCTTGACCTCTTGCTTACGGGTGAGGACACATTTGCAAATAGGCTTGCCCGTCTCTTTTCCTATAATCAAGGCGAGTTTCGGAACATTGGGAATATTGGTAGTCTATCCAAA
>LWDU01043081.1_pt1 | contig 38203 bp, 36 predicted proteins | sample 727161 | NCBI WGS metagenome assembly LWDU01 (sample SAMN04566230, study PRJNA314399) | hydrothermal vent metagenome | isolation source: deep sea hydrothermal plume seawater | place: Mexico: Gulf of California, Guaymas Basin | collected 2004-07-11
TGATCAGCTCTAAATGGCGGCTTTGGCATAATTTAATTCCTTAACACAAAAAGCTCTGCTGTTAAATAAAGAAAGAAGTTTAAGAAAATATCACTCTAAAAAATGATAATACAAGTATTAATTTTTTCAAAGATTAGTGAAGTGATGTTTGACTAAATGGTAGTTCATAAGGCAAAAAGAACCAAATTTTTAACGTCTAAATGGGAATAATCTATGCGTTTAATTAGTTTTATAAATTCTAAGGAGCCGAGAATAGGTATGGTTGTCGACGAAGGACAGTCAGTAATAGACCTTTCACTTTTGGCAGCTGATATACCTAATAATATGAACGACTTTATCAAACTGGGTTCTAATGGTCTAAATAGGGTGGCAGCAGCATTTACCTCGTCTGGCGAAATACCAAAGTTAAATCTTAAAGATCTCGAACTGTTAGCTCCCATCCCAGAACCTCTTCGTAATATTTTTTGTGTTGGAAGAAATTACCACGAACATGCTCAGGAATTTCATGACAGTGGTTTTGATGCAACAGCAGGTACTACCGCTATCCCAGATGATCCTATTATTTTTACCAAAGCGACAACGAGCGTCAGCGGACCTACAGATCCAATCCCCTCTTATTTGGATAGGACTAATTCAACAGATTATGAGGGCGAGTTAGCAGTAATCATCGGCACAGAAGGGAGGGGTATTAGTAAGGCAAAAGCATTTGACCATGTTTTTGGCTATACCGTCGCTAATGATGTAACTGCACGTACTCTGCAACATCAACATAAGCAGTGGTTTATTGGTAAAAGTCTAGATGGCTACTGCCCAATGGGCCCAATGATTGTGACGACAGATGAGGCAGGGCATCCAAATACATTTAACTTATTAACGAGAGTTAATGGAGAGATCCGGCAAAAAGCTAGTGTGGCTGATTTAATATTTGATATTCCTACATTAATTGAGTGCATATCAGCCGTAATAACACTAAAGCCTGCGGACATCATCGCTACGGGTACGCCAGTTGGCGTTGGCATCGGATTTGAACCCCCAGTATTTCTAAAAAAGGATGACGTCGTAGAGATAACAATCGAGCCAATTGGTACTATCAAAAATATTGTTGAATAGTAATAAATTTTAATACCATTAAAATAAACTAACGTTATCGGCCTCTTTTTATTTTTATGTAATTCTAAAGCCAAACCTGCATCACATAGTCGAAAGGACCCTCAACATTAGCGATGTCAACACGCTGAAGTTTGATCCGATAGGAATTATCAATTCTCTCTAGATTATGGGTGTATTTGCCACCAAAGTATCTGATACTCGATCATATGAAACCGCGAAGAACACACCAAATTGCCGTTTTTCTTATCCTCACTCTCAATCATAACATTTGAAACTACATGGCTCGTACGATGGCCAGCCTTTTGAGAATGAGCATACGGATGTTCAACGCGGCGGATACGCATGTCCATGAGATAACGATCTTCATAAAAAATATTAGGCAGCCCATCACCAGTTTTCTGCTCAGGGTGAGCGGGCATCCAGTATTTGCCATCATTTGTAAATAATTCAAGCCAAGCTTCCCAATTACGTTCATCAAGAATATCTGCCTGCTTATAAAGAAACTGCTCAACATTTTGTTGTACTTCGACAGAAAAATTTAATGTCTTATTTTTCGGCATCTTAAGCTCCAGTGCTCATATATTCTTTCCAAGCAGCAAACATATTTCGCATGGGCTGTTCGCTCATCCCGGTAATAGAGGTTGTAATTCCGTTTTCAACAGTGTCCTGCCCAGCGTTACGATGTAAACTAACCCAATCTCCACCTCCTGTAAGTGAAAGACCATCTTGAACCGCGCGAAAATTATTTAAATCATCTGCGTTAACCATAGTTGATGGTGAATTTACGAGATAATAATAGGCGAGGGAGCGTTCATATATTCCCTCGGGGGCTCCTTTTAACTTAAAGTGCCAGATCTCAGTAAGCGTCTTATTAGCAGCTAAAGGACGAACTGCACGCAACTGTTGTAGTGGTGGCTGAACTGACAAACATGGGTAAACAAGGACATGATGAATATTCGTTGATAAAATTTCATCCATTCGCTTTTTGCCATATGCTTCAGTCAAAACTTTTTCATGGGCGAGGGTCACTGGGTCGCGAGGACGAAGCCCCATATAACCAGCTAACTGGGTGTGGCCAAAAGGATGGCCAATCGTGTCTAAGCTGTCCCAAACCTCATAGGGAAGGGCAAAGTCAGCTAGAAATTGATACCCCATTGGTGGGTCCTCGCCAGTTTCTTTAGTGTAAACCTTTTGCATTTGTGAGGCAGCATCACCAGTTGAATGATGGGTAATAGATGGGTGTACGGCATCCAGTTGATTTTCCAGAAATGTTTTCCAATTTGAATGCTGAATTATTCTGAAACAGTTAGCCACAATTTCACATTCACCGTCAGGAGATCTATTGCAAATATCGTCAAAAGCTGACTTGCCACCGGCACCCAGCCACGTCTCCAGGTCAGGACCATCCTTACATAAGCTGGCAAAAACAAAACCTCGGTATGTACTTTGTCTTTCTGCACGTTTCATTTGCAATTGAGGATCTGTAAGATCGATAATACCCTCGTAACCATCTTTCATGGGAAGATTACGTAGACTTCCATCCATATTAAATTGCCACGCATGATAGGGGCAGCGAAACGCATGTTTATTTCCAGAATTACCTGTATGATTATTACAGATTAACGCGCCATGATGCGGGCATCTATTATAGAGCACATGAACGCCACCCTTATCGTCACGGCATAAGATCATACGTTCCTTGCCTACCCAGGTTGTCCAATAGTCACCCGCATTCAGAACCTGGCTCTCATGACCGATATAAATCCATGATTTATAAAAAATATTTTCTAATTCTTTTTCATAAACAGCTTCATCAGCATAACAAGCTTTATGGACGCGATCATCTTCCACTAGTGTACTGAGGTCGAAGTCCTGATCATATGGCATAAGTTCTACTCCAGTTAAATTGTAATTAATTTTTTTGGAGTGTCTCAAATTTTAAAGAACCGTGCTAGCCCTAATTAGAAGGCATTAGTCTAAAACTACAAAGTTTTTTACAGGGTTTTAAATTAAAAAGTAGTTTTGTAATTTAATGTTCTCCGCTATCATAACTTTCTATTACGTTATTTTTTAAAGTAAAATCAAATCTTTATTACCAGTTTATGACCTAATTGGTTGATTAGGCCTTAGAAATATTCAAAACTTGAATACGGATCATAAACTTAGGAGTAGTAGTGATAGATTTATATTTCTGGATCACGGACAACGGGTATAAGGCAAGACATATGATGGAGGAAAGTGGCCTCGAATATGCTATAAAGCCGGTAAATATAGTAAAAAAAGAACAATTCAACTCAGAATATTTAAAAATTAGTCCCCACCACAAGATACCCGCGATTGTTGACCATAATGGTCCAGAAGGCAAAAAAATTTCATTATGTGAATCAGGAGCTATCTTGAAATATATTGGCTCTAAGATGTTAGACAAATTATATCCGACAGATCCTTTAAACCAATTAAAAGTCGATCAATGGTTATTTTTTGGTTCTGCACAATTCACCACATTGGCTCAACAATATGGATTCTTTATGATACGCTCGCCAGAGGATATTCCTCCGGGCAAAAAACATTATGATAACGTAATGCGCGATATGTTTGGATGTCTCGATGAGCATCTAGCATCTAACGAGTATATGGCTGATCATTTTTCAGTTGCCGATATATCAATGTTTGCTGATGTTCACATTTATGGTGATAAAAAATGGATCGGTTTTAACGATTATCCGCATTTAAAGCGTTGGCATGATTCAATAGAGAAAAGACCTGCAGTCGATCGAGCCTGGGGCCCTTACGAATAAAGCGGATTTAACATTTAAATTATAGGGATTTGATTTGTTAGGCACAATTTTGTCGTTAACATCTGCGGCAACATTTGGGATGAATGCCGCCACGATACGACGAGGAGTACTCACCGGTAGCGTAATACAAGGCATGTCAATATCTCTCGGGTTAGGTCTCCCATTTTTTTTAATTATTTCGATTGTCGTGGGATCTTTTGCTCAAATTTGGGAGTTTTCAACTAAAAGTTATATTTTACTAGCCTTAGGTGGTGCCATTCATTTTGCATTTGGACGTTATTGTAATTATCGGGCGACAAAAGCTATGGGAGGTATTTTAGTTCGTCCTCTTCAACAATTCAGCGTTATTCTATCACTGGCCTTAGCAATTTTATTTTTAGGGGAAACCCTGACACCACTGCGTATATGTGGAATTATTTTAGTTTTGTTGGGCCCTTTAATTATGATGCGTGATCACAAAAACTTTACAGGGAAAATGGAACGGCAAAATGCTGAAAAAACATTATCTCGTATAAAGTTTGTGCCAAATTACACAGAAGGTATTATTTTTGGTATAGGATCGGCATTGGGCTTCGGAGTGAGCCCAGTTTTCGTTCGAGCAGCCATTGGTGATTTAAATCTAACTGCTGCCATAGCTGGTGGTGTCGTCTCCTATAGTGCTGCTGCCTTTGTGATACTACTTATAATATTGCAACCATCTAGAATGCGACATGTGTTTGCAATGTCAATTACCTCAATACGTTGGTTTTCTTTTTCGGCTGTCCTGATAGCCATAGCTCAAATGCTAAGGTATATGGCACTAGCTGTAGCACCTGTTAGTGTCGTAACACCAATTCAGCAAACAACAACAATTTTTCAGGTCATCTTTGCATGGATATTTAATAGGGAGCATGAACCATTTGGTGTATGGGTTTTACTCGGAATTTTTTCATCTTTACTTGGTGCTATAGCGCTCTCGGTTAGTACAAATTTTATTTTAACTTATTTTAATTTACCCGAATTTATGGTTTTGTTAGCAGATTGGCGCTGGCCCTAATCTACCCTGTTATTAATTATCTAATATTAAAATATTAAGGGCTCAGGCGTTTCATCCCCGTAATGGAGAAAATCGAAATCAGCACCTTCATTAGCTTGAGTAACGTGTTTTGCGTAGAGAGCTGTATACCCTCGTGTTGCAGGATAAATTGGAGGTTTCCAGAGTAGCCGGCGTTGGTTAAGTTCATTATCTGAAACATCAAGATGAATTTTACGTGCTGGGATATCAATCTCAATTATATCACCGTTTTTAACTAGACCAAGCGGCCCACCAACTGCCGCTTCTGGAGCTACATGCAACACACAAGTACCGTATGCAGTTCCACTCATCCTGCAGTCGGAAATTCTTACCATATCACGTACACCCTTCTCCAAAAGTTTTTTTGGAATAGGCAACATACCCCATTCTGGCATGCCAGGGGCACCAATAGGGCCTGCATTTTGTAAAACTAGAACTGAGTTTTCATCGACATCCAAATTTGGATCGTCTATCCGAAGATTAAGATCAGCATAATCTTTAAAAACAACAGCTTTACCGGCATGCCGATGAAACTTCGGATCAGCGGCTGTTTGTTTTATAACACAGCCGTTAGGCGATAAATTTCCGCGTAAAATAGCAGTACCTCCTTGGGGATAGAGTGGATCATCTAAAGACTTGATTACGTCTTTTCTATAAACTGGCTGTTCCATGACAGATTCTCCAAGTGTACCACCTGTGACATTAATTTGTGATAGATCAAGATGACCACCAAGACAGTTCATTAAAGCCCTAATTCCTCCTGCATAATAAAAATCTTCCATTAAAAATTCACCAGATGGCTTTATATTAGCTAACACAGGGGTCTTTTTCGAAATTCTATCAAAACGCTCTAAATCTAGTTTGATGCCCGCGCGACCAGCTATTGCGATTAAGTGAATCATCGCATTTGTTGATCCCCCCATAGCCATATCTACGATTGTAGCATTATCAAAAGCAGATTCTGTCATAATATCTCTGGGCTTTAAATCTTCCCAAACCATATCAACAATACGCCTTCCACACGCTGATGCCATCAACGCATGAGCTGAGTCAACAGCCGGAATTGACGATGCACCGGGCAAAGTCATACCAAGAGTTTCTGAGATAGCCATCATTGTTGCAGCTGTTCCCATTACCATGCAAGTTCCTGCAGAACGGGACATTCCCCCAACAACATTTTCAAGCTTTTCATCGTCAATAATTCCCGCCCTATGATCCGCCCAATAGCGCAAAACATCAGTACCACTTCCAAGCGTCTCTCCAGCAAAATACCCTCGTAACATTGGACCAGCCGGCATATATATTGCTGGGATATTCATTGAAAGTGCGGCCATTAAAAGCGCTGGAGTTGTTTTATCACATCCACCCATTAAAACGACCCCATCTATAGGATGACAACGCATCAATTCCTCAGCCTCCATAGCGAGAAAATTTCTGTAAAGCATTGTGGAGGGTTTTACTAATATTTCACCAAGAGACATAGCCGGCAGCTCAATAGGAAAACCCCCAGACTGATATACTCCGCGTTTAATCTCTTCTACACGATTTCTAAAATGTGAGTGACAGGTGTTCATGTCACTCCATGTGTTTATAATTCCGATACGTGGCTTATTATTTATATCTTCGGGACCAAACCCCATTTGGCGGGAGCGAGCACGGGAACTAACGCCCCGCATATTATTTGGTTCATACCAACGTTGGGATCGTAGATCTTTCAGTTTTTTTTTTTGCATAGCTCTTAATCCTATTTGGCCTGTTACCGGTTAAATAACTTTATTCAACTTATTGCCGTCACCCGACGAATTTGCAACCTATAAAGCCATAAGAATTATAATAGTATTTAAAATACCTATTATTCGCAGAAAGCAATGATCCACAACAAAATTGAACAAGGGTTGCTCTTAAATACGAAGAGGGGTATCACCAAATAATGTTTTTTTATGCATCAAAAATACTCTGGCTCTTGGCTGATCCCGGTAATATCTTATTGATTATTATCTGTTTAGCATGTTTCCTAGCTTGGATAAAATGGTTTAACACACTCAGAATTCTTATAACTTTTACTGCTATTTTTGCAGCTTCTATATCTATATTACCAATTGGCAAGACTATTGTTAATCATCTCGAAAATCGTTTTCCCGCGATTACTTCTTTACCTAAAAATATTGAAGGAATTATTGTTCTTGGCGGCGTTGTAGATCAGCACTTAACACAAGATCGAGAGCAAATCTCGATCAATAGTGCAGTTGAAAGAATAACGGAGTTTGCAAAGCTTGCCAAAATTTATCCTAAAGCAAAATTGGTTTACTCGGGCGGGTCCGGAATTCTTGGGCAGCAAGAACTTAAGGAGGCAGATTTTGTATATCCACTATTAGAAACCTTGGACATGAATCTTGAACGTGTCATTTTTGAAAACCAGTCGCGGAATACTTCAGAAAATGCTTCATTTATAAAGGATTTGGTAAAACCAAAAATAAACCAGCGTTGGATCGTTATTACCTCCGCATTTCATATGCCGCGAGCAATGGCTACCTTTCGAAAACATCGATGGAATATATTAGCGTATCCAGTAGATTATAGAACACCATCCAAATCAGAATTTAAACTTGGATTTAACCTTATATCTGGCTTAGCGTCATTTTCATTCGCTATACATGAATGTATTGGGTTAACATTTTATTGGTTATCTGGTCGTACAAGTGAGCTTTATCCAAAACCTTAAATTTAAGGAAATTATTATGCCCCTTAGTAATCCAGGAATTTATGCTAAGATAACGTTAGTTTCATTGGCACTTATTATTCTTATTTTAAGCCCATACAAGGTCACGGCAAAAGAAAATATAGATACTTGGTTGCAAGAGCTTCGAGTAGAAGCGCTGGGTAAAGGTATTAGAAAAGATACCTTCGAAAAAGCATTTAAAGGTTTTAAACCAATTGCCAGGATCATTGAATTGGATAGAAGACAACCAGAATTTACTCTGACCTTTTCAAAGTATTTAAGTAAAGTTATCCCGAATTCACGCGTTAAACGTGGCAAAGAAAAGTATCTCGAGAATAAAAAGTTATTGGATAAAATTGCTAAAGAATTTGGTGTACAACCTCGCTTCATTATGGCTTTTTGGGGCGTGGAAACAAGCTTTGGGAGACATTTTGGGGGCTTTTCAGTAATTCATTCATTGGCAACACTCGCGTTCGATGGGCGCCGAAGCAAATTTTTCAGGGGTGAACTTTTTCGAGCTCTACGGATTCTAAATCAGGGTCATATCAGTCATGATCAAATGAAGGGATCCTGGGCAGGTGCTATGGGTAATTTTCAGTTCATGCCCTCTAGTTTTGAAAATTTTGCCGTAGATTATGACGGCGATGGCAAAAGGGATATCTGGAATAATAAAGGTGATGCCTTTGCCTCTGCAGCAAACTATCTCTCAAAATCTGGCTGGAAATCAGATCAGACCTGGGGACGAGCAATTAAATTACCAAAAAACTTTGATCGCTCCCTTGTTACAAAAAAAGAAAAGAAACCAAACGAAGAATGGCAAAAACTTGGTGTTAGACGTATAGATGGAGGTGATTTACCGCAAAGAAACCTTCAAGCATCAATTGTAATTGCTATGAATAAAAAAACAGAAGAACTGGGCCAACCCTTTATAGTTTATAGTAATTATAACGTTACATTAAAGTGGAATCGTTCAACCTTTTTTGCCATCGCGGTTGGTTTGCTAGCAGATCGCATCGGAAATTAAAAATAAATTCATATAAGATATGATTTGGAAAGGGCCTGTTAAGGTTTAATCTTTAAACAAATAATACTTTTATATACTTCTATAGATCGAGGCTGGCTTGTATAAAAAATTTACTACTTTAATTATAACATTTTTTTTTCTTGGCGCCTGCGCTCAGACACAGTTATTGGTTCACACAGCGAAACGAATTGGACAACCAGATAAACCAGCCACGGAACAAGGACGTTATAAAATTGGCTCCCCATATCAAATTAAGGGTATCTGGTATTATCCTGCTGTTGACTACAGTTATAATAAAACCGGAATAGCTTCATGGTATGGACCTGGTTTTGACGGCAAAATGACAGCAAACGGCGAGACTTATGATCAAAACGCTTTAACCGCGGCACATAAAACATTACCAATGCCGAGTATTGTCCAGGTTACCAACCTTGAAAACGGACGTTCAATCAAAGTTACCATAAATGATCGAGGACCATACGCATTTAGTCGAATTATTGATATGTCACGACGAGGAGCGCAACTCCTCGGCTTCCATCGGAAAGGGACGGCCCGCGTTAAGGTTGAGATTCTTGCTGACCAAAGTCGAATGCTTGCGCATAGTCTTAAGAATGGTAGGACTTTAGCTAAAATTGGAACTCCAATTCGCAGAGACATAAATGTTGCTAAGCCTCAGGTAGCAAGCGGTCGTTTGGATCCTCCATCTGGCACAAAACGTCAAAAAATTAATCTTAGATATAAACCTAGAAAGATCAGAAGTATAAAGGATAAAGATAAGTCTTCTATATCCTCAATCCCAAAAGAAAAGGTAACTAATCGGCCCATATCACCGACCTATATCTACATACAAGCCGGTGCATTCACAAGGTTTGATTATGCCAATAAAACAGCCGCTAGATTATCTGAACTTGGAAATATAAGTGTAACTTCTTTTAAAATAAAAGGAAAAGAATTCTTTCGTGTTCGCGCTGGGCCAATCAATCTGCTAGCAAACGCCGATGAAATGCTAGAACGCGTTATCAGAGCAGGCTTTAATAATGCTCGGATTGTGGTTGATTAAAAAATAATCCATCAGATACTGTTTTATAGGCTACATTGAATTTTTCTGTTGACCCACAGAATGATACTATGGCAAATATGGCTTTAGGGTAATAGAAACATATGTTAGGTAGGCCATAATGCCTCAAAGAAAGTAGAAATTTGTGTCGGAGTTATAATGATAATTAAGCGGGCCTTATTAGTAACTATTTTTATTCTTATAAATTCAAGTGCAAGCCATGCACTCGAAACAGTTGGTAAACAAGCGATCTTGGTCGATATGACCACAAACACCGTTTTGTTTTCTAAAAATCCTGATAAACTTATGACGCCATCTTCCATGAGTAAAATTATGACTATATATAAGTTATTTGAACAACTTAACGATGGCGGGCTTTCGTTAACTGATACTTATAAAGTAAGTGAGAAAGCGTGGCGTAAACGTGGCTCCAAAATGTTTGTTGGATTAAGATCTCGAGTTAAAATCGAAGATTTAATTCGCGGAATTATTGTACAATCAGGTAATGATGCAGCAATCGTTGTGGCAGAGGGTTTGTCAGGCTCTGAAAGTGCTTTTGCCGATAGTTTGAACTCAACTGCTAAAATACTTGGCATGACAAATTCTAATTTTGTAAATGCAAGTGGCTGGCCTGAACTTGGGCATGAAACTACAGCACGTGATTTAGCAATTTTGACTATTGCAACAATTAAAAACTTCCCAGAATTTTATCACTATTACAATGAAAAAACTTTTACATATAATGGCATTAAACAGAGGAACCGTAATCCAACAATCTATCAAAATATTGGCGCAGACGGCCTAAAAACCGGTCACACCGAGGCGGGCGGATATGGTCTTACTGCAAGTGCCGTACGCAAAGACCGTCGTTTAGTTCTAGTTATCAATGGTTTACCGTCAAAAAAATCACGATCGAGAGAATCAGAAAGGCTCTTGGACTGGGGTTTTAGGGAATTTAATAACTACGCCCTTTTCGAAGCGGGACAGACTGTAACTAAAGCTAAGGTTTGGATGGGGGATCGAGGCTCTATTCCCTTAGTAATTAGAAAAGACCTCCTTTTGACTTTGCCACGTAAGGTCCGTAGTGGAATGAAAGTTACGGTTACTATGAAAACCCCTGTTTCAGCTCCTATCGAAAAGGGAGCAGTTCTAGCTACGTTGAAAATAAAAATTCCAGACCGCGAAGATATCGAGTTACCTCTCGTTTCTGGGGCTAATGTTGGGCAGTTAGGTCTATTTTCACGGCTGAGTAAAGCTGTAGAATATTTATTATGGGGTGAGTCAGAATGACTACAATCCAAATAAAAATTATCCCCGCTGTCAAGTTGTGAACCATGACTAGAGGAAAGTTCATCAGTTTTGAAGGGGGTGAAGGGGGTGGTAAGACTACTCAACTAAATTTTCTGTGTGACACTTTAAAATCCATTGATATTGATGTCATACAGACGAGAGAGCCTGGTGGATCAAAGGGCGCAGAGGAAATCCGCAATCTGTTGGTTGAAGGCCCCCCTGAACGCTGGGATGCTGTAACAGAAACGTTGCTTCATTGTGCAGCCCGCCGTGATCACATTAAGACAACTATTTTGCCTGCACTTGAGAAAGGGCTATGGGTTTTGACGGACAGGTTCTCTGATTCGACGATGGCCTATCAAGGCTATGGACACGGAGTGAATAAAAAAGCGCTACAAAATCTGCAACAATTTGTCGCTGGAACTATGCAACCTGATATGACTATAATTTTAGATCTTCCAGTCAAGATAGGCCTGGCACGAGCAGAAAAACGTGCCACCCAACAAATAAAAAATAATAATGGCCAAGAAGATCGCTATGAACGTATGGGTGCTGATTTTCACGAACGTTTGCGCAAAGGATTTCTTAATATTGCAAAAAATAATCGGAAACGTTGTATAATAATTGATACAACTCGCAGCGTTGAAGAAATTCAATCAACAATCCAACGTCTGGTTTTTAAAAAATTTGGTCTCAGTGAAGATGGATGAGTTTGATTATGAGGCTAGCATACCACTACCGATTGCTAATCCAGATTTATTCGGTCACGCCGAAGCAGAAGCTAAGTTTTTAGACTCATTTAATAGTGGGAGATTGCCACATGCATGGCTTATTTCTGGTCCCCCGGGTATTGGTAAAGCAACACTCGCCTATCGCATTGCTCGGTTTGTTCTAACTCGCCACTCTTCATTAGATAAAACTGCTGGTTTATTTGGTGATAATCTAACTCAAACTAATCCAACCAGTTTAGCTGTAGACATTACTAACCCTATATGTCGCCGAATATTTTCTGGTGGGCATGCAGATTTCCTGAGTATAGAACGTAGTATTGATGAAAAGACCGGCAAGAAACGGAAAGAAATTAGGGTTGATGAGGTTAGAAACAAAAAAGATGAGTTTAGGAACATCGCCCGTTTTTTATCTAAGACCCCTGCTGAAGGTGGTTGGAGGGTTATAATTATTGATAGTGCGGATGACTTGAATACTTGGGCAGCCAACACTGTGTTGAAAACACTAGAAGAACCGCCAAAACGAGCATTGCTTATACTAGTCAGTAATAATCCAGCTAAATTGCTTCCAACTATCCATTCCCGCTGCCGTCGTTTAACTTTGAATTTGCTTCCCGCAAAAACAATTAATAAATTTCTTCAGAAATATAATCCTCAAATGACATCCGATGATCTAAACCAACTAGTTGAAATTGCAGATGGCAGCATTGGGCGCGCATTAGAGTTTTCAAAAGATGGGGGATTAGATATTTTTCGGGAAGTGAATGGTATTTTGTCAACATTACCTCAACTAGACATCCCACGTTTACATCATCTAGGTGATAAGCTCAATCGTGATAAGTCAGGTAAAGTGTCCGAACTTACTTTTGATATAATAAGCCGTTGGCTAGTTAATGTTATTAAAGATTTAGCCAAAAATGATAAGCGCAGGCTTGATCGTTGGATTGAGGTATGGGAAAACACTGGCCGCCTAATTAATGATACTAAGAGACTAAACTTAGACTCTAAACAGGTTATCTTAAATACTTTTATTGCAATAAAAAGTGCCGCAAATCACTGAGGGCCTAAATTAGAATGGTAAAAAATTCCCCTTTTTACATTACAACGCCAATTTATTATGTAAATGATGCGCCCCATATAGGCCATGCGTATACAACTTTAGCATGTGATGTATTAGCTCGTTTCAAACGTTTAGATGGTTTTGATGTAAAGTTTCTTACTGGGACAGATGAACACGGTCAAAAAGTTGAAAAATCAGCACAAAAAGCCAGGATCGATCCGCAATCCTTTACTGATAGAGTATCTAAAAATTTTCAAGATCTCACCCATAAAATGAATTTTACAAATAATGATTTTATTCGAACAACAGAGGAACGTCATAAAATCGCCTGCCAAGATATTTGGAAACGCTTGATAAGCGCAGGAGAAATATACCTTGGAAGTTATGCAGGCTGGTATTCGGTAAGAGATGAAGCTTTCTATGGTGAAGCCGAATTAATTACCGATAAAGATGGTGAAAAAATTGCTCCAACTGGCGCAGAAGTTGAGTGGCTCGAAGAGCCCAGTTATTTCTTTAAATTATCGGCTTGGCAAGATCGTCTATTGAATTTCTATAAACAAAATCCTGAGTTTATTTTACCACTTACTCGTCGCAATGAAGTAACAAGTTTTGTTGAGGGAGGACTGCAGGATTTATCTGTTTCCAGGACATCATTTAAATGGGGTGTACCTGTGCCAGGTGATAGCAAACATATTATGTACGTCTGGTTAGACGCATTAACCAATTATATAACAGCGATTGGCTACCCCGATACAGTTCATGAAGAATATCAAAAGTATTGGCCAGCAGATATTCATATAGTTGGAAAAGATATCCTGCGTTTTCATGCCGTGTATTGGCCGGCTTTCTTGCTGGCAGCCGGTCTTGAACCACCAAAGCGAATTTTTGCGCACGGTTGGTGGACGAATGAAGGTGAAAAAATATCCAAATCATTGGGTAATGTTATAGATCCATTGGAATTGATGGAAACTTATGGACTTGATCAAATACGTTATTTTCTGTTGCGCGAAGTACCTTTTGGGAATGATGGAGATTTTTCCCGTTCGGCGGTGGTTTCACGTATTAATGGAGAATTAGCCAATGATTTCGGTAATTTGGCTCAACGCGTGCTGTCGATGATTAATAAGAACTGCAATGGTCGAGTTCCGAAAAAAGGAGATTTCACTGAAGAAGATAAGGATTTTTTAGCTCGTATAGATGGACTTTTATCAACCGTACGCGAAGCTTTGAATGTGCAAGCATTTCATACTGCACTTGAAAGTATCTGGACAGAAATTCGTAACTCTAACCATTATATAGATCAACAGGCGCCATGGACGCTTAAAAAAGAAAACCCTGATCGCATGGATACCGTACTATATACTCTTGCCGAGGCAATTAGGCAGTTAGCGATGATAACGCAACCCTTTGTTCCGGAAGCAGCTGGAAAAATGTTGGATCAAGTTGGGGTCAATGAAACCAGTCGAGATTTTTCCCTATATGGAATTAAAGGTCGTTTAAAAGCTGGAGCAAAGCTACCCAAACCTGAAGGGGTATTTCCAAGATACGCTGACCAATTAGATTCTTAGCTTCTTTTAGGTTGCCCTCGCTCTATTTCCCGCTATCGTTCTACGAAAATATTTAAATATTTATTGATTATTTTCGTAGGAGCTCAATATCATGTCCTTAATTTACCCCTTGATTAATGTGGAGAATTTGTTTGGAAAAGATCGAGAAAAGTCGGATTTCTTAACACCTATAACCGATGCTCAAGGAAGTTCAACAACCGCCTTTTATTCCATTTCTAAGCCTGGAAATTTACCTCATATATATCGACACAATAATTGTGATGTACTTTCAATTTTATTAAGTGGCAGCGGTGTGTATGGGATTGGTAACCAGCGTATTTCGGCACGCCAAGGCGACTGTGGCTTCGTGACAAAGGGTACAGAACATTTTTTTGCCAATTCCTCTAATGATGCTTCATTGATGGTTGGCTTCTTTATTGGTGCAAAAGATATTGACGCCACCGGTGTTGAAGTTACGGGTTCTATTAGTACAAATGAGTTAACAAACAAAAACGAAAGAAATCAAGTTAAACAAAAAGATGGTTTTATTGTTAATATCGACGACATTAACCCAGAAGATATGGATGAAAGTGATGGTTGGAAAATTACTGATTTTCGATTGCCAATCTCGGCAAAGAATGGGTCTTCATCCACACTATTTCGTGCACGTTTCATGCCGGGGGCAATCCATAAAAAACATTGTCATAAAAATTGTGATGAGATTTATTATATTATTAGTGGTCATGGATTAGCCGGTGCCGGTTCCGACCGAGTAGAAGTTCATGGAGGTCACTTTCACTTCATACCAAAAGGTGTTGAGCATTGGCTCCATAATCTAAGTAAGACAGATCCAATTGAAGTAGTAGGGGTTTACTGTGAGGCAGGTAGTGTAGCCGATACTGGTTACGTTTATATGGGTGATGTCACCACTAAAGATCTTGAAGAACGTACTAAATAAGTGGAGAAGATTTATGTTAGAGACCGCTATAATTGGTTTAGGTTGGTGGGGAGGTACAATTACGAAAAATCTCAACGAAAGCAAAAAAATTAAGATTATTGCAGGTGTCGATATTGACGAGGAACATGGTATCGCATTTACCAAAGAACACGGCATTACTTTCTATAACCATATCAATGATGCCCTTGGAGATCCCCAAATTAAAGCTGTTATCATTGCAACCCCGCATGGCTTGCATGAAGAAATGTTCCTAGCTTCAATAAAAGCTGGTAAACAAATTTTTTGTGAGAAACCATTTGCGCTTACAAGTAAAGCTGCACGTCTGATGATAAGTGAAGCAGAGACTAAGGGTATTACAATTGGCATTGGACATGAACGGCGCTTTGAAGGGGCTTTTGAGGAAATTAAACGTATTGTTGATACCGGAGAATTAGGTACACTTCTTCATCTCGAATTTAATGCTTCATATAATAATATGGTTAAAGCACCAGCAAAAGGCTGGCGAAAAGATCCAGTTCAAGCGCCAGCAGGCATGATGACCGCCCTGGGCGTCCACCAAACAGATTTCATGCAAACCCTCGCAGGGCCGGTCGATAGAATTAACGCTCAACTTTTCCATCGTTCAGACGACTTTCCAAATGAAGATGTCTTAACAGTACAGCTCTTCTTTAATTCAGGTATCTCGGGTTCCCTTACATCGCTTGCAACCACACCATTTTATCAACGGATGAGTATTTTTGGTGATCGCGGTTGGATTGAAAATAGAGAAATCTCCAATGTTGACATTCCTGACCCCGCGACTTTAATTTGGCGTGGAATGGATGAAGAGATTCATACCAGAACCTATAAAATGGCAGAGACGGTCCGACCAAATCTTGAGAGTTGGGCCGATGCGGTTATGGGTAACGGCGATTACCGTTTTTCCCATCAAGAAATATTACATAATGTTCAGATCTTAGAAACAATTGTTAGATCAATTAAATCAGGGGCTGAGGAAAAGGTCGTTTAAATTTTCTATCCCGATAAAGATGGACATCAGCGATATATCTTAATTATTTTTGTAACTATATTATTTTATCTTTACGAAGATTGTTGATTCTTGCAGGATCCAATCCAACTATTTTCATTAATATATCATCAGTATCGGCACCTAGCAGAGGAGGGGACATGGTCATTTGTGCTGGGGTTTTAGAAAAATTATATGGGATGCCTAGCGTTCGGAATTTACCAGCGGTTGGATGGTTTTGTTCCAAAACCATTTTACTGGCTTTTGCTTGTTCGCTTTCAAGGGCTTCGCTTACAGAATTAATTTTGCTACAAGGAATATTGTTTAATTCAAACAAAACTAGCCAATCGTTCACAGATTTATTTAATAATTCTGCCGTAATGTTCTTTTCCAGGACGACACGGTTAACGACCCGTCCTGAATTTGTCTTATAAAGTTCATTTTCCGCCCATTCTGGTTGCCCAAGACACTCGGCTAAACGAGAAAATTGGCTATCATTACCCACGGCAATCGCAATAAAGCCATCACTACATTTAAAATCACTATAAGGGACAATATTCGGATGGCCGTTTCCATACCGCTCTGGTTCCTGATTCCCAATCAGATAGTTGGCTGCAACGTTAATTAACATTGATAAACTAGTATTATAAAGGGAGAGATCAATACGTTGACCCTGCTTAGTACTATTTCTGGCATTAAGGGCTGCTAATATAGTCATGGCAGCGTATTGACCAGTGCAAACATCAACGATTGCTACACCTAATTTTGCCGGCCCTCCATCCTTATCACCTGTAATACTCATTAAACCACTCTCAGCCTGGAGCAGGAAGTCATAGCCAGGCATTCCCCCTTTCGGACCCGTATTACCATATCCTGTAATAGAGCAGTGAATCAATTGGGGTACGTTTTCCTCTATCCATTTTTGCGTAAAGCCCCAGCGCTCAAGGGTTCCTAGCTTAAAATTTTCAATAAGGACATCCGCATTGACTAAAAGCTCACGTAATATTTCTTTTCCTTCTTCCTCGCTTAGGTTAAGCGTCATACTACGTTTATTTCGATTAATACCCAAAAAGTAAGCTGCTTCACCTTTAACAAAAGGCGGCCCCCAACTTCGAGTGTCATCACCACGCTCAGGCTGTTCGACCTTTAGTATTTCTGCTCCCATATCTCCCAAATTCATTGTGCAGATCGGGCCGGCAAGAATACGGGTTAGATCTATAATCCTTATGCCCGAAAGAGGTCCATTATTCATAAATTAAAACTTTTCGGCTGATTGATTGCGGTTGTTTGCTAAATCGTCCAAGTAGGTATCAACTTTTAACTTACGAGCATATCGGAATTGATGAAAGTCAGGTTTTCTCTTTTCCAAAAATGCATTCATTCCCTCCAATGATTCTTCAGATCCCCAGATTTCAGCTAGCAACTCCATACCTTGTTGCCAGGAAGCATATAATTCATCAGATTCAAAATTTAGTGATTTTTTCGTGGCCCGCAACGTTTGCCCCGAATATCCTCTCATCTGTTGGCACCAAGATTCTGTTTCCTTTCTTAATTTATCCTTTGGCACGACTTTATTGATCAAACCAATTTTAACAGCTTCATCAGCTGTGAAGGTGCGACACAAGAAGATCATCTCCTTCGCTAGACGGTCACCTATTAATCTCGGTATATATTGGGTGGCACCAACGGTGGGGCAGGCCCCAACTTTAGCCCCAGTTTGACCAAAAACTCCATCTTCTGCTGAAATTACAAGATCACACCAAAGAGCTAATTCGTGGCCTCCCCCCATGCAAGCGCCATGGACCATAGCAATTACCGGAATTGGGACCCCTCGGATAGCCATAGCTAATCCGAGCATTCGATCATTCCAATGCATAGCATTAGCCCGATTTAATTTCATCATGGCATCAAAATCACCACCAGCAGAAAAAGCTTTATCTCCAGCTCCGGTAACTACGGCAGCAACAATCGATGGGTCTTCTCTAGTCGATTTTATAGCCTCTATTAACTCATCTAATGTTTGTTCGCGAAAGGCGTTTCGTACTTGCGGACGGTTAATTGTAATCCAAGCTACATCATCGGTTACTTCGAATAAAATCTCTTTATAATTAGTCTTTAAGGTCACAGTTTAATATCCTTCTATTCTTCTTCAATTTCAATCAAGGAACCAAGAGTATCCTTTGGGTGCATAAAAAATAAATCTTTGTCATCGTGGCTCACCCCTTCACCAATAACTCGAATATTCTTTAACCTGACTTTTTTAGCTGCGGTTCCTGTATCCGGGGTGGTAAGGCAGAAATGGTGAAGACCTCCAGATGGATTTCGTTCTAAAAATTTTTCTATAGTTGAATCTGGCCCAGTAGGCTCCATCAATTCAATTTTCACATTGCTTAAGATTACATATGCAATTCGCATTTTCTGGTTTGGTAGGTCAATAGGAACTGAAACTTCGCACTCGAAGGTTTCCAGGTAGAATTTAGACGCAAGGTCTAAATTTGGGACAACGATGGAAATATGATCTAATTTACAAATCGGGATTGTGTGTGTTTCATTCATAGTAATTTGTTATAGTCGTTAATACACTTGGTCAAAAGGAATTTTTAATTGCAATTGTTACGAAAAGAATGATGCTCGTCGATAGCCACTGTCACTTAAATTATAAGGGTTTGGTCGAAGATATCGAAGGTACTATCTCTCGGGCTATAAATGCTAACGTTGGTTATATGCTTTCTATTAGCACTAAACTTAGCGATTTTTCATCGGTTTTAGCTACAGCTGAGGCCTTTTCTAACGTTGCATGTACGGTCGGTATTCATCCACACGAATCAGATTCAGAACCACAGACGAATGTTACCTCACTAGTTGAATTAACAAAACATCCAAAAGTTTTGGGAATTGGCGAAACTGGACTAGATTTTTATTATGATAACGCACCTCGCGAAGCTCAAGAAATTAGCTTTCGAACCCACATACAGGCATCTCGAGAAACTCAATTACCTATAATAATCCACACACGTAATGCTGATGAGCGTACAATTGAGATTATAAATGAGGAACAAAAAATCGGCTACTTTCCCGGGCTTATTCACTGTTTTAGCGCAGGTAAAAAATTAGCTAAATGTGTAGTGGATCACGGTATGGCTATTTCTTTATCAGGCATTATAACCTTTAAAACTGCTGAAGATATTCGTGAGACCATTAAAGGTATACCGTTAGAATACATTTTACTCGAGACAGATGCCCCATTTTTGGCACCGGTTCCACATCGGGGTAAAACTAATGAGCCAGCATTCGTAACTCATACAGCAGCTAAAGCCGCAGAAATTTTCAATATAGAACCTGAACTAATAGCTGAGGTCACCACTGATAACTTTTTTAAACTATTTTCAAAAGCAAAAAGGCCGTTGTAATTAATGAAAATTAGAGTTTTAGGTTCTGGACACAGCGGGGGCACTCCAATGATTGGAGAGGGATGGGGTAACGCAGATCCAAAAAATCCTAAAAACTACCGAACCCGGCCATCGATTGTAGTAGAAAATGACAAAACCAGAATTCTAGTTGATACCTCACCAGACCTTCGAGTTCAGTTACTCGCAGCTAACATAGAACATATTGATGCAGTTTTATATACCCATGGCCATGCTGATCATCTGAATGGAATAGATGATCTTAGGTCAGTCAACCGTGCAATGAATGAATGGATTCCGGCTTATACCGATGCAAAAACGTGGTCTGATATAGTTAACCGTTTTAATTATGTACTGGAGCCTCTAAAAAATGACACAAATGTTTTCTACAAACCTTGTCTGAAACGAAATGATATTACAGTGGGCCAGCAATTTGAAATTGGAGACTTTTGTATAGGTGTAATGGACCAAGATCATGGTTTTATGCGAACTTTGGGATATAGAATTAACCAATTTGCTTATTCTACCGATGTGGTAGAATTACCCGAAGAAAGCTTTAAAACACTTAATGGTATCGATACCTGGATGGTGGGTGCACTTTGGGAAGAACCTCATATTACACACGCCCATGTTGATAAAGTTATAAATTGGGCAGAAAGAGTAGAGCCTAATCGACTTATTTTAACTCATTTATCACATAGAATTGACTATGAAACGGTAAGTAAACGTTTACCAGAGTTCGCAGAATTAGCGTATGATGGGATGATATTGGAGCTTTAAATTCCTTAGTATCTTATTAAAGAAATGGATATAATATATTGATAATAAACATTAATTTTATATCATACTATTACTTTCCATAATATACATTATGCGACAATTATAATTATGGTTTAGAGAATAACTTGGAATGCTTATGATCTCCTCTTCTGATTATTTGGATTCTCTAAATATTCACCGGATTTATTTTTGGTGGGTGTTTAAAGCTTTTTTTGTGTATGGATTCCCGTAAAGTACAACTTTATTATATTTTGTATAAAAATAATTCTTTTTCTACCTTTATTCAGGAAAAACAAAAAGCAATGGTTGATTTGAAAACCAAAGGTTTAACTAGTATTGAAGGCCTTAAATACGTTATGGAGCGTTTACGCGATCCCAAAACAGGCTGTCCTTGGGATATTGAGCAAACTTATGAAACCATTGCTCCCTATACTATAGAAGAGGCTTACGAGGTTGCAGATGCGATTGAGCAACGGGATAAATCTGCGCTAAAAGAAGAGCTCGGTGATTTATTACTCCAGGTGATCTACCATACGCAAATCGCTTCGGAGGATGGCGATTTTACTTTCGATGATGTTGCTGATGCGATAAGCAAAAAGATGGTACGGCGTCATCCTCATGTATTTGGGAGTGGCCGGGTTGGAGATACCAATCAGAAAACCGTTGCATGGGAAGATCTAAAAGCCAAAGAACGTGAAGAAAAAGGAAACGTGGAAGGTGTACTAGACGGCGTCGCCAAAGGCCTGCCCGCCCTGCTCCGCGCCTTCAAACTACAAAAACGGGCAGCCCGGGTTGGTTTTGATTGGCCGGATGTAGATGGTGCTTATGGTAAACTCAACGAAGAATTAAATGAGCTATCGGAAGAATTAGCGCAACCTGCACTAGATAGAGAAAAAATCATAGACGAATTTGGTGATGTCATGTTTTCGGCCGTGAATGTTGCCCGAAAACTTGGCATTGATCCCGAAGCTGCTCTTCGGAGCGGGAACGCTAAATTTGAAAGGCGCTTCTCCTATATCGAAACTACACTCGCACAAATGGGTAAGGATTTTGATGCCATTACGCTTGAAGATATGGAAGCTCTCTGGCAAAAATCGAAAACGAGATCATAAGTATGTTAATTAAGCAAAGAGTTTCCGCAATTTCAACCATTCTGGTTCAGACGTCGTGACGAGTAGAGCCTCTTTTATTGTTGGGATTGGTTTGTAGGGATTTTGAGTTTCAATATAGGCGTGGTATCCGCCTGCTTCGGAAATGATGAGTAAGCCGGCAGCATGGTCCCACGGCTTCAATATACCATATTCCCCAAAATGGATTTTGCCTAGTGCCATATCGGTGTATTCACGTCCAATACACCGATATCTGAGCATGTTTTTCGGTATTTCTTCTCTCGATAAATTTTTCTTGAATTTATCTTGACGGATCTGTCCAAGCGATGCGGTCATATTATTTCGAATAGGAGGTGTTGGAATTTTTAAACACCGATCATTCGCCCAAGCTCCCTTTCCAATCTCGGCAAAATGTATAACTTCGGCAATTGGATCGTAGATCCAACCAGCAATCGTTTTGCCGCCGTGACACAAAGCAATAATAACGCAGAAACATTCTTTACCACTGGCGAAATTATGCGTGCCATCGACCGGATCGATTACCCAGACGGGTTCTTCACCTAACAACCGTTCTTCAATGGTAGAATCTGCATCTACGGCCTCTTCGCCAATGGCCACGCTGCCCGGAAGCAATGCCAACAATCCTCTAGTCAGTCGTTTTTCTGCACGCACATCCGCTTCGGTGACAATCTCACCCGACTCTTTATCGCTGATCTCGTGATCTTTGAGTTTACGAAAGAACGGCAGAATATCGACTGAAGCGGTCTCCCGAATAATCTCGGTAACCTTTTTGGGATCAATTTTTAGGGTCATAATATCACTTTGTTGGGTTAAGATTACTGTGACAGTTCAAAGCCCATTTAGCAATTTTTCTCGTTGAGCAGATTTGATTGTGTAAATTGCCAATTTGCCTGCAAGAGTGCCAGCACTTCTCAAAAATCAACACCAATCTGCTGTTTAACATCTACCACAATTTACATTTAAGGGATCAGTCAATTAAAGATTGTACTATTTCTTCTGCAGCGGTTTGAATCAGATAACAAGAGTATTTTCTGCTCGTAGCGAGCGATGTCTTCTGGCTCTAACCTAATTTTTAATTCAACCCAATCTTCCGTATCTTTTCGCGCTGTCACCTCGCCTCGCTCATAAAGCCAGGCGAGCAGAGCGCCCTCCTCCCAATTGACTTTGAGCGTCACTTCCTTGCGCCGTGCCGTTAGCTCTATATTGATCGAGTTGAGGAGATCGCTAAACCCTTCTTGCGTTATGGCTGACACCAACACCATTCGGTTGGCGTGTCGGTCTAATTGAGTAATCTGATTTACTCGGTCTTCAACTGTCAGCAAATCAGATTTATTAAGTACCTCGATGATTGGGATGGGTTTAACATCTGGAACATCGCTATCTTCCATCACGCCTAAGTTTTTGAGCACCAACTCAACATCTTTCTTTTGGGCAAGAGTATCTACGTGGGATATGTCACGCACGTGTAGCAGTAGATCGGCTTCTAATACTTCTTCCAACGTCGCTCGAAACGCTTCAACAAGTTCGTGCGGAAGATCGGAAACAAAACCAACAGTGTCGGACAAGATGGTGTCGCTACCAGAAGGCAATTTCATACTCCGCATCGTCGGGTCGAGCGTCGCAAATAACTGATCTTGTGCGACGACATCAGCCTTACTGAGAGAATTAAATAAAGTCGATTTTCCGGCGTTGGTGTAACCGACAAGAGCGACGACTTGGTACGGCACTCGCTGGCGCGCATCTCGGTGAAGTTGTCGAGTGCGCCTAACGTCTATCAGCTGCTTTTTCAGGATGGTAATACGCTCATCAATCATCCGGCGATCGGCTTCAATTTGTCGTTCCCCCGGACCGCCCATAAAGCCAAAACCACCTCTTTGCCGCTCAAGGTGGGTCCAGGACCTCACCAAACGGCTACGTTGATAACTGAGCGATGCGAGTTCGACCTGCAACCGTCCCTCTTTGGTGCGGGCTCGAGCACCAAATATCTCAAGGATTACCCCTGTTCGATCAATCACTTTTGCTTTCCAGGCGTTTTCTAAATTGCGTTGCTGAACAGGCGTTAAGGCTGCATCGACGATAATCACTTGAATGTCGTGACGAGTAATAACTCCGCCTAGACGGTCGACTGCGCCACTACCGAGCAAACTGGATGGTTTTGGGCGATTGACAACAACGATTTCACTATGAATGATATCCAGTTCGATGGCTTGAGCAAAACGTATACACTCCTCTATGCGTCCTTCTGGATCGCGCAAGGATTTACAGACGCCGACAGCGTTGGCGCCCAGTACTTTTAATGATGGATGAAGAACTAGGCAGCGGCCACTTGTTAACTGCAATTTATCATCAGAATTCCAACCCAATCTAATACTGACTATTCAGGTTCGGCAGTAGAATCTGCGACATCTTCGTCTAGATCTTTTACCTCAGGCTCAAACAATTGAACTGGGCCCGATGGCATTACAGTAGAAATTGCATGCTTATAAACAAGCTGGGTATGTCCATCTCGCCGTAACAGAATCGAGAAGTTATCGAACCAAGAGATAATTCCTTGAAGCTTAACGCCATTAACTAAGAATACCGTGCAAGGATTTTTACTTTTGCGAACAGCATTTAAGAATACGTCCTGGACGTTTTGCGATTTTCCAGCCATGGGTATATCCCCCTTTTTGTGACTGTTCTATTTTCATTTTTGGAGGTTCGCTTTACCGATCTTCCTAATATTATATTACACTGCTTCTATAACATTAAAAGTATTTGTTTCAATTATATCAAAAATTTTGCCATTTCATATAAATCTTTAAAATGGTAGTGTGGCGGAAAATCTCCATAATCCGCAGTAATAAAAGAATTTTTAATCAAGACGCCAGTTACTCCAGCATTTATAGCGCATTCCAAATCAGTTGGAGCATCCCCGACATACCATGTGTCTTTGCCTGGTTTGATACTCAAGCCTTCTAAGCAAAGAAAAAGCGGGTCAGCAGCAGGCTTATCTTTTTGAGCATCACTTGCACCAATGACATTATTAAAATGATCATTCCAACCGAGATGTTCACATTCAGCCCGCAGTAAATCACCAGTTTTATTGCTAACGATACCAAGAATCGTTTCTGATTTCATGAGTTGTTCTAATAACTCGTTAGCAAAATAAAGAGGTTTCAATGTTTCCAAATGAGTTGAGTGTATATGTTTATAAAATACGTCAGCCGCATCTTCCCATTGATCACCAAACATTTCTGGAAAACTCTCCCGTAATGAACGTCTAACGTTAGATTTTGTTTTCTTTAACGACCACGTCTCTTGGTTCATAGCCTTTAACGCCGCATTTAAGGCACCGTGTATCGATTGCCAATTATCTGCTAAGGTATCATCCCAATCAAAAATAATAGCCTCTGGTTTATTTTTTCTATGTCTCATGTTGGATTTTCCATATGACGTAAATAATTCTCAATAAGTACTTTAGTTACTGGACCAACTCTTCCATCTCCAATTTTTTCTCTGTCAATTTCAACTATAGGTTTAACCAACGCTGTAGAACTTGTGCAGAATGCTTCTTTTGCTTCCTTAGCCTCGACGAGTGAGAAAGCCCGTTCAATTGAATTTAAACCTAATTTTTGAGCAAGATTTAGAACAGTTTGCCGCGTAACTCCAGAAAGAATCAAATTGTCTATAGGCCTTGTAATTAATTCTCTATCCAGTGTAACAATCCAAGCATTAGACGATGTACCTTCAGTTATCATACCTTGTTCATTGACTAACCACGCCTCTATGGCTCCATTTCTAACCGCAGCTTGTTTAGCCATTACAGCCGGCAGTAATGAGACTGTTTTAATATCACATCGTTTCCACCGAATATCAGGTTTGGAGATAACTTTGTAACCTACACTTGCAGTTTCAACGGTATCTCGGAGTGTTTTTCGAGCATATATAATTAAACTGGGTGATAAATTTTCTGGGTAGGCAAAATCGCGATCTGATGATCCCCTAGTAACTTGCAAGTAAACGCTGCCATTTTTAACTCGATTGCGCTGAACGACTTCACGCAAAATAACACTAAAGGCGCGCCGGGTTGTGGGCCATGGAATTTCAAGTTCGAATAAAGAGCGGTCGAGCCGATCTAAATGGAGCTCGATATCTATAAATTGGTCGTTACAAATAGATATGACTTCATAAACACCATCTGCAAATTGGAAGCCACGGTCTTCGATATGCACCCCGGCGCCTATATGGGGTGTATAGCGTCCATTTACATATGCAATTCTTGGCATGAATTATTATTCTTTACTTCTAAAAATATTCAAGACCAACAGAAAATATCTTCTCGACATCGCGCACGGCATCCGCGGCAGCAAAAAGAATGACACGATCATTCGCCTGAATAATAGTTTCACCCCGTGGGACAATTACTTCGTCAGCTCGAACAATAGCACCAATTAAAACATTATCTGGTAGTTCGGTTTCCTTCAAAGGAACGCCAACCAAACTTGTTGTTTCCATAGCTTCAGCTTCAATAATTTCTCCAAAGCCGTCACGAATAGTATGAGCAGAATGAATGCGGCCTCGACGAACATGCTGGAGGATGCTTGAAACAGTGATACTTTGTGGACTAACGACGACATCAATCCCAAGTGATGGAGTTAACGGCAAATAAGTCTCTCTATTGATTAAAGTAATAGCGCGTCCACTTCCCATACGTTTAGCCAATAGCGACGCCATAATATTAGATTCATCGTCATTGGTAACAGCAACAACGGTTTCTGTTGCAGCAATATTTGCTTCTTCTAATATTTCCATATCAAGAACTGAGCCTTGAAGAACTACAGAACGTTTCAGAGTTCGTGCCACATGTTCTGCCCGAATTTTATTATTCTCAATAACTTTTAAATTAACTGATGGAGAGTTAGTTTCAATTTGGCTCGCAAGAGATTCACCAATATTTCCCCCACCAAAAATAACAACACGATTTGCTTCTGCTTCTTCATGTCCAAATGCCGCCATTGTTCGTGTAACATGTTGGCTATCAACAATTAAATAAACTTCATCTCCGGGTAACATGTAATCATCTGCTGTAGGAACAATCGGAATATTATCTCGAACTATTCCGACAACAATTATATTCAAATCTGGAAAAAGTTGAGTAAGTTGTCTCAGTGGCGTATTTACAACCGGACAATCATCTTCACATCTAACACCAGTTAATTTAACCTTATCATCGGCAAGGGAGATCACGTCAAAAGCACCAGGTGCACGAAGCCGGCGAGCTATATCATTAGCTATTTCTAATTCTGGCGAAATAATTACATCAATCGGTACATGGTCGCGTGAATACAAATTAGCCCATTTATCCTCTAGATAACCTAGCTGACGAATACGCGCTATCTTGGTCGTAACACCAAAGAGTGAGTGTGCAACTTGGCAGGCAACAATGTTAACTTCATCTGCTTGGGTAACTGCTATCAGCATATCGGTATCTTCAGCACCAGCTTTTGCCAAAACGTTTGGATGAGAAGCAAAACCGGTAAAAGCTTTCACATCCAATGTATTACTTATTTTACGTATTAGTTCAGCTGATTGATCTATTACGGTAACATCATTTTCTTCATAAGCTAGATAGCGGGCTATGTTGTAGCCAACCTGCCCTGCTCCGCAAATAATTACTTTCATAAGTTACCCATTACAATTACATACTTATACAACACATTCGATTATCAGATTAATATTAGTCTCAATCATTCACCACTCTGGCACGTTCATCGGGTTGAAATCCTAAAGACTTTAATTTACGGTGAAGAGCAGACCGTTCCATACCTATAAAAATCGCGGTTTTGGATATATTTCCACCAAAACGACTAACTTGTGCTTCTAAGTATCTTCGTTCAAAAATCACTCGGGCTTCGCGGAGTTGCAATCCTGCAAACTCTGCACTATCAAGGCCAATCTCGGATAGTTCTTCAGGATCACTTAATTCTGAAGGTATCATATCTGGCAAGATAGGGTCGTTCTTTTCTCCCGGGGCCATAATTAAAACTCGTTCGATAACATTACGTAACTCACGAACATTTCCTGGCCATGTATAAACCTGCAATTTTACTAGCGCATCTTTTGAAAACACCCTTGAAACTCTCCCAGTAGCCATCGCCATCTCGCGCATAAAATAATCAGCGAGTTCAGGTATATCCTCTTTATAATCACGTAAAGGTGGAATTTTTATTGGTACGACACTCAATCGATAAAAAAGATCCTCACGAAAACGACCTTGTTGCATCTCTTCCGCTAAATCTTTAGACGAAGCCGCTATCACTCGCACATCTACGTCAATAAAATTTGCTCCACCAACACGTTGAAATGATTGTTCTTGCAGAACTCGTACAATCTTGCCTTGAGTTTCTAGGGGCATATCGGCTACTTCATCCAAAAATAAGGTGCCATTATGAGCTTGTTCAAAAGTACCTATATCCCTGGGGCTCTTTCTATCTCCCGAGCTTTCCAGGCCAAATAAGCTTATTTCAAAATTACCTGGGTTCAAAGTAGCGCAATTAATTGAAACAAATGGTCCGTCTGCTCGCGCAGAGTGCCTATGAAGAAGACGTGAAGCAACATCTTTCCCAGAGCCAGCTGGACCCATAATCAAAACTCGACTATTAGCGCTAGCAACACGTTTGATAGCTTGACGTAATTGACTTATTATATTTGATGTTCCAATGAGATTGATCTCACCACCTACCCGTTGCTTGAGTTCTGCATTTTCCCGCTTCAAGGTAGTGTTCTCGATTGCTCTATTTACAACCAATACTAAACGATCAGCCGTAAAGGGCTTTTCAATGAAATCGAAGGCTCCTAGATTTATTGATGATACCGCCGTTTCTATATCACCGTGTCCACTCATCATTACAACAGGTACTGTTGGATGTTCGGAACAAATTATTTTTAAAATCTCAATACCCTCTAACGGATCGTTTAGCCATATATCAAGAAGTACTAAACTAGGACGGCGAGACACAATAGATTCTAATGCAGCCTCGCGATCACATGCTCCCCGTGTTTGGTGTCCTTCATCTTCCAAAATACCAGCAGCTAAGAGCCGAATATCATCCTTGTCATCGACAATTAAAATATCATGAGTCATGAATTTAAATAAAACTCGCTATATAAAATTAAAAAAATAATTCTTATCTAAATTTGATTGAGTTACCAACGTTAAACTATTTTATTAAATACTAACGTTACCGTAGCACCACCGTTTTTATCATTACGAAGTAAAATCTCACCATTATGATCTTCCATTATTTTAGTGGCAATGGCTAGTCCCAATCCAGTACCATTTTCACGCGTCGTCACATAAGGTTCAGAGATCCGGTCTATCAAATTTTCTGAAAATCCACCCCCGTTATCTGAAATATGAATAAAAATCTGACTAGGTTTAATTAAGAGATCCAATTGAATTTTCCCTTTAATTTCCTTCTTCAAATTAGAATCATAAATAATTGATTCTGCTGCATTTTTCATAATGTTTGTTAGAGATTGGCTTATTTGTTGTCGATCACCTGAAATAATTATTTCTACTTCTCCAGTATTAATTATATAATCGATATCGGGAAATCTATTTTGTTCTAAAAAAACACTTTGTGTGCAAAGTTCAGAAAGATTCACAGCTTTAAAGTCGGGTTCTGGCATTCTTGAAAATGAAGAAAACTCATCAACCATCCGTTCTATGTCCTTAACTTGTCGAATTATGGTATCCGTGCACATCAAAAATGTTTTTTGGTCTGATTTTATTTCTGCCTTATACTTCCGCTTTAGGCGTTCAGCAGAAAGTTGGATAGGCGTCAAAGGGTTTTTAATTTCATGTGCAATGCGCTGGGCTACATCAGCCCAAGCTGCTTTTCGTTGGGCTGAAAGCAATTCGGAAACATCATCAAATGTTACAACAAAACCAATAATTTCTTGTTTTATTTTCTCCGCCGCTATAGATACGACTAGAGTTTTTTGCCAACCGTTACGACCTAATTTAATCTCTCCATTGACGATACGGCTTGGGTTGGCAATAACCTCATCTAGCAAACTAACCATTTCAGGGATACAAACACCAAGAGGCTCATCTACATGTTCTTCTAATTTAATGGATAATAATTCGAACGCAGATCTATTCGAAAGATGAATACAACCCCTTTTATCGAGGCCAATGACCCCGGCTGAAACTCCCGAGAGTACTACTTCTGTAAAACGCCTTCTTTCATCCAATTGACGGTTTGCTTCGATAAGCCCAAACTGCTGATTACGCAATTGTTCGGTCATTAGATTGAATGAATGACTAAGTTTCCCGACCTCATCTTTATCCTTTCTTTTGTCATAATCAACTTTGGTCGTCAAATCACCTTTACCTACATTATCTGCTGCATCAATCAGTTTTCCAATTGGTGTTGAGATCTTTGAGGCGATGGACCACCCAATCCAAATCGCTGATAGTAAGAGTAAAAAAGCAATTAGGACAAAGACAAACATAAATTTAGTTTGAAGATTGTATATATTTTTTTCTAATAAGAGATACTTGTCAGCTGCACCTGTGGTTTGAGCTATATGCTGAAGTACCTGAGCATCGACGAATTTACCAACTAATAAATATGCATCGAAAAAAGCTTCCAGTTTTACCCCAGCCCGAACAGTGTTACCAAACTGATTTGTAATAATTATCACTTCGCCAGGCCGACCGTTAAGGATACCTTTCAATAAATCATCATTTGAAAAATTGAATCCTAAAGAAAAACTAAGTTGGGATCGAGCTAGAGTTTTTCCACTACTATTAACAACAACAGCTTCTGAGAGATTTTTCAAATCCGATAGAGTTATTATAAATTCTTTAAGTAATCGAGGATTCTGACGCATTCTCGGTGCAGCTCTATTTAAATCGTTCGCCATTGAAAGGGCAATCCCTCGAATATTTTGTTGGTGTTCTTTTAAATATAATTGCGCAACAACCGTTGAGGCATTCACCGCTGTTCGCACACGTTTATTAAACCAAGTTTCTATTCCAAAATTCAGAAATAAACCCAAAAACACAACGACAAGTAACGCAGGAATAATGGCCACCATACCAAATGAAATAACCATTTTTATATGGAGTTTTGAACCTGCTGGACTAAATTTGTTTTTAAACCAAGTATGAATAATTTTTCTAACAAGCACGACACCTAGCAATACTGCTAGACCTAAATCTAGGTTCAGTAAGGCAATTACACTACCAAGATTAGGGTTAAGTGGAGAAAACTCGGATAATATAATAATTGTCGCCAGACCTGATATACATAAAGAAGTAGCAATCAGAATAACAAGCACCTTGGTTAAACGCGGCGAGTTAAACAAACGAGGCATCGTTCTAAATCTCGATTTAGTTTGAACATCTAACATTTAATTGCTCATCTAAAGCTTAATGAATATATATTTAGAGTTTATTATCATAACTGGTTATTTAGGAACGCGGGTTACTGGAATATTTAATTCTCGAATCTTTTTCCGTAATGTATTGCGGTTTAATCCTAATAATTTAGCAGATTTTAACTGATTTCCTCGTGTAAACTGCAGCGTATGCGTAATAAGGGGGCGTTCCACCTCTTTTAAAATTTGGTCATAGAGCCCACCCGCTGGCAAGGTGCCTTTATGTATAGCAAAGTAATCTTGGATATGTAACTCAACTGCTTCACTAATACCATTACTTTTACTCGCTTCGCTTATAGGGCTAGCTATATCTGATAGTTCCGACACAATAACGTCAATTCCAATAGTGTCTTCAGAATATAGCGCAGCTAAACGGCGCACTACGTTTTCTAACTCGCGAACGTTTCCTGGCCAATTATAAACTTGAAGTTGTTCCAATGCTTGCTTATCTATCATTTTCCATGGCAAACCCTCCTCTGCTGACTTTGTCAGAAAATGTTTTACTAATTCAGGTATATCCTCTCGCCTCTCTCTTAACGAAGGCATACGGATTGGAACAACATTTAGACGATAGTAGAGATCTTCCCTGAATAAACCTTGGCGAATGAGTTGGGTCAAATCGCGGTAGGTAGCAGCAACAATCCTCACATTGGTCCGTATTGGCACCCTACCCCCGACTGTCGTGTATTCACCTTCTTGAAGGACACGCAATAGTCTAGTTTGAGCTTCTGCAGGCATATCACCTATTTCATCTAAGAATAATGTACCGCCTTCAGCTTGTTTAAAACGGCCTGATGATTGCGTGACGGCTCCAGTAAACGAACCTTTTTCATGACCAAAAAGTTCACTTTCAATTAATTCACGCGGTATAGCTGCCATATTTATGGCTATAAATGAAAAGTTTTTTCGGCCGCTATAGTCATGCAAAGCTCTGGCTGCTAGTTCTTTTCCAGTTCCAGAATCTCCTGTGATTAAGACTGTTAAATCTGTATTCATTAACCGAGCTAATGAACGATAGACCTCTTGCATTGCTCCCGACCGCCCAATCAAAGGAAGTTGTTCCTCGGCTGAAGTCTCTGAAAATTTTATCCAACTATTATCTTGTTTAGTTTGCAGAGCTCTTTCTACAACAAGCAACAGTTCATTCAAATCAAATGGTTTTGGTAGATATTCAAATGCTCCTCGTTGGGTGGCCTTGACTGCTGTCATCAAAGTATTCTGGGCACTCATCACAATAACTTGCAGATCTGGCCTAAGTTTTTTTATACGCGGGAGCAAATCTAGTCCATTTTCATCTGGCATCACAACATCTATTATAACAAGTTTCCCTTCACCCTCACTAACCCATTTCCATAATGTCGCGGCATTACCCGTTGTGCGCACATCGTAACCAACTCTACTCAGAGCTTGGTTTAAAACTGTCCGAATTGCAGTATCATCATCAGCAATTAAAATCGTTGAGTTAGACAAATAAAATACTCCTTGATCTAATCCGTTTCATCAGGATTAGTAGACATAGGAAGGATCACGCGAAATACTGTTTTGCCTGGATAACTATCGAATTCGATTACCCCACCGTGGTCATCAATCATTTTAGCTACTAAAGCGAGGCCAAGCCCTGTTCCATTTGACTTAGAGGTCACAAAAGCCTCAAATAAATGATCTTGAAGTTCAACAGGTATACCAGTCCCATTATCTTGCACACTAATAACCAATGGTAAAAGGGCCCGCGATACTCTTCCAGGTAGTGCAAAGTGCACACTATGCTGATAGGCCGTACTCAAAATAATTTCACCATTTTCATGATTTATTGCTTCAGCAGCATTTTTTATTAGATTCAAGAATATCTGTACTAATTGATCGTGATCGCCATTTATGGATGGCAACGAAGGATCATATTTCTCAATAATCTTGATATTTTCAGCAAAGCCATTTTGCGCAATTTGACGCACCCGTTCTAATACTTTATGTGCATTTACTGACTTCCGTTCAAGTGGACGCTGATCCGAAAACACTTCCATTCGATCAACAAGTTCGCAGATCCGGTCAGTCTCATCACAAATTAGTTGAGTTAATTCCTGATCCCCACCGGTAGCCTCTTGTTCTAATAATTGTGCAGCGCCGCGGATCCCAGATAAGGGATTTTTAACTTCATGAGCCAGCATTGCGGACATCGCTGATACCGATCTAGCAGTATTACGATGGGTAAGTTGGCGATCAATTTTATCAGCCATCGAACGTTTAAATATATTCAAAATTGCGAACCCAGGATAATCTAATACCGGGGTAACTTGAACGTTTATCAATTGTTTCACTATACGCGGAGTATCAAGCGTAAGGCCATAATCAGAAACACCGCTACCACTTAATTGAACCTGTTTTATTAAAGTCATTAGAGGACTATCAAATGGCAATAATTGACCAATTTCTTGTCCTTTTAACTGCGTTTGACTACCAGCGAAGAATTGTTCCGCCGAGCTATTTAGATAGGCTATATTGGAACGATCATCAATTACTATGATACTAGAACCGAGGCCGTTTAAAATATTATCACTTTTAATATTTAGAGACTCTTCAAAAAAGGGCATAACTATGACTTTTCATAGGCATTTAAGCTACATTGCGTTCAAGTAATGGCAAATAAAAGCTATTAAGTGCTAACTTAGCCTCAGCAATATTATTTATCCGATTAAAAACATCCCTAAATCCGGCTGAACCCGGAAGTCCTTTGGTGTACCAAGCTATATGCTTACGAGCTACTCTTAGACCTCGCTCTCGGCCATAGTGGGCAATTAGCTCTCCATAGTGATTGATAACTATTTCATATTGAGTTGATATTTCTGGATTTTCTAAACGTTCTCCAGTTTTTAAAAAATGATTAACCTGGCTGATAAACCAAGGGCGACCATATGTCCCACGACCAATCATAACACCATCAGCACCAGATTGCTCTAAAAGTACAGCAGCATGATCGACTTTTGTTACATCACCATTACCTATCACAGGAATAGAAACTGCTTTCTTTACGTTTCGGATGAAACTCCAATCAGCCTTACCGCGATACAATTGGTTACGCGTTCTTCCATGGATTGTTAGCATTTGGACGCCAGAATCCTCTGCTATTTTAGCTAATATTGGAGCATTTCTTGAATTTTCGTCCCAGCCTGTTCTCATTTTTAGAGTTACTGGTAATTTGACAGCTTTAACAACAGATTCGATTATTTGACCAGCAAGTTTTTCATCTTTCATCAACGCTGAGCCAGCATGACCCTTGGTAACCTTTTTTACCGGACAACCCATGTTTATATCTATAATTGCGGCACCACGATCTTCGTTTAGTTTTGCAGCTTCTGCCATTAATTTCGGCTCGCATCCGGCCAATTGAACTGCCATTGGAAACTCTTCAGCGCAATTACTAGCCATTTTCATAGTTTTTCTATTTGCATAAACCATAGCTTGACTTGCAATCATCTCTGAGATGACCAAAGCTGCACCATTTCTTTTTGCTAATCTTCGATAAGGCATATCGGAGACACCTGACATTGGTGCAAGAATTACATTGTTGTCAAGTTCAATTGGACCTATCTTGATTTTCACAATTAATCCTTATAATTTGCGTATTTATTAGGCGAAAATGGATAAAATGCAATTAAAAAGAATATAATTTTAAAGTAAATTTTTAAATTTGCCTAAGAAGAAAGCAAAATATCTTTCACAAATTTAACACCTGGGTAGCCAAGAGTCAGCAATAAATATGCTAATAATACAAACCTCATAGCCAGTCGTCCACGTATTCCAGTGTTAAAATGGACAAACAGTATAAAAATAACAATTACAAAAACAATGAGCGTTAAAATTGTTTTGTGGTTGAATGACAGAAAGTATCCAGTTGATATATACAAAGATGCTACCCCAGTAGTCAGCCCGATACTCAACACGATGACACAAGCGATTAATAAATTTACCACAAGTTTTTCACTGGCTGCAATGGATGGTAATTGGCGTGCTAATTTAGTTCGTTTTTTAGTTTTTAATGCCCGCTCTTGAAGCGCAGCAGCGAATGCTGCCAACGCAGCTAACGTTAGCAGTCCATAGGTCCCAAGAGAAACTAAAATGTGCGTTCCAATCCATGCTAAAGGAATATTACCTAAAAAAGGTTGTTCGGGAACTTGGTTCCATATAATAGCCAGTAATCCAAGTAATAAAAGATAGGGAAATAATATACTAGTTAGGCGCCAAGCATCATCCGTAACGTTGGCTATGATAATATAAATTATTAGACATGCTGAAATAGTTAACCATAAAGCCGCAGAAAGGCCAGTGCGCCAACCCCCTGATTGTTGGATATAAACCCATAGTAAGGTGCCGCAAAGAGCAACCAAAATTACCGACCAAAAAAGAGAATCTTTTTTAGCCTCACGCCTCAAATAAAGTAAAGAGGGTGGAATGAGTGTTAAAAAGGCGGTTACTTGAAGCAGGAAAATATTCATACAGTTTTATAACCAAAGATTGTCGTTGGCGCAAAATACTTGCAAAATCTATGTTCTATTCTAGCATTGTTAATGCAAGCTTTAATAACTTCTAAAGACTGGAATAGTTAAAAACTATGAATTTATCAAACAAAGTATCATTAGACTGCGTTGCCTTAGTAGTTGCCGCCGGACGCGGAAACAGATTTGGAGGGGAAATACCAAAGCAATATGTGAAACTAAACGGTCTAAGCTTGCTCACCAGGTGCTTAAATATTTTGGGATCTCATCCTCGCATCAAACATTTAAGGGTCGTCATTCATCCAGACGACATAGAATTATATACGGAAGCGACCAAAGGCATAAAGTTACTTGAACCTGTATTTGGTGGAGATCAACGCCAAGAGTCCGTACGCCTCGGTCTAGAAAGTTATAAAGATATCAATCCAAAATATGTTCTTATCCACGACGCGGCTCGCCCATTTTTTACTGGAGACATTATTGATGCCTTACTTACCTCCCTTGAAGATCACAATTTAGCTTCGATCCCTGGCCTTCTAATTAAAGACAGCCTTAAACGTGTTAAAAATAATACGGTTATAGGTTCAGTTGATCGTACAAATTTATGGCAAGCACAAACCCCACAAGGTTTCAATTATGAGACTATCATGGCGGCTCACAAAGCTACCAAAGGCCTTGCGCTGACTGATGATGCTGCGATTGCCGAGGCAAATGGGGTTAAAGTCAAAATTATCGAAGGATCCTCACAAAACTTTAAAGTAACTACGTGCCAAGATTTAGTGAGGGGTAAACAACTCCTAAATTTAAATAAAGAAAGCAAGATTATACGGATTGGCATTGGGACCGATGTCCATAGTTTCAAAACTGGGAAATCAGTTACATTGTGTGGGATTAAAATTCCATTTAATAAATCACTGAAAGGACATTCTGATGCCGACGTTGCAATGCATGCAATAACAGATGCGCTTCTTGGCGCCGTTGGTGCAGGTGATATAGGTTTAATATTTCCACCATCTGATCCTAAATGGAAAAATTGTGCTTCAGAAATTTTTTTAACTCGTGCAGGTAATGAAATTAACCAACGTGATGGAAATATTATAAATATAGATCTAACAATTATCTGTGAAAGACCTAAAATTAATAGCTATAGAGATAAGATGCAGAATAATATAGCAAAAATTTTAGAAATTACTTGCGATAAAGTTAATATTAAAGCCACAACTACAGAACAACTTGGTTTTACCGGAAGAGGAGAAGGAATTGCAGCTCAAGCGGTTGCTGGGGTCCAAATTTAATTTTTCTTCATTTTCCCATCAAAATTTTATCTAGCCAGAATATTACCCCTCATAGTTCGGGTTGGTAACATTGTTAATCCAACTTAAAAATTCTTTGTTTCCATCTTGGATATCTAGAACAATAACGGCGGGGCATTCGTAACTATGTAACCCGATAATTCTTTTCACTGATTTCTGAACTAATTTAGCTGTAGTTTTAAGGATCAGAATAACCTCTTTCTCTTTAGTTAATTTTCCTTCCCACTGATAGATGGCAGTTGAAGTTCCTAAAATATTAGCACACGCAACAAGTTTTTCTTCAACTAATCTCGTAGCTATTTTGTCTGCTTCTGTTATAGAACCTGCTGTAACATATAGTAATTTTGTTTTTTCTTCCCTATTCAAGATAAGGCTCCCTAATTCCTAGTTTGGACTTTTAAGTATTTTAATCTACTATGGCAAAGATTTCATAAACGTTCAACGGAGGCAGGCTGTGAACGTAAAGAAGTTTGAGACCTCAGAAACCAACTTAGTTAACGGACCGACCAACGTTCAAATTAAATGGTTACAGCGAGGTTTAGATCAAGCTGGGGGAAAACTTCCACTGTTCGATAGTGACGGACAAAAAATTAGTTCGCGAACTATCAATTCTTGCTTGAAAAAAGGCTGGGCAGAACCGTGGTTTAATAATCCAATCAAACCCGATTGGTTAGTATGTAGATTGACCCAAGCGGGACGGCAGGCATTAGTGCAAAAGTAACAGACCCAACATATTTTTGAATGTTAATAGTCGGTAGAAGTTAAAATTATTCAACAAGATAAATTATACCGTTTTCAATAACGGTATCCAAAGATTTTAATCGTTCGCCTTCACAAGGCCCTTCGATACACAGGCCATTATCAATTCCAAATAAAGCGCCGTGTTTAGAACACTGTATATAAGATTTATCTGCATTAAAAAATTTATTAGGAATTTGGTCTATCAACACTTGATTATGAGGACACCAATTTAAATAAGCAAAAACCTGATCTCCCTTTCGCACCACAAATATATTCCGCTGTTTACCCCCAACGAGAGCTACTAGGCCCCTTGCATCTGTATTCAACAAATCATCAAGTTTATAAATTTCGGTTTTTTCCATTTATACTTTCAATTTAAATATTGAACGTTTTTATTTAATATTTCAGGTAAGCCTGAGGAGGTAAAGAAGAAGATTTCTAACCACTACTTCTTTAAAAAATATTTCTGCATTAAATCAAAGATACCATATTACGGTATATTATTAATTCCAAATATAGTTTATTTGCTGGAAGGTAATTTATAAATGTAATAATAATG
>LWDU01034997.1_pt1 | contig 38196 bp, 28 predicted proteins | sample 727161 | NCBI WGS metagenome assembly LWDU01 (sample SAMN04566230, study PRJNA314399) | hydrothermal vent metagenome | isolation source: deep sea hydrothermal plume seawater | place: Mexico: Gulf of California, Guaymas Basin | collected 2004-07-11
CCACGCGTTTTGCCCGAGATTACCGGGTGGGCCTATGTCACTGCAGAATCCACCCTGCAACTCGACCCGGACGATCCATTCAAGGCTGGTATCCGTTGACATCGAACCCAAGCCGTCGCGTCGTGGTTGTCGGCAGTGGTGTTATCGGTGCGGCCTGCTCCCATTTCCTTACGGAACTAGGATACAAAATCACCATCCTCGACCGAGCCGATTTTGGTAGCCAGTGTTCGTCAGGCAACTGTGGCAACATCTGCCCAAGTCACATCGCACCGCTGGCCGAACCTGGAGCAGTGCGACACGCCGTGTTGTCCTGGTTACGCGGCGAGACAACCGTCTTTATCAAACCCCGCTTGGATTTGCCATTGTTAACCTGGCTTTACCAATTTTCTCGACACTGTACAAAGCGGTCTATGTTAGATGCCTGTCGTGCCAACCATGCGTTACTCAACCAGTCGCGACACCTTTATGAAGAACTGATAACACGCTTTGACCTAGCATGCGAATGGCATACCGAAGGCAATCTCCATGTTTTTCTAACGCAGAAGACGCTGGCCACTCACGACCGCAAACAGGCGTTAATGGCGAAGGAATTCTCACTGCGCGGGCAAAGACTAGAAGGTGAGGAATTAACGGACTTTGAACCGGCCCTGCGAAGCGGTCTTGCTGGCGGCTGGTACTACCCGGGTGATGCGCATCTGCGACCAGATCGACTGTTGCAGAGTTGGCGCGACTCATTGAATGAGAGAGGTGCCACCATTGTAGAACGCCTCGAAGTCACTGGCCTGGCAACAAGCGGCTCTACTGCAACTCATTTGATCACCCAAAGCGGTGACGTGGCAGCCGACCATTTCGTATTTACCACCGGTGCCTTGACCCCAAAACTTTCCAGCCAGCTAGGTTGCCGTCTCCCCATTCAGCCGGGCAAGGGCTATTCCCTCACTATGCGACGGCCAGAGCTATGCCCGGCATTGCCTGTGCATTTTGTCGATCACAATGTTGTTGCCACTCCAATGGACACTGCCTTGCGAATCGGCTCAATCATGGAATTTTCCGGATACGATGACCGCCTGAACCCTGATCGGTTGCAAGCCCTCAAGTCAGGCGCACGACAGTACCTACAGAAACTGGAGGAAGATCCAACTGAAGCGCCTTGGTGTGGATGGCGGCCAATGACTCCAAATGGCTTGCCGCGAATCGGGCCTTGCCCGATTGCTAACAACGTTTACGTTGCCGCGGGCCACAACATGCTGGGAATGTCGATGGCACCTGCCACTGGCCAACTCATTGCACAAATGATCGATCGACGCACACTCACACTCGACCCGCGTCCCTATGCCATCAATGGATGAAGGGTGTCATTGCTTATTCTGATGCTTCTTGTCCCGGGCAACCGGCTGCGCTAGGGTGACTTCTACACCACCCACCCCGGGAACAAACAGACATAACCTACCACCAGGGACTACTGGAACGAACACATGAATTTGATTGAACAACTTTCTACGCTGCAACCAAACATGGTGCACTGGCGACATGAGATTCACCAATACCCGGAAACAGCTTATGAAGAAACGAGGACTGCCGATCTGGTTGCGAGAGAACTCGAACAAATGGGTCTCGAGGTGCATAGGGGTCTTGCAGAAACCGGCGTGGTCGGCGTCCTCTCCGCGGGCCGCGGTAATCGCGCAATCGGCCTGCGCGCAGACCTAGACGCACTGAACCTGCAAGAACTCAATCATTTTGAGCACCGCTCTCTCCACGATGGAAAAATGCACGCGTGTGGTCACGATGGGCACACTGCGATGTTGCTCGGCGCCGCGAAACATTTATCCACTGACCCCAGTTTTGACGGCACAGTGTTTTTCATCTTTCAACCCGCCGAAGAGGGCGGGCATGGTGCTAAACGGATGATGGATGAAGGTCTGTTCGATGCATTTCCCTGCGAATCTGTCTTTGGTATGCACAACATGCCAGGGTTTGAAGCGGGAACCTTCGCAGTCCGAAAGGGGCCCCTTATGGCTTCTGCGGATACCGCCCATGTAACAGTACAAGGCGTCGGCGGCCACGGTGCTTTCCCTCACCTATGTCGTGATCCAGTGCTCGCTGCAGCTCGCATTGTTGATGCCTGGAATACGATTGTCAGTCGCCGCGTCGACCCACTGGACTCTGCCGTCATTAGCGTCACCCAGTTCAAAGCAAGCGCCGCAATTAACGTAATCCCAGATTCGGTCACCCTGGGAGCAACCGTGCGGTGCCTGAGAAATGAAACTCGTGACCTGCTGGAAAGCGCGCTAGGCGAAACCGCCCGGGGTATTGCCAGTGGCTGTGGCGTAGACGCTGAGTATCAGTATGTCCGAGGCGATATCGCGACCGTTAACCATGACGAACAGACAGATATTTGTTCACAGGTAGCGGCGAATCTCGTCGGACCTGAACGTGTTTTCACCAATATCGACCCCCTCATGGGCTCGGAAGATTTTGGCTGGATGCTTCACGAGCGACCCGGTTGTTATCTCTTCCTCGGTAACGGAATTGGCGAGACGGGCGGCTGCATGGTGCATAACCCGCACTACGACTTCAACGACGATATCCTCAATATCGGTGCTGCTTATTGGGTTGAGCTGGCGCGTACAGTTCTACCCATCAGCCGATAGGGCGTTCCTCGCGCACCACACTTACTCTCGTGCAACACCCGGCAAATCACCGGTTTAATCAGGCACTTTCCGCATTGCCGCTACCGCTTCATGCCATCGCCACCAACTGGTGGCAGGCCATTCGACAGCAACCCGGCACAGTTCAAGCTCTTGATGCCCTCATTGTCAACGAGGCCGGAGACAGCGTGCTAACGTCCCTTCCCCAGGTGCTCGCGGGCAGCGACTATATCGGGCGCAGCCTGGCTCGTACACCCGGACTATTCGCTTCCCTCGTTGGATCAGATTCGGTTCTCGAACCGCGATCAAATGGGCATCTAGAAAATCAGTGCGTTGCATTACGCGGGCACGCAGCCGATTCTCAACACGTCGGCAGCACTCTGCGAGTCTGGCGCCGTACGGAACTCGTGCGCATCGGTTGGCGTGACCTCGCAGGTTGGGCAAAACTTGAAGAAGTAGTCGAAACACTCTCAACCGTAGCAGATCATGCCGTCTCGGTAGCGCTCGCGTGCGCACACTATCAAGTCGCACAACGACATGGTGAACCCATAGGCAGCATCAGCGGTAACCCCGTCCGCCTGGTCGTTCTCGCCCTCGGAAAACTCGGTGGAAGAGAGCTTAATTTCTCCTCTGACATAGATCTTGTGTTGGCTTATGCGGAAGCAGGTAACACACAGAGCGAGAAGCCAATCAGTAATCACGAATTCTTCATTAAAGTCGGGCAACACCTGGTTTCGTTATTAGAAACGTTCACCGAAGAGGGTTTTGTGTTTCGCATTGATCTTAGGCTGAGGCCTAATGGCACCAGTGGGCCGCTTGCACTTTCATTCGATGCCATGGACCACTACTACACCACGCACGGACGTGACTGGGAACGCTATGCGTTAATCAAAACACGTGCACTCGATCTCCCTGGCGGGAACAGCGATTTGTTGCTCGAAATATTACGGCCATTCATTTATCGAAAATACCTTGATTTCGGCGCATTTGACGCGATCCGCGACATGAAGCGGATGATCGAAAAGGCGTTGCGTACTGATGATCGTTTAGACGACCTGAAGCTCGGTTCCGGTGGCATTCGTGAAATCGAATTTATCGTCCAGAGTTACCAGTTGATTCGAGGGGGTCGCGAACCCCGACTACAAACCAATCGGCTGTGGCAAGCGATGGAGACACTGGTGGACCTCGGGATCATAGACAAGCCGAAAGCGGATACTTTGCATTCGGCTTATAGTTTTCTGCGACGCACAGAACATCGATTGCAAATGATCGACGACCAACAAACTCACCAACTACCCAAAGATGATCTGCATAGGCTGCGCCTTGCTACCGCAATGGGATATTCCGATTGGGCGGGTTTTCATACCCAACTGTGTGCGCACACTGAAGCGGTACATGAATGCTTTCAAATGGTCTTTGCACCGGAACCTGATGCGGACAGCGAAACGGCCGAATTGGCAGACCTGTGGCTAGGCCATCTAGAAAGGCCGAGCGCTGAAAGACTATTGCAACGCATCGGCTACACGGAGCCCAGCCGCTTGCTCAACCTATGCCAGAACCTTCGCGGCAGCGCTTTCTATACCGCATTTTCTACCTCTGGTCGCACGCGTATGGACTGCCTAATGCCGCTAGCTATTCAAGCGTGTGCACAGCAATCCGACCAATTTACTACGTTTGCCCGTTTGGTCGGGGTGATCGAATCAATCGGACGTCGCGCCGCTTATCTGTCCCTGTTGAGCGAGAACGCACTTGCTCTTTCTCAACTGGTAAATCTGATTAGTCAAAGTTCCTGGATCGCCCATTGGATTGGTCGTCACCCGGTGATGCTTGATGAGCTACTCAACCCTATTGGTCAAGAAGTCAGTCTCGATAGAGCAACACTGTCCACCGAATTGCAACGGCGTATGGAGACGACCCCGGCGAATGATCTCGAACGTGCGATGGATCTACTGCGCGAGTTCCGTCATGCGCAAACGCTGCAGATCGCTGCCGCCGACAGCGCTGGTCTATTGTCGTTCGAGTCCGTTTCAGCCGCTCTGTCGGCGCTCGCTGAAGCGACTCTTGAAGAAAGTATGAGCGTCGCCCGACGAAGTCTCGGCGGGAAAATCGAACTCGACTCTGTTGACCTTGGCATTGTCGCGTACGGAAAACTCGGCAGTCAGGAACTCGGCTACAACTCCGATCTTGACATTGTTTTTCTCTACCAATCTGACGCAACCCGATCACCAGAAAACGATACAACAGCACACCACTGCGGTCGCGTGATCCAAAGACTAATTCATATTCTGACCACACGAACCGCTGCCGGTAACCTCTACCAAACCGATCTTCAGTTGCGCCCAAGCGGTCGCGCGGGCACGATAGTGAGTTCACTCTCTGCTTTCGAAAGCTACCAAATGGCCCATGCGTGGACATGGGAACACCAGGCGCTGGTGCGAGCACGCCTGGTAGTCGGTTCACCCGCACTGGAAGAGGCCTTCGAGCAAGTCCGGCGACGAATTCTATGTCAACCAAGACATCCAACAGAGTTGCGCGATGCCGTGGTCTCTATGCGCGAACGCATTGTACGCACTCGATCGACTAGCACCGATGATATTTTTGATTTCAAACTGGGCCGCGGTGGCCTGGTTGATATCGAGTTCATCGTACAATTTCTAATGCTGCGCTGGGCTGGGGAGTACCCGCAATTAATTAATTCGCGTCGGACTCGAACTATTCTGCATACACTGGTCTGCCATCACCTACTTGACCCCAGCCTGGGTGCTACGCTGACTGACATCGTCGAACGTTATCTTCAGATGGATAATCGCTTCAAACCACAGGAAAAACTCTCACAGGTGGGCTGGTCAGAGTTAACCGACGAGCGCGACGCCATCGCCAATGCCTGGCAGAAACTGATCACCAACAGCGCGTAACGCGAACTTGGCAAAATCATCAAGTAACCGCACTACCCCTCGGGGGCGTGCGCTGCGCTAAAATCATTTTCCCCTTGAGCCCCATAGACATCCGCACCATGCCCAAATCCTTCAATCTAGCCCTCGTCGCCGGCGAATTTCACCGCGAACGCGTCATGTGCATGGTTGATGAAGCGCGGCGTATCGCAGCAGCCAATTCCCTGATGGTGATCGAGGAAGTCTGGGTCCCAGGCTCAATGGAAAAACCTCTCGCGCTAAAACGGATGTTACAACGCCCGGATATTGACGCCGCGGTTGCTCTTGGCGTTATCGAGCAAGGAGAAACTAGCCACGGAATCGTAATGGCACATGCCGTGCTAAACGCTATCATCGCATTGCAACTTGAACTCATGAAACCAATCGGCGTGGGTATCCTTGGTCCGGAGATCAGTCCACAACAAATGGACGCGCGCGTTATTCCCTATAGCCGCTCAGCAGTCCTTGCGGTGCGCCACATGCTCGGCCATCACGATCTTGAGTCCATATCAACCGGCTCTTCAGGTTGACAGACGCCGGGCATTGGACTTAGAAAGACAGTCTCTTTTACCTATTCCTGTAAGGCTTGGATCTGATGTCCTATTCCGATCGCGACGGCGTCATCTGGTTCGACGGCGAATTAGTACCGTGGCGCGACGCCAAGGTACACGTGCTCACCCACAGCCTGCATTACGGCCTAGGGGTATTTGAAGGTATCCGGGCCTACAAGACTGATCAGGGCACAGCCGTTTTTCGTCTCGACGACCATACGCGTCGACTGCATCGCTCAGCACACATTCTCAACATGAAGATGCCGTTCGACACGGCCACACTCAACGCAGCACAACTTCAAACCATCAGGGAAAACAAGCTTGACAGTGCCTATATTCGACCACTCGCTTTTTATGGCTCTGAGGGAATGGGTATCCGTGCCGACATGCTGAGCACCCATGTTGCTATTGCCAGTTGGGATTGGGGTTCGTACCTGGGTGAGGAAAACATGCAAAAGGGGATGAAAGTGCGAACCTCCTCCTTCACGCGTCACCATGTCAACATCACTATGTGCCGCGCTAAGGCTTGCGGGAACTACGTCAACTCAATGCTTGCCCTGCAGGAAGCAGTGGCGGCAGGCTGCGACGAAGCACTGATGTTGGATGCCCAAGGTTATGTCATGGAGGGGAGCGGCGAGAATATTTTTATCGTGCGTGATTCAATCATCTACACACCGGATCTCACGTCAGCGCTAGAGGGCATTACCCGGGACACCGTCATCACCTTGGCCAATGAGCTTGGCTTTGATGTCAAAGAAAAACGAATTACTCGGGACGAAGTATATATTGCAGATGAAGTTTTCTTCACCGGGACTGCCGCGGAAGTGACCCCCGTCCGCGAAGTCGATGGGCGCATCATCGGTGCCGGTGGCCGTGGTCCGGTAACGGAACAGCTACAAAGCCAGTTCTTCGATTGTGTTTACGGGCGCAATCCGAACCACCGAGACTGGCTAACCTATGTCTAATACGCCCGGTGCAGGCCTTCACTCCGCACGGATATGCCGGATTAATACCAGCGATCTACCGTTACATTGCCCGACTGATCGCAGTCAGTTGTGGAACGCGCACCCGCGTGTTTTTCTTCCTATAGAAAAGACAGGTGAAGTGCTGTGTCCGTACTGTGGCACACGTTATCTACTAGAAGAGGGCGAGTAGCACTTCGACCGCTCCAACTAACCCTCCGGTGACAGTAAACTAGTCACCGATGGTGAATTCCCAAGATAAAGTGCTGATTGTCGGCCCATCCTGGGTCGGTGATATGGTCATCGCCCACAGTCTGATTCAGATAATGACCGAAGGCGATGGCCCCGCCCGCGTGTCAGTTCTCGTTCCGACGTTAATGGCACCACTGCTTGCGCGCATGCCCGAAGTGGCGGAGACCATTGTTACGCCATTCATTCACGGTCGGTTGCAGTTATCAGCACGTTGGCGTTTAGCAAGAACAATCCGGCAGATGGGATTTGGACGAGCCATCATCCTGCCGGGCTCCCTCAAAGCAGCGCTCATCCCCTTTCTCGCTGGTATTCCACAGCGTACCGGCTTTCTCGGCGAAAAACGCTATGGCTTTCTCAACGACATTCGATCGTTTAACCCGCAACAGACCCCCCTTGCCGTGTCACGATTCGTGCAACTGGGCTTGCCTGCCGAGTCACCGCTGAAGTTAGATTACCCATCGCCTCGTCTGACCAGCGAACCCGGCCGCGCTACCCAAGTACTACAGTCGATCGGATTCGATGTGCTCGACCAACCTGCACTGGTGCTATGTCCCGGTGCAGAATTCGGTCCTGCCAAACGCTGGCCGGCCCAGTCTTTTGCTGCAGTGGCAAAATCAAAAGTGGCCGAAGGTTGGCAGGTGTGGGTCATCGGTAATAGTGCAGACCAATTGATTGGTGAGGAAATTCGAGGGGAAGTTGGCCCTGCTTGCTTTAATCTCGCCGGGCAAACCCATCTGGACCAGGCTATTGACCTGATCAGTGCGGCAAGCTGCGTAGTGACCAATGATTCGGGTCTGATGCATGTCGCCGCCGCACTAGGTCGGCCACTGGTCGCCGTGTTCGGCTCGACCTCACCAGCACTGACACCACCGCTAAGCGCTGATGTGGAAATAGTGTCACTTGAATTGGATTGCTCTCCCTGTTTTAAGCGCTCGTGCCCACTGCAGCACACACACTGTCTGACGAGGTTACCGCCCGAACAGGTGCTCGACGCGCTGGCCCGATTAGCAGCGGCACCAACCACTCTGGCGGCAACGGACTCTCCTGCACCTCTATAATCAAAGGCCCAACGCGGCGGACTCCTTACCCCATGCAGCCGATCAACGTTCTAGTCTCCGGCGGTGCCGGATACATTGGATCCCATACATCGCATCAACTGGTGGAGGCTGGCCACAACGTCACCGTCGTCGACAATCTTTACAGTGGATATTCTTGGGCGGTTCCCGAATCTGCAGATTTCCACCAGATTGACGTCGGCAATATCGACGCCATCTCCGACTTACTGAAACACAATAACATTGAGGCCGTCCTGCATTTTGCCGGCTACATCGTGGTACCAGAATCGGTTGCCAATCCCATTAAATATTATAATAACAATGTCGTTGCCTCCTGCCGCTTGATCGAAGCATGTCATGTGCATGGAATCTCGTCGTTTATCTTTTCCTCTAGCGCAGCGGTTTACGGTAACGCCACTACTTCGCCTGTGCCCGAGACCCAAACACCTAACCCGATCACGCCTTACGGGCGCACCAAGTTGGCCATTGAATGGATGCTGCAGGACCTATCAAATAGTGCCCCCCATAACTCCCCCATGCGCCATGTATCGCTCCGCTACTTCAACGTCGCCGGCGCAAGGGTCTCGGGCGGACTCGGACAAGCAACAGCTAATGCCACCCACCTGATCAAGGTAGCATGCGAAGCGGCAGATGGTTCGCGTAACGGTGTGTCCATATTTGGCACTGACTATGACACCCCGGACGGCACTTGTATCCGCGACTACATTCATGTCGATGATCTTGCCGCTGCCCATGTCGATGCACTCAATTATCTATCCAGTGGCGGTGCGTCTTGCACGCTCAATTGTGGCTACGGTCGTGGATTCAGCGTGCGCGAAGTGTTGAACGTGGTGCATCGCGTAAGTGGTAAATCATTTCCTGTCACTGAAACCAGTCGCCGCGCCGGTGACCCCGCGCAAGTCGTAGCCGATAACACACGCATTCGTGAAGTGTTGGACTGGCAACCGCAATACGATGATCTGGAATTGATCTGCCGCACCGCCCTCGACTGGGAAGCATCCTATTCGAGCGGCTGATCGGCCGCTGAGGCCACCGCCCGCGATTCTAGGTTAGACTGCATGACTCGCAACCCCCACTGCCCCTGTTATTTGACTCCAAGCCGTTGCGCGAGTTGACCGCACCGATATGAAATTTGCTTTTTGTCTATTCAAGTACTTTCCCTATGGCGGGTTGCAGCGCGACTTTCTGCGGATCTCCGCCGAGTGCATATCACGCGGACACGATGTCCACGCTTTCGTCTCACAGTGGCAAGGTCAGCAACCGCCCGGGATAAAGGTTACGGTGCTTAAGACTTGGGGTTGGATCTTCAATCACGCCCAAAACAAACACTTCCATCACCAGCTCCAGCACGAGTTACACCGCTCTCACTTTGACTGCGTGGTCGGATTCGACAGGATGCCGAACCTCGATATCTACTACGGCGCGGACTTCTGTTACATCGGTCGCGCCGTTCCCCGCTACGGACCTTGGTACCGTATCGCCCCTCGCTACCGCCATTCGCATACCTTCGAGGAAGCCGTGTTCGGACGGACTAGTAAGACACTTATACTGTCATTGTCAGAACGCGAAAAGAGCGTCTACCAGCAACATTACTTTACCGAAGAAGACCGTTTTCGCCTGCTACCACCGACGCTCGATAGCGACCGAATGCCAGTGCCAAATCGTCCCATTGAGCGCGAGTCAATGCGCGCCCAGTTATCAACGAGGCCGGGCGACAATCTGCTGCTTTTCATCGGTTCGGGATTCAAGGTCAAAGGCCTTGATCGAGCCATCACAGCGCTTGCCAACCTGCCGGAGACGCTGCGATTCAAAACTCGTTTAGCGATCATTGGCGAGGGGGATAATCGCGGGCGCTATGCAAATCGTGCCCGCAAGGCTGGCGTGCTCAACCAGATTAGTTTTCTCGGTGGTCGCGGCGATATACCTCAGTTGTTGAGTGCCGGCGACCTGTTAGTGCATCCAGCGCGCGCCGAAAACACAGGCACCGTGCTACTCGAAGCCATCACCGCCGGACTACCTGTATTGGCAACCGACGTTTGCGGTTATGCCGCACACATTAAGCAAGCCAATGCGGGGCACGTCCTCTCCTCACCGTTTGAGCAATCTCTCCTCGACCAAACACTGGCACACATGCTGACGTCACCCGAGCGTGAAAAATGGGCGCAAAACGGCCTTGCCTATGGAAAGCCCGAACTTTACCGCATGCCGGAAACTGCGGTGGACTTGATTGAAGATCACTGTCTCACACTACGTCAAGATCATCCCATTGCTGAGCCAACATCCCACAAGCTAGTGGACGAGTACTACCGCGACGACCTTAAAGAGGTACTGGGTAGCAAAGCCACCTTCTCCGACATGATGCGCACTCAAGGAGAAGCTTACCGAGAACCGGAAGGCACGGGGCGCAGAACGGTTCGGTTTGATTTGGCTAATCGTCATTACTTTATAAAAACCCATACCGGGGTAGGCTGGCAGGAAATCTTGAAAAATTTGATTTACTTCCGCTTACCGGTGCTCGGCGCGATGGATGAGTGGCATGGCATTCATCATCTGCACCGGCTGAGAATTAAGACGCTGTCGGTAGCGGCCTACGGCACCACCGGGGGGATGTACAACTGGGCGCGTCGTCGTTCGTTTATCGTGACCGACGAAATCACCAACTCTAAGTCATTGGAGGAGTTTTGCAGCGAGTGGAAAACACATCCCCCGGTGAGTCCCCATGAAATTCGATTCAAACGGCGGCTGATCGAACAGGTGGCGGTTATAGCGCGTAAAATGCACAATAGCGGGGCTAATCACCGCGATTTTTATTTAGGTCATTTTCTGCTCCAACCGGGTTATCGAGGCGGCCACCTGTCTGCCGATGCGAGTCGTCTCTTCGTGATTGACCTGCACCGAATGCAACTTCGCAGGCGCACGCCAACCAGGTGGCAGGTAAAAGACATCGCAGGCCTTCACTATTCCAGTCTCAACCTCGGGCTGACGAGAAACGATCTGTTGCGATTTATTCGAACCTACCGGGGCGATACAACCCTGCACCAGAGCCTGGGCAAGTCACCCAACTTCTGGAGCAAAATCCAATCGCTTCGGAACCGCTTATTCTGGTGGCGGGTCGAGTCCTGGGCGAGAAATCTACATCGGGCCGAGGTGCGCCGCGGGCCTGATCTCCAATTGGGTAACGCAGTCCGAACCGCAAAACCGCATGCCCCGCATTAAACCCACAGATAAGAAACGACGTACAGGCCGACTTATCCGGCCGTGTTGAACACAAACCGATACGGTGGGTCGCAAACCAACCCAACGTCAAAACCGATCGTGATTCAGCAGTTAAGATTCACTCACCTTACCAGTCATCACGATCTGCGCTATGCCTCCGATACACTGGAACGGGTATTACGCGATCCCGATGCCACACTAGCTGACATTCAACCAATCAAGGATGATGGCACTACCACTGTTTGGGAAATTACCATCGACCTTCATCGCTGCATCATCAAACGCTACAACCGGAAGACGCCAGCACACGGCATCCGACGTTTTTTTCAACGCTCCCGCGCGCGAAACTGTTGGTTGCAAGCACAGGCACTAGCCAATATCGGCGTCGCTGTCGCACCACCCATTGCCTGGGTCCAAAAAAAAACTCTCGGACTTAAGCGCGGCTCGTGGCTAATTTCGGAACGAGTGGACGGTGACGACTGCCATACAACCTTCGAAAACCGAAAACAAGAAAGGAGCCTATTGATGGCAAACATTGTCAACACATTGGTTAAGCTATGGCGGGCCGGTTACTCGCACGGTGACCTCAAGGCAGACAACATCCTGATTGCAAACGGCAACCCGGTGCTAATCGATCTGGATGCGACTCAACATCATCGAAGCCGTTTTTTCGCCCGCCGTGGAATCACTCGTGACCTCCGTCGATTTTTAAAAAACTGGCAGGCCGAACCCCTCATTCATCAACAAGCGAAAACCGCTCTCGCGGCCTATGAATTTAAGTTACCGAAGCGGTGATTAGTCGCGAATTCTCATTACAAAGACAGTCGCGCAGCAAAGAACGGATGATCTGATGGCCCGGGTGGCAAAGCCCACGCCGAGAGGACCTGGAATCCTCGCACAAAAATATGATCGACACGCTGATTGTCCTCACTCGACAACGCATCAATGACTCCCGCGTCATAGAGGCATGCAAAGCTCTCGTGGCCTGGCGGCCTATTGAAATCACCCAACAAGACAGCACGTTCATGACGCATAAACGCTGCGACGATCTGCTCAAGACCCGTGTTTTTCCCTTCCGGCTTTGATAGATGGGTATTGATCACCACGACAGGTTGGCCACCCACCTGCACGGTGTATTCGGTGAAATTGCGATAACCCTTGCCACCCGGCCGCGCTCGCACCAATGGCTGTCGGCGCCAGGCAATAATTGACCATTGACTCAACAGTGCATTGCCCCGCTCTGGGAAAAACGCGCGCAGCCGGGTTGGCGCAAAGTGAGCCTCGCACTGCAATTGTTTCGCCAAACGTTCAGCCTGGCTCTGTCGATGGAATAAAGTGACGCCTTCGACTTCCTGCAGTCCCGTCACATCACACGCGCCAACCACTTGGGCCACTCGGGCCAGATCTTTCCGGCCATCCAAACCCCGTGCACGATGAATATTGAAAGTTCCGACCGTGACTACAGTCGCTTCACCCTTAATCAGGAGAGTAGGCGCTTCGAGCCTTCCCACCTGAGGCGGAAGAGGCCAACACCAGCGCGAAACAACGATTAATGCAACAAGCACCACGAACATGATAACCAGTACTGTGCCCATCACTAAACCACCTGACCCAAAAAATTACGCCAAGACGGCCTACAGAAATGGTGGTACCTTGCCAAATCATTATTCCTTTGTTAATACCGACATCCATAGACAGCCACATCGTGCCACTTTGATACTATCGCCCGCGGTCCTGGCCACGCAAACCAATGCCGGTATTCGCGAATGAGGAAAAAGATGTCTGACCACAGTGCTATCAAATCGAGCTGCTATCCTAACGCCAGGCGAAGCTGTGTTGTTGTCAGAACAAAACAAATGAACCGCTGCAGATGACTCGAATCTTGTTTGATGAACACTGCCTTTTGTTTTGATCCCCAATTCCTGGAACATGATACCGGTGTTGGCCATCCGGAGAGGGCCGATCGGCTAAACGCGACGATCGTCCATCTTCGCCAACAACCGTGGTTTCAACAACTGTTACCCGTTAGGGCCATCGCATGCGATCTCGAGTGGATTCATCAAATTCATGATCCCGCGTTGGGGCAAAGAGCTGAATCCGCCTGCCGTACCGGCTTGCCGTACCTCGATACGCCAGATGTTGCCGTCAGCACAGCCACCTACGACACTGCACTCCTGGCAGCTGGCGGCTTGATCAATGTTATCGATGAAGTGATCGCAGGGCGCGCAGACAATGGGTTTGCACTGGTCAGGCCACCCGGCCACCACGCTGAACACAATGCTGCACTGGGCTTTTGCGTCTTCAACAATATCGCAATCGCGGCCAAATACCTGCAGCGACAGCATGGTCTTGAGAAAATATTGATCCTCGACTGGGATGTCCACCACGGTAATGGTACTCAGCATGCTTTTGAGTCGGATCCGTCAGTCTTTTTTGCAAGCCTGCATCAATATCCACACTACCCCGGCACTGGCGCTCGATCCGAAACCGGCGACGGCAGGGGGATAGGGGCAACTTTAAACTGCCCGATGTCTGCCGGTGCAGGAGACAATGATTACACCAATGCCTTCGTTGAGAAAATTCTACCTGCTATTGATCGTTTCTCACCGGAAGCTATTCTTATTTCTGCCGGTTTTGACGCACACCAAGCCGACCCTCTCGGGGCGATCAATCTCAGCACTAATTATTATGCTTGGATGACTAAACGCCTGCTTGAAATGGCTGACAAGCATGCCGGTGGCCGCCTGATTTCCGTCCTGGAAGGCGGCTATGATCTTAACGCACTGGCCCATAGCGTTAGCGTTCATCTTGAGACCCTATTGATGAGCGAATCACATGATGTGGACGCTCCGCGGGTCTCTTGAGCTCGCTTCTTTTCACGTTGTGCTAACTGCCCCATGGTTGCTATCACAGTCACGACCCGGTTAGATTGCCCGGGTGACAGGGCTAATATGGGTTTCGCTCCGTTCTACCGATAACTCAATGGGTCAGTTGCTTTTCACAGGCCTTATACTTTCAGTCGCTGACAAACAAACGCCATGTCTTTTTCAACGGTGTCCTCTCGCTACGCAGGACCGCAACTAGAGCAGCGCATCCTTGATTTCTGGCGTGACAAGGACGTTTTTTCCCTGACGCTGAGTCAATCTGAAGGGCGCCCGCTCTTCACATTTAACGAAGGCCCGCCGACCGCAAACGGTCAGCCTGGCATTCACCATGTGCTGGCCCGCACGTTCAAGGACATCTATCCCCGTTACAAAACAATGCGCGGTTTCTATGCGCCACGAAAAGCTGGTTGGGATACCCACGGACTGCCCGTCGAGCATGAGATAGAAAAGGAACTGGGCATCTTTGACAAAGCCGAAATCGAAGCAAAGGTTGGCGTCGCCGAGTTCACCCGACGCTGCCGAGAATCCGTGATGCGTTACATCGGTGATTGGGAAAAGATGACTGAACGTATGGGCTTCTGGGTTGACATCGACCAAGCGTATTACACGCTCGATAACCACTATATCGAGTCGGTCTGGCACCTCCTGAAAACTATCTGGAACAAAGATCTGATTTATCAGGACTACAAGGTGGTTCCCTACGATCCTCGTATCGGGGCTACCTTGTCCTCTCACGAGGTTGCCCAAGGTTACCGCGAGGTTGACGACCCATCGATCACCATCCGTTTTCCAGTTATCGACGAGGATAAAACCTATTTTCTCGTTTGGACTACCACGCCGTGGACCTTACCGGCCAATCTGGCTCTGGCGGTCGGCGCAAGCATCGATTACGCCTTTGTCGAACACGGTGGGGAAACCCTGATTCTTGCCACACAGCTCGTTGACAAAGTGCTTGGCGAGGGGCCGCACACCATTGTGCGACGCGTAAAGGGTGCGGATCTGATGGGGTTGCGCTACCAACGGTTATTCGATGAGCTACCTGCCGAGGGAGATATCTGTCGCGTCCTGACCGCTGATTTCGTCAACACAGACGATGGCACTGGTATCGTCCACACTGCGCCTGCGTACGGCGTGGACGATCTTGCCCTGGGACAAGCCCATGGTTTACCCGTGGTACACGGCATCGGCCTCGACGGGTGTTTCAAGGACGAAGTCACGCCCGTTCAAGGTCAATTCTTCAAAGACGCAGACCCCACCATCATCGAGATACTGCGCGAGCGTGGCCTGCTTTTTCGATCCGAGACCCACCGCCATAATTATCCTTTCGGCTGGCGCACCGGTGACCCACTGATCTACTACGCTAAGAACGCCTGGTATATCCGAACCACAGCAGTGCGCGACCGCATGGTCGAGCTCAACTCCACCATTAACTGGGTTCCCGAAACGATTCGCAACGGCCGCTTTGGCAACTGGCTAGAACACAACGTCGACTGGGCATTATCGCGAGAACGTTTTTGGGGTACACCGCTACCAGTGTGGACCGATGGCGAGGGTGACTACGTTTGCATCGGATCAGTAAAGGAACTGGAAACACTGTGCGGTCGATCATTGGCGGCGCTTGATCTACACCGACCCGCCATTGATGAAGTGCACTTTACCCATCCCGATAATGGACGGGAGTATCGCCGCGTGCCCGAAGTTATCGATTGTTGGTTCGATTCCGGAGCCATGTCCTACGCCCAGTGGCACTACCCGTTCGAAAATCAGCAGGTGTTCGAACAACATTTCCCCGCTGACTACATCTGTGAAGCGATCGATCAGACCCGCGGCTGGTTCTACAGCCTCCACGCCATCGCGACGCTGGTATCCGACAGCGTCGCCTACCGAAATTGTATCTGTTTAAGTCACATTGTGGATGGCGATGGAAAGAAGATGTCGAAATCGCTAGGCAATATTGTCAATCCTTATGATGTTTTTGACCATATCGGTGCCGACCCCTTACGATGGTATTTCCTTGCCCGCCTAACGCCGGATGTGCAAAAACGCATCTCCGTCGCGATCATCGCGGAAGTGGCCAGTTCATTCATTAATACGCTGTGGAACACCTACGCGTTTTTTACCCTTTATGCTTCCCTTGACAAAGTTGACATCAAACAAGATGTCTCTTTGCCCGACCGGCCGGAAATCGATCGATGGATTCTCGCGCTGGCTCATCGCACGGTAGAGCAAACCACCGCGGCACTGGAACAATACGACGCCCACCGTGCGGGCGGCGTCATCGAATCGTTTGTCGATCAACTCAGCAATTGGTACGTGCGCCGCAACCGCCGGAGATTCTGGAAAAGTGAGAGCGGAATCGACAAGCAATCGGCCTATCTCACATTGTACCAATGCCTCAACCTGGTCCATCGCCTCATGGCACCGTTCACCCCGTTTCTCAGCGAAGAGATTTACCAGAATCTGGTTCGTTCCACCGACCAGGCAGCGCCAGTAAGCGTACATATGACATCGTGGCCTGTGGTCGACCCTGCATGGCAAAACGACGCATTGATTGAAGCGCTGTCCGTGGTGCAAAAAGTGGTCGCGCTCGGACGCACCGCACGCGAAAGCAGCCGTATACGGGTGCGTCAACCACTCTCTCGCCTGTTAGTCCGACTGCCTAATAAAAACATGGTGGAAAAACTCGACGCACACTGCGACCAGGTGCTAGACGAACTGAACGTAAAGATCATTGAGGTCATTGAACAAGATGCACAGTTAGTGACATATCGCATCAAGCCGAACCTACCCAGGGTCGGTAAGCGTCTAGGAAAGTACGTCCCTGCCGTAAGGGCAATGCTAAAGGACATTAATGGCGCCAACGTAGCCAAAGCCCAGGCTGCGGGAGACTCCATCACGCTCGACGTCGAAGGCCAACGGTTTGAGTTTGGCCCAGAAGATCTACTCGTTGAAACCACAGCGGCCCCTGGCTTTGCCAGCGCGGAATCGGAGGGGTTTCTGGTCGCACTAGATACCCAACTGACCCCTGCCCTCGAAACGGAGGGCCTCGCTCGCGAGATGGTACGTACCGTTCAGGAAGCGCGAAAAACAACGGGCCTACAAATATCTGACCGCATTGCACTCGGTATCCAAGGATCCCCCGCCATCGATGGTGTCTTAATGGCCTACCGCGACTACATCATGTCCGAGACCCTCGCTACCACTTGGCTAGAAAACGAAGCACAAGACGCAGCAAATTCCGTATCACACCAGCTGGAGCAACACCGGTGGGTTATCAGGATAGAAAAGGTAAGTTAATCACGACATAAAAGGGTTGTTGGTTGGATAGCAGTAATCCAGGTTGCATAATCTCTGACCGGTATTGTTCTGGTACCATGCGGCCTTCGTTGGCACCACTTGATTGAACGGCAGAATCCCTCATGGCGCGCAGTTTTCTCTTTACCTCGGAATCGGTCTCTGAGGGTCATCCAGACAAAATGGCTGATCAAATTTCGGACTCGATACTCGATGCTGTGATCATGCAAGACCCCTCTTCGCGGGTTGCGTGTGAAACACTCGTCAATACCGGCCTCGCCTTGGTATCCGGTGAAATCACCACTGCGGCTCAAGTGGATTACGTCGACATCGTGCGTAACACCATCCGAGATATCGGCTACACGTCATCCGACATGGGCTACGATTATAAGAGTTGCTCCGTCATGGTGGCGCTGGATAAGCAATCACCCAACATCGCTCAAGGAGTCAACGAAGGCGAAGGACTTGACCTAGAACAAGGCGCAGGTGATCAGGGCCTGATGTTTGGCTTTGCGTGCAGCGAAACCGATGTATTGATGCCATTTGCAATCACCTATGCCCACCGTCTCGTTGAGCGCCAGGCACAGGTGCGTCGCAGCGGTCGCTTGCCTTGGCTACGCCCGGATGCCAAGAGCCAGGTCACTGTACTGTACGAAGACGGTGCACCTGTTTCGGTGGATACTGTGGTTCTCTCTACCCAACATGCGGAAGACATTGAACATGGCACCCTGTCGGAGGCGGTGATCGAGGAAATCATAAAACCCGTGTTGCCGCAAAACATGGTCACAGAAAAAACACGTTATCTGGTTAACCCTACTGGCAGTTTCGTCATCGGCGGACCCCATGGGGATTGTGGTCTGACGGGTCGCAAGATTGTGGTCGACACTTATGGCGGTGCCGCTCACCACGGCGGCGGTGCTTTTTCCGGCAAAGACCCGTCCAAGGTCGACCGATCTGCCGCTTATGCCATGCGCTACGTAGCAAAAAATATTGTTGCGGCAGGATTAGCGACTCAATGTGAAGTGCAAGTGGCTTATGCCATCGGCGTTGCCCAACCGGTGTCACTAATGGTCAACACCCAAGGTACCGCGATGATTCCAGAAGAGGAAATCGAAAAGTTGGTGCATGCCCACTTTGATCTGCGCCCCAAAGGCATCATTCGACAACTTGATCTACTGCGACCGATTTATCGCAAGAGTGCAGCGTACGGGCATTTTGGCCGCGAAGACCCCGACTTCCATTGGGAAAAAACAGATAAGGCCGAAATCATGCGATCCGCTGCAGGCCTGTGACTGATCGATTGTTACTGACTCGAGCGGTTATTTCTTAAGCTTGCCAGTAGGCGAGCCTTGTTGTTGTCGAGAAGCGTTGCAACAGGATATCCCTGTCAGGCTCGGCTAACGGCATGCATTTAAAAGCAAACTGCGCTTAGTTACTCTGGAGAGTTGGCTATGAATGCTGCAACCGTTTCTGGCACCGACTATGTGGTGGCGGACCTTGCTTTGGCAGAATGGGGTCGTAAAGAAATTCGCATTGCCGAAACGGAAATGCCGGGGCTAATGGCGGTCAGGGAAGAATACCAAGCTGCACAACCCCTTGCTGGCACTCGCATCGCCGGGTCGCTCCACATGACGATCCAGACCGCTGTACTCATCGAGTCGCTAACAGCTTTGGGTGCTACCGTACGTTGGGCTTCATGCAATATCTACTCTACCCAGGACCATGCTGCTGCCGCTATCGCTACCAGCGGTGTCCCCGTATTTGCGTACAAGGGCGAGTCACTGACCGAGTACTGGGACTATGCCCACCGCATTATGGAATGGCCCGGTAATGAGACCCCCAACATGATCCTGGACGATGGTGGGGACGCGACTTTGCTGGTGACTCTCGGTGCCCGAGCGGCTACTGATCGCAACTTGATTCAGAAACCAGCCGGCGAAGAAGAAGAGGCGCTCTTCGCGAGTATCGCGCAGCGTCTTGACAGGGATCCCGAATTCTATGGCCGCATTGTCGGCAATCTGCAGGGCATCACAGAAGAAACCACGACCGGTGTTCATCGCCTTTACCAGATGCAAGAGCGAGGAGAACTGCCTTGTCCGGCAATTAATGTCAATGATTCTGTAACCAAATCTAAGTTCGATAATCTGTATGGCTGTCGAGAATCACTGGTAGACGGAATCAAGCGAGCGACGGACGTCATGGTTGCCGGCAAAATTGCTGTCGTTGCCGGCTACGGTGATGTCGGCAAAGGCAGTGCTCAATCCCTGCGCGGGCTAGGCGCCAATGTATGGATAACTGAAATCGACCCCATATGTGCCATGCAGGCCGCAATGGAAGGTTACCGCGTAGTCACAATGGACTACGCCGCTGATAAGGCGGATATCTTTGTCACTGCCACCGGCAACTACCATGTCATCACAGCCGATCACCTTCGAGCAATGAAGAACCAGGCAATCGTCTGCAACATTGGCCATTTTGACAACGAAATTGATGTCGCCAGCCTGCAGAACTACCCTTGGGAAAATATCAAAGACCAAGTCGACCATGTTATTTTTCCGGACGGCAAGCGGTTGATCCTTCTTGCACAGGGCCGCCTCGTCAATCTCGGCTGCGGCACTGGCCACCCAAGCTTTGTAATGTCTAACTCATTTACCAATCAGGTGCTTGCCCAAATTGAACTGTGGAAAAACCCGGAGCGCTATTCTCAGAGCGTACACGTGCTGCCAAAAAAACTTGATGAACAGGTGGCTCGGTTACATCTTGGCAAGCTTGGTGCTGAATTGACAACACTACGAGAAGACCAGGCCGCTTATATCGGCGTTGACGCTTCGGGCCCGTACAAACCAGAGTACTATCGTTACTAAAATACGGGTCGTGTAGTCATCAGAGGTCTCGAGGCTTTTCCGCCGGTGCCTACATCAGCGCTACGCGGTCGCGTCGGGAATCAATTGTTTTTCGAGATGCGCGATACTGTCTTTAAGGAATAATTTTCTTTTCTTTAGACGACGAACCTGTAAATCATCAATGGCTGGATCAGCCGCGAGTGCGTCTAGTTGGTCATCAAGTGCCCGGTGCTCGGACTTTAGTTCGCTGATTCGGTTTGTCAATGTATCGAATAATTCCACACCCATTGTCTCTCCTCAGTCATTGTCCAGCGGTTAACGCCGCTGATTCAGCAATAGAAAACTCGGTCCCGCTTTCTGGTGCCGGGATAACCGTATCTATCGCCCGCACCCAGTGACATGCTACTCCCTTTACCCACCACTTTCATCCCCCTGTCGCTGGCGGAGGTGCGATATTTCCTGTCCTGGCGAGTCGGCATCTGGTCCTATCGTGGCCGGGTTGCGCTATCCTCTTGCTCCACACACTGATTATGCTGTTAGGGTCCTGATGACTACTGAATTATCCCCTCGCCACCGCGCACCTGACCGGACCTATCTGCGCGATTACCGGCCTCCGGCATACCGTATCCCTCAGGTGGATCTTCAGTTTGATCTGCAGGCGGAGGAAACCCATGTGTGCTCCCGATTGTCGATCGAACGAGTGACGCCCGATCAAGTGCCGCTCCAACTCGATGGCGAGGCATTGAATCTAACGGCCCTATATGTTGATGAAGCCCCGCTGGCTGATAAATTCATAGAGATGCATGACCGGGGATTAGTCATAAAAGGCTTACCCGATCGGTGCAAGTTGCGTATCGAGAATCGCATTCATCCATCTCAAAACACCGCACTGAGTGGGCTTTACCTGTCGCAGCATAGCCTCTTTACACAATGCGAAGCTGAGGGGTTTCGTAGGATCACGTACTTTATCGACCGCCCCGACATTCTGTCGATCTACACCGTCGAGATGTCCGCAGATAAACAATGTTACCCAGTGCTTTTATCTAACGGTAATCTGGTGGCACAAGAAACCCGTGGAGGTGGACGGCACTGGGCTAAGTGGCGTGATCCATTTCCCAAACCAAGTTACCTTTTCGCTATCGTCGCTGGTGACCTCGAATACCTTCAGGACAAGTTCACAACGCGTTCTGGGCGCGACGTTGATCTGCGTCTTTACGCGCGGCAAGGTGACATTGATCAATGCCAACATGCCCTGGAGTCACTGAAACAAGCAATGCATTGGGACGAGGTGCAATACGGTCGCGAATACGATCTTGACCTTTACATGGTGGTTGCAGTCAGTGACTTCAATATGGGTGCGATGGAGAACAAAGGTCTCAACATTTTTAATACAAAATATGTCCTTGCCCAACCTGAGACGGCGACTGATCACGATTACCATAACATTGCCGGTGTCATCGGACATGAGTACTTTCACAACTGGTCAGGCAATCGCGTCACCTGTCGTGATTGGTTTCAACTCAGCCTGAAGGAAGGATTCACTGTTTTTCGAGACCAGCAATTTAGTGCGGACATCGGGTCGGCTGCGGTCAAACGCATAGAAGACGTCGCGCTTGTTCGAACCCACCAGTTTCGGGAAGACAGTGGGCCCATGGCTCACCCCGTGCGGCCGTTGTCTTATGCGGAAATAAACAATTTCTACACTCTGACTGTCTATATCAAAGGTGCGGAAGTGGTGCGCATGTTGCACACGCTCATAGGTGCCGCCGGTTTTCGCCTGGGTTGTGACCTGTATTTTGAACGCCATGATGGCGAAGCCGTCACGACCGACGACTTCCTTACGGCGATGACAGATGCAACTGGCATCGATCTCGCCCAGTTTAGCCGCTGGTACGACCAGGTTGGGACACCACGGGTAACCGCCAACGGCCGATACAATGCACAGGATAAAACATACACACTGACTCTAAGTCAGGTCTCGACAAAACTCCCTGGCCACCCCTCGCCACAGCCGCTTCACATCCCGGTGCAAACAGCGCTATTACATGACGACGGTAAACCGATGTTGTCCCGTCTCGCTAGCGACAGCGATACCACACACCAGCATCTACTCGAACTAACGGAAACCCAACAGGATTTCGTGTTCTCCGAGGTGACGAGTGAGCCCATCTCCTCCCTGTTACGCGAATTTTCCGCACCAGTCATCCTAGACTATCCGTTAGATGCAAGCGCGTTGTCACTGCTCATGTACCACGATACTGATCCGTATTGCCGCTGGGATGCCGGCCAACGCCTGGCGCGTCTAGAAATCCTTGACACACTGAACAAGCTGGCCACCTCGTGTGAACCCATGATCAGCGAGTCGTTCCTCCGAGCGTTTAGCCAGGTGCTCGATGTAACGAGTGAGGACCAGGCATTTCAGGCCCTTACACTGACACTTCCGGAAGAGGCCTATCTGGCAGAAGATCTCGCGGTGATTGACCCGGTACTGCTTCACCGGGCGCGTGCAGCGACCGAACACGCGCTGGCTCAGCATCTGGAAAAACAACTCACCACAAAGTATCACTCCCTGACCACTACCGCACCTTACGGTCGGGATTCACATTCGGTAGGTAACCGGGCATTGCGTAACGTTTGCCTTACTTACCTGATGAAACTGGAGTCAGATAATGTCTTCGCACTAGCGATGCAACAACTTTCTACCGCCGACAATATGACCGATGTTTTGGCGGCACTCAGCACTCTCGCCTCATCACATGCTCCGCGCCGGGAAAAAATCCTGAGCGATTTTTTCCAAAGATGGCAATCCTACCCTCTAGTCGTCGATAAGTGGCTTCGTGTTCAAGCGACTTCTACACGTCACGATACACTTGAAAAAGTCCGTGAACTGACCGGACACGTTGCTTATGAGTCGGACAACCCCAACAAGATATATGCGCTAATTGGCGGCTTCTGTTTTTCGAACCCCCCCAACTTCCACCAGATCGATGGCGCGGGTTACCGTTTTCTAGCCGATCAAGTCATACGGCTGGATCGCTCTAATCCCCAGTTGGCTGCTCGGCTTGTTGGCGCGCTGAGCCACTGGCGCCGTTATGAGCCCATCCGTCAACAGTTGATGCGCGAACAACTTCAGCGTGTGCTGAGCGCCCCGCAGGTCTCTCGCGATGTTGCTGAAATCGGCACTCGGACACTGGCAACATCCTGATACGAAAACCGCTCGACCCACCATTAATGAAACTGACCCAACATATCGAGTGCTGTGATAGTTGGGTTGTAACCGCTGTCTTGAAGGACATCCGGTGACTCGCTCACGCGACAAATTGCCGCAGACCTCCGCCCAAGCTGAAGTCGATTCATTCATCGACGCGATAAAGACAACCGCGGTGGGCCACGTTGCCGACCAAAACGGTCGCTTATTGTTCGCGATGGACGCAACAGCAAGCCGTGAAACCGTGTGGGATCGCGCTTGCCATATTCAAGGGCAGATGTTCAACGAAACCGTTTCCATCGGCGGTCTTAGCGTTCAACTCGCCCACTATGGCGGCTTTATGGAGTTTGCTGCGACACCCTGGACCAGCAGCGCGCGCGACTTACTACACTACATGACAGCGATCCGGTGCCACGCCGGACAAACCCAAATCGGACGGGTACTCAAACACGCGCTGGCTGAATCTCGACGCGCCCACATCCATGCTCTGGTTTTTGTCGGTGACGCCATGGAAGAAGACCCCGATGCTCTTTATAAAATGGCAGGCGAACTGGGTATTCTCGGAGTGCCTATGTTCCTCTTTCAAGACGGCAGTGATCCGGTGGCCGAAGCCGCTTTTCGACGACTGGCCGGATTAAGCCATGGCGCCTATTGTCGCTTTGACAGTTCAAGCGCGGAACAACTACGTGATCTCATGTGTGCCGTCGCTATTTTTGCGGTGGGTGGTCGCGTTGCACTGGAGAATTTTTCGCGCCGCCGCGGCGGTACAGTTCGTCGCTTAACCCACACCTTTACCCACAAGCCCTAAGCGATGATCCGGCTGCTTTTAGCCGCTACGGCGTTGATCGCATTGATCGCGCTAGCGCGCTGGTTGGGACGCGCCAATGCAACGCAGCGGTCCAAGGCCCTGAAACAGATCCTATTGTATGGTGCCGGTGCAATCTTGCTGCTGCTGGTCTTCACCGGGCGACTGCATTGGTTGTTCGCGTTGATCGGGGCCGCCTTACCCTGGCTACAACGGGTGATGATGGCACGTCGGGCATGGAACACGTTTCGATCCATGCGCCGTCCGCCCAGCGGTCAGAATTCGCGTGTTGAGACAGCATTCTTGCGTATGACGCTCGACCACGACACGGGTGATCTTAACGGCGAGGTGATCCAAGGGACATTTAGTGGATCGAAACTGTTAGACCTCTCCTTGGATCAGTTACTCGAATTGCTCGACCAATTACGTGCGGGCGATGCCCAGTCTGCCGCCCTGCTAGAGGCCTACCTCGATCGAACTCAAGGCGCATCCTGGCGAAAACACGACGAAACGACCACCGAAGAAACTGTCCATACTGCCGCTTCAGCCCCGATGAACCGCCAAGAAGCAGCGGAGATCTTAGGCATCAGCGGTGACGCGCCCCACAAGGTCATTATTCAGGCCCACCGGCGACTAATTCAGCGATTGCACTCAGATCGCGGGGGATCCGATTACCTAGCGGCAATGATCAACAAAGCAAAAGATGTGTTACTGGCAAAATAACACACCCGCCAAGGCTTAATAAGCGCACTATAATGAAGGATCAAAGCAACTCCTCTGCCATGACCCTGTTATTCGCCATGGACATCAATGTCCCCGGCCGTCTAAAACGACTCCTGTGAGGCCTGTAAGTAACATCCAAGGTCTGCTGCTACGCGTTTGGGCCGTACCTATCGCAGTCGCGGTCGGTAGCCTCGGGTGGCCAACCTCACTGGATTCTCTGGAGCGCCAAAGTCTGTCAACTTGGGGCGTGGATCGGGCATTAATCTCCCAGACCATCTCGCCGCCCCTGTCAAACGGCCGTTTCCCCTTAAGGATCAGTGTTAACCACAAAGACACACCCCATCCGTCATCAATCCAGTACACGATTGACTCCAGCCTGCAAAATGCAACGGCTGCCGTCCTGGAGCATTATCGCCCCGACTATGGGGTTTTTGTTGCCATTGATCCTGAGTCCGGACACCTCCTGGCTATCGCCAGTCACCAACGGGAGGGCACCCCTGAGCACAACCTAGCACTAAGAGCCAGTTACCCAGCGGCATCGGTATTCAAGATTATTACGGCCGCAGCGGCTGTCGACCTGGGCAAAGTCCAAGCTGACACTGTCTTGCCATTTAATGGCAAAGAAACGAGCCTCTACCGCAAGAACGTACTGCATCATAAGAACAACCAATGGACTCGGCACTTCACACTAAAAAAATCATTCGCAAAATCAGTCAACACAGTGTTCGCACGAATGGGCATCGAGCTGGTAACCCGTGAACACCTATTAGCCTATGCTGAGCGGTTTGGGTTCAACCAATCTCTCGGATCAGATTTCATTCTTGACAACAGCACGTTTCAACTGACCAGCGACGATCCGTGGTTGATCGCAAAAACCGCCGCGGGATACACTCGCGAAACGACGCTCAATCCCATCCATGGTGCTGTCATTGCTGCGACCATCGCCAATGGGGGTTACCGCGTGCGTCCAACCCTGGTCGATGCCCTGATTGAAGATCACGGTATTATTCTTTATGAAACGCCCCCCACAACCCGCATACGGGTACTGGCATCGAAAACGACAGACCAGTTACAAGAAATGATGGAGACAACGGTCCGCATTGGTTCGGCGAAATCATCTTTTAAAAACTTTTTTCGCGGCGATTACAGCGAGGTCCGTGTCGGGGGAAAAACCGGTACCCTGACCGGTCTTAATCCACCCGGCCGCTATGATTGGTTTGTCGGATACGCACATCGAGGGGAAAAGAAACTGGCCTTTGCTAGCCTATGTATTAACCGAGAATACTGGCATGTAAAATCAGCATACGTCGCACGAAAAGCCATCGAGCATTACTTTTCTGTCGACCCATCCTAACCAAACAGACAGTCAAACCGCCCCGACGCACAAGGAGCGCTATTGCAGCAGTACCTAAATGTTGTTGAACGCGTACTCCAACACGGAGAACGGAAAGTCAATCGTACTGGCATCGATACGCTATCGACCTTTAACATCAATTATGAGGTTGACCTTAGGGATGGCTTTCCATTACTGACCACCAAAGCAATCTCGTGGAAGAATATCGTCGTTGAAAACCTTTGGTTCCTTTCTGGTCAACGACACATCGGATTGTTGCGCCGACACGGTTGCCACTTTTGGGACCCGTGGGCTGATGATCAAGGTTATGTCCCCAGCGCCTATGGCAACCTGTGGCGTCAATTTCCCTTTCACTCAGAGGGCAGGCCGGATCATGCTGATCAAATTCGTTGGGTGTTAGATGAAATCGCCCGCAATCCAAACAGTCGTCGATTGGTCGTATCGGCCTGGGCACCAGGAAATGCACACGACAGCGCATTACCGCCCTGTCACGCGTTCTGGGTGCTCAATGTGCAAACAGATGAACAAAATCAACCTACGCTATGTTTGCATCTGACTCAGCGCAGTTGTGATGTCGCGCTCGGCTTACCTTACAATATTGCCGGGTATGCGTTTTTGCTTGAGCTGTTCTCGCGGTTAAGTGGTATCCCAGTAGGCCGTTTTGCGCACACACTGATCGATGCACATGTATACACTGCGAAACCTGATGGGGGGGAATCTGATTACGACCATGTACCCGGTCTTCGGCAACAATTGGAACGCTCACCCAGGCCATTGCCTAGACTTGCTATCGACCCCACCATCCGCTCCCTTAGCGACATCGAACAGCTGTTTGAAGCCAGTACAGAAGATTTGCTCGCGACCTTTGCGTTGTCTGGTTATGCACCGCACCCAGCGATTCAGTTCAAGGTCGCCGTATAACCGTGCGCGGTGCAATTGTTGCGCTGTCAAGAAATAGGGTGATCGGTGTTGCCGGGCAACTGCCGTGGCACTACCCTGCTGATCTGCAACGATTCAAACAAGTCACTCTCGGCAGCACCATCATCATGGGTCGAATAACGTGGGACTCTCTTGCGCATCGTGCGTTGCCACAACGTCGCAATATCGTTATCAGCCAACAACGCCGTTCCGACGTTGAATGCTTTGACAACATAGAAGCTGCACTCACCGCCATAGAAGGCGACACCTGGTTCATCGGTGGCGCACAACTCTACGCGGCGGCACTAGATTATTGCGACATTGTCGATACAACACAGGTGCCCGATACGGTTGAGGCTAGGGATGCTGTGTTCTTTCCCGAGTTGGACGCGGCTCTGTGGAAAGCGGGACCGGTATCGGATCTACCAGGGGACCCGCGATTGAAACTCTGCCGTTATCATCGCACTGAACCCTGACCACTCCGTCCGACCAGATCATCCAATCGTTGCTGCGCACCCTCTGAAAACGTCGCTCATCAACTCGCTGGTACCAACCACCAATGGACGTCTCCCACCTTCTCGATCCCCTCAATGAGGCACAGCGCGATGCCGTAGCAGCCCCTCCAGGACCGACCCTTGTCTTAGCCGGTGCCGGCAGCGGGAAAACCCGTGTGCTGACTCACCGGATAGCATGGCTAGTAGAGACACTGGACGTTTCTCCATTGTCTGTATTGGCAGTGACTTTCACCAATAAGGCAGCCCGCGAAATGCGTGGGCGAATTGAGAATATTCTTGGCTTTTCTCTGCGCGGCATGTGGATTGGTACTTTTCACGGCATCTGCCACCGCCTGCTGCGCGCGCACCCACAGGCGGCGAACCTGCCCGAAACGTTTGAGATTCTCGATTCCGACGACCAGTTCCGTCTGGTTCGGCGAGCACTGCGGGAGCTCAACGTGGATGAGGGGTACTGGCCTGTACGCCAGGTCCAGTGGTTCATTAACAACCACAAGGACGAAGGTCGCCGTGCCCACCACCTGCCGGACAGAGAGGATTCACAGCACGACACGCTGGTCCGAATCTTTGCTCACTACGAAACGCAATGCCAGCAACTCGGACTAGTTGACTTTTCTGAACTGCTGTTAAGAGCCGTGGAAATGTTAGAAAACAACGACGACCTGCTCTGTGCCTACCACCAACGGTTTTCACATATCTTAGTGGACGAATTTCAAGATACCAATACAGTTCAATACCGTTGGCTTAGGCTTCTGGCCGAACCCGCTAAGCAAATTGTCGCCGTGGGAGATGATGATCAATCGATTTACGGCTGGCGCGGCGCGCGGGTAGAAAACATGTCACATTTCGAGCATGATTTTGGACCGGTTAAAGTGGTTCGTCTGGAACAGAACTATCGTTCTACCGGGAATATCCTGCGAGCTGCTAATGCCGTTATTGAACATAATACGAGTCGCCTGGGGAAAAATTTATGGACAGCAGGTTCCGAGGGAGAAAAGATCTCGGTCTATGCGGCTTTTAACGAGATAGACGAAGGTCGGTTTGTCATCGAGCAACTTCAGGACTGGGTTGGTCAAGGTCATCGCCGTGATTCCGCTGCTGTACTTTACCGCTCCAATGCACAGTCCCGCGTCTTCGAAGAACTACTGCTCGACGCGGGCATTCCCTACCGCGTCTACGGCGGTCTTCGCTTCTTTGAACGTGCAGAAATTAAGGATGCACTCGCCTACTTGCGGCTTGCCTACAGCCATGACTCGGATCCCGCCTTCGAACGTATCGTCAATACGCCAACGCGGGGTGTCGGAGCCCGCACATTGGAAGCTGTCCGCATGACGGCGCGTGTCGAGAGCCTCTCGCTTTGGCAAGCGACAGTCCAGCTCGTCCAATCAGATACTCTTCCTAAGCGCGCCCGCTCTGCCTTACAGAATTTTCTCGAGTTGATCACCGCACTGGGCAATCAGCTCACCGATCTAGCATTGTCGGAACAAGTCAGCGTGATCATCCGCCATAGTGGGCTGATTGACCATTACCGCAAAGAACGAGGCGAGCGTGCGGAAACCCGCGTAGAAAACCTAGAGGAACTGGTTAACGCAGCCCGTCGCTTTTCCTTCGATCCGATTGAGCACGAAGGACAAGATGCCCTCGGTGCGTTTCTCTCGCATGCAGCACTGGAGGCAGGCGAAGGTCAGGCCGAAGAATGGGAGGACTGCGTGCAATTAATGAGCCTACACATGGCCAAGGGGCTCGAATTTCCAGTCGTGTTTCTAACGGGATTAGAAGAAAATCTGTTCCCTCATCAGCGCTCCCTGGGAGAATCTGGCCAGCTCGAAGAAGAACGACGATTATGCTACGTCGGCATGACCCGTGCTATGCAACGTCTGTATCTGACGTGGGCTGAAGTTCGACGCCTGCACGGTCGTGAGGATTACACCACCGCATCTCGTTTCCTTTCCGAAATACCCGAAGATCTGATTACCGAAGTCCGCGCCGTTACCGCTTATCCGACCTTATCCGCAAGTGCTGCCATGGCTGCGAACCCAAGCGACAACATTATGCTTGGAACCACTGAACTTCGTTTGGGAGGGGCGGTTCGTCACACAAAGTTTGGCGATGGGACGCTTGTCAAGGTAGAAGGGCAGGGGGCGTCGGCACGAGTCCAAGTGAATTTCGAAAAAGAAGGTAACAAATGGTTAGTGCTTGCTTACGCGAGCCTACAACCACTATAGCCAGACGACACCACCGCGGTAGACACATCATCTTCAACGCATCGCGTATGACAGCACAATCCCTGCGAAAATAGCCCCACCAAACCAGTTGTTGTTACAAAATGCTCTAAAGCAGTCTCCCCGATCACGTTGGCGACACAACCAGTACTGGTAGACAGCTGTGCCCGCGGCCATACTCAACCCCAGATTAAATATGCCGCTGAACTCAAGGTGTCGACCTAACAGATACAACACTATAAGTGACAGTACCTGACACAAAAGATTCACACTTCGGTCATACTGACCGAACCAAATGGCAGTCGACTTGACACCGATCTTAATGTCATCCGGTCGATCAGCCATGGCGTACATGGTGTCATAGGCCACCGTCCATAACAGATTAGCAAGGAACAAAATCCACGCCAGGCTCGGTACGGTGTCTAGCTGAGCTGCGAACGCCATAGGGATGCCCCACGAGAAAGCGAGTCCCAGATAAAACTGGGGAAAGTGAGTAAATCGCTTGAATAACGGATAAGTCACCGCAATCAGTGCACCAGCCACAGCCAACCACTGGGCCAAACGATTGAGCGTGAGTACTAAAGCGAGGGCCAACAACCCGAGACACAGCGCAAACACCAACGCGCCTCGAACTGAGATCTCGCCGGTGGCCAATGGGCGCTTGCGTGTGCGTTCGACGTGACGGTCAAAATCGCGATCAAAGTAGTCATTAACCACACAGCCAGCCGCACGGGTAACAATCGCACCGGCCATAAAGACGGCAACGATCGACCAAGCAGGGGCGCCATCCCCAGCAATCCAAACAGCCCATAGGGTTGGCCACAGCAACAACAACCAGCCAATCGGTCGATCGAGCCGCGCTAATCGAAGGTAAAGAAAAACAATGTCAAACACCAGACAGAGCACTCGCACACGGAAGCCAGCGCCGCATCATAGGTGCAACCTGATCAGGAAAGCGGGCCTGCACATCAGCCGCAGCCTGTTGCACAGCCGGCAGTAACAACTGATGACGGCCGATGTTCGCCAAGCGATACTGCGGCAGACCACTCTGGCGCGTACCGAATAACTCCCCAGGTCCACGCAGCGCAAGGTCTTTCTCCGCTATGGAGAATCCGTCCGTTGTTTTGCGTAAAGTGGATAATCGTTCATGCGCCATGCGACTAAGGGGCGGCTGATACATCAAGACACACGCGGCCCGTTCAGCGCTACGTCCAACCCTGCCGCGCAGCTGGTGCAACTGTGCCAAACCCATGCGCTCTGCATTTTCAATCACAATCAAGCTGGCTTCGGGCACATCGACACCAACCTCAATTACAGTAGTCGCCACTAATAAGTCGATCTCGCCGTTGCGAAACTTACGCATCACAGTTTCCTTTTCTGACACAGGGGAACGCCCGTGCACCAGACCAACACGAAGCGCCGGCAAAGCCTCGCGTAGCATTCGTGCACGGTCAGTGGCCGCTTCCGCTGCCAACACATCAGACTCCTCGATCAACGCACACACCCAGTAGACCCGACGACCGGCAACACACGCCTTGTGGACTCTTGCCTGCACTTCGGCGCGTCGAAGATTCGGGACGACCACTGTTTCAATCGTTTGTCTGCCTGGCGGCATTTCATCGATCAAAGAAATATCCATGTCAGCATAAAGCGCCATGGTCAGGGACCGTGGAATCGGCGTTGCGGTCATCACCAACTGGTGCGGAACCTCGCCATCCACCCGGCGCTTGTCGCGCAGAGCCAACCGCTGATGAACACCGAAACGATGTTGTTCATCAATGATGACAAGGCCCAAATCATGGTAAGTCACATCGTTTTGAAACAAGGCGTGGGTTCCCACGCCCACCATTGCCTCACCCGTCGCAAGACGGTGGCAAGCCACGCGCCGCTCCGCTGCGGTCAGTCGACCCGTTAACCAGGCCAGCGGAACATCGACGTGCCTTAACCAACGTTCAAAGTTGTTTAAATGTTGTTCGGCGAGTAACTCCGTCGGCGCCATGATGACAGCCTGATAACCGGCTTCCACCGCGGCCAATGCGGCGGCCGCGGCGATCACGGTTTTCCCACAGCCCACATCACCTTGTATCAAACGCAGACTCGACCGCGGTTTGGCGAGTGTCGATAAGACTTCCTCCACTACACGGCTCTGAGCGTGCGTTAACGAAAACCCAAGTAGCGCTTCCAGACGTGGCCAAAGATTCTGTGGAGCATCTATCACAGGTGCTCGACTTTGTTCACGTTCCATTCGCCGTTGCACTACTGCAAGCTGGTGTGCCAATAGCTCTTCAAAAACCAGGCGAACCTGCGCCGGGTGAGTCCCAGCGGCTAACGCCGCCGCGTCTACATCAGGGTCTGGTCGATGAACCAACATCAACGCAGCTTGAAGTCCAGGCAACCCTTCCAGACCCGTCAAGTCGGCTGGCAGTAATTCAACGACATCATCCAAACAGTGTTCCAGCGCCTGCCGCGTTAAATGACGCCATGTCTTCTGACCCAAACCTTGGGTCGTTGGATAAACAGGCGTCAAGGTCGGTGCCACATTCACCCCATCAGCTGACGGCAACAATTGGTACTCCGGGTGCACCAACTCGAATCCGGCCGACCCGATCCTAACCTGACCAAAACACTGCACCCATTGCCCCCGAATCAGGTTTTCCTGTTGTGCGCGCTTGAAATGAAACTGGCGCATAGTGACCGAACCGGTGCCATCACCAATGACCGTTGCGAGACTACGCCGGCGGCCCGGCCGTACGCCAGACGCCTGAATCTGGCCTGCGACCAGCGCTTCCTGCCCGGAGCGCAAACTGCCGAGGGCAGTCCGTCGCGTCCGATCCTCGTAGCGTAACGGCAAATGAAACAACAGATCCTGCACTGAATCGATGCCAAGGTGTGCCAACTTGTCGGCAACCGCCGGTCCCACACCCTTCAGTTCAGTGACCGATTGTATCGACAATTTGGGTAATAGCTTCTTCTTGTCCACCGCCGAGACTCACGACAATTCGGACAACTAAAGCCCCTTCAGCCTTTCGCCCGAGTTACGCGAATCACCGAACGACGAGCCCGCAACCGACGGATAATTCGCGCCAAATGCTGACGATTACGCACTTCAATGGTAAAACGAATGGCTGAATTCCGATCATCCCGCGCCACTACCGCTACCCGATTGATATTAGAGTCTTCTTCTGCCACAACCGCCGCCAACTGTGCCAAAACTCCTGGACGGTTGAGCACTTCAAGGCGAACATCAGCGGCAAAATCTCCCTTAACGTCGGCCGCCCACTCGACACTGAACCAATTGTCTGTTCGTTTACCCTGTTCAATGACGTTAGGACAAGCGACGTTATGGATCACAATGCCACGACCCGTAGAAAATAATCCCAAGATGCGATCCCCGGGAATCGGTCGACAGCATCGACCGTACGATATGCTCATACCTTCTACACCCTTGATAGGTAGTGGCGCTGCACTATCGGATTTTTCAGGAGGACGACCCTCCGGCAACAGTTGGCGCGCCACCACCATGGGTAACCGCCGCCCCGCACCAATATCTGCGAGCAACTCATTCCAATCATCGCGCCCCAATTGCCCCAGTAGTTGTACCTTCTGCTGAGTCTTCAACCGAGTGGTCAAGCCGACTGCTTTGAGAGAGCGTTCCAATAGTTGACGACCCAAACGGATTGCATCGCTCTCGTGCTGATTCTTCAGATACGTTCCAATCGCCGCGCGCGCCTTCCCCGTAACCACGTAGTTCAGCCACAACGGCGTTGGTCGCGCCGACCGGGCGGTTAAGATTTCGACATGATTGCCATTACTCAGCGTTTGGTGCAGCGGCGCGAGTTCATGCTCAATCTTGGCGCCCACGCACTGATTGCCGACGTCCGAATGCACGGCATAGGCAAAATCAAGGGCTGTCGCACCCTTAGGTAACTTCTTGATGTCCCCTTGGGGTGTAAAAACATAGATCTCGTCGGGGAAAAGATCGGTTTTCAAATGCTCAAGAAATTCCCCCGGATTGCCAACCGATGCTTGTACTTCGAGCAGGTCCATCAACCAACTGTGCGCTAACGGGGGTGTTTCTCCCCTTTTGTTGCCCGATTTATAGTGCCCGTGTGAAGCGACCCCTGACTCCGCCACTCGGTGCATATCGTTCGTCCGAATCTGCACCTCAAGACTCTGCCCAAAGGTGCCGAACAGCAACGTGTGCAACGACTGGTAGCCGTTGGCCTTGGGAATCGCAATATAGTCCTTAAACTTGCCTGGCACCGGCTTATAGAGATTATGGATAACCCCAAGGACGCGATAGCACTGATCTGCTGTACCAACAATGACACGAATTGCAAAGATGTCCCGCATCTCGGACATCGGTACTCGCCGCGCCTGCATCTTGCGGTAAACGCTATAGATGTTTTTTTCCCTACCCACTACCGTTGATTCGATCCCAACCCCTTTCAGTTCGTTGGAAATCTTGCGTCGAGTTAATTCGATAATCTTGGTGTGATTGCCGCGCCGTTTATCCAGCTCCTTACGAATCGCGCTGTAACGCTTTGGATAGAGGTTCTGAAAACTTAAGTCCTCAAGTTCCCGGGTCCACGCATGCATCCCCAATCGGTTGGCAATCGGAGCAAAAATATCCAGTGTTTGCTTAGAAATGCGCTTGCGCCGCTCGTGGCTTAAGGAGTCGAGCGTGCGCATATTGTGGAGTCGATCCGCCAACTTGATCAAAATGACGCGGATATCCTTAGACATAGCCAACAACATCTTGCGAAAGTTTTCTGCTTCGGCGTGTTCCCTCGAGTCAAATTCGATGCGCCCAATCTTGCTGACGCCATCAACTAACTGAGCAATATCATGGCCGAACTCGCTAGCCAGCTCGTCCAAAACCACCGGGGTATCTTCAATGACGTCATGCAGAATTGCCGCCGTCACACTGTGGCTATCCAGACGCATATTGGCCAGGATAGCCGCGACCGCCAAGGGGTGATCGATGTAAGGCCCGCCGCTATGTCGTTGTTGTCCTGCGTGGACCTGTGCACCGAACGCACACGCGCGTTGAATGACCTCTACTTCATTCGGCTCGAGGTAAGCCTCGACATCCCGCAGTAACTCCCCGAGCAGGGACCGTCGATTGGCTCCAGCAGCGACCGAAGCCCGATTAGTTGGGTGCGTCTTTCTCCGCGTCAGCGGCGTGGTCATGCTCATCAGTAGCCTCAGATCCCGCGCCGTCTGTTTCGCGTCTTGGCGCTTCGTCTTTTATCGATGCTGAGTCTTTAGACGCATCCTGTGGTTCCAACGTTGCGCCATCTTCCACGGCTTCTGAGAGTTCGTCACTGCCAGAAAAGTCAGAGAAGTATTCCTCTGCCGTAATCTCCTTTTCGGTCAGAATCTCACTCGTCACCAACCCCTCAGCAATCTCTCGTAACGCGATAACTGTGGGTTTATCGCGATCATCGGGTACCAATGGGTCCGCGCCGAGCATCAACTGGCGCGTGCGCTTTGCGGCAACTAGTACCAAATCAAAGCGGTTATCGATTTTTTCGAGGCAATCCTCGACAGTCACTCTTGCCATCAGTGGTATCTCCTAAACGCAGACCTGCTAGTCTTTACCCAGTATGAGGTTTTAGCGGCCTACCACATTAGTTTTCGAAGCAGCTGATGCCCTGCCGTACCAACCTCCGGCTTCAGTCATCGTCTCTGCGATCCCGGAGTGTACCGTTTTTCATCGTCGCTATAAATGAGGCCGGATCGAAATAGCGCCCGGAAGTCGGCGCCACGGCGGAAAAAATCAATTTCTCACATTCTTCAACGGCTGTCTCAAAATGATCGTTAACAATGACATGGTCGTATTCATGGTGGTGCCTGACCTCTTCCAGCGCCTCCTGAAGGCGTCGTTTCATCGCTATGTCACTGTCCTGGCCCCGCTCAGCCAAGCGCCGCTCCAGTACCGCGTAGGACAGCGGAACGAAAAATATGCTTAGCACGTCCTCGAAACGCCCGCGTACCAAGCGGGCGCCACGCCAATCAATCACCAGGAGAACACTAATGCCGTCTGCTAACTGTCGCTCTACTGCGCCGTGAGACGTGCCGTAGCAATGATCGAACACCTCTGCATGCTCAAGAAACTGATCGTTCTCGATCATGTCGAGGAAACTTTGTCGATCAACAAAAAAATAATCTTGCCCGTGTTTTTCCTCTGGCCTCGGCTGACGGGTCGTGTGAGATACAGAAACTTCAACCTTGGGATGACTTGCAGCGACAGCCCGCGCAATAGTGGTTTTACCGGTTCCCGAAGGAGCCGACAATATAATCAAGCGACCCCGTCCGCCGCTGGCTTGCTGCCCCATTACACTCACTCGATATTCTGCACCTGTTCTCGCATCTGCTCGATCAGTACCTTGAGGTCTACCGCAGCGGCACTGGTGGCTGGATGAGCCGACTTCGACCCCAGTGTATTGGCTTCGCGGTTCAGTTCTTGCATCAGGAAATCGAGCCGCCGACCAACGGGCTCGTCCCGTGCCAGGACGTTTTCGGTTTCCCGAAGATGAATGAGTAAGCGGTCCAATTCTTCACTGATATCGGTTCGCCCCAGTAACATCACCAGTTCCTGCTCAAGTCGCCCAGCGTCTGGTGTGCTATCAAGCCCCGCAACGCGCTCCAGCAGGCGTTGTCGGAAACCGGCTTCTATCTCCCCGAGCATGGACTGAACGCCCTGCGCGATGCGCCTGCACTCAACAATCCGCTTAGTAATGGCAACACCCAAACTCTCTCCTTCACGATGCCGTTGACTCTGCAAGCTCAACACCGTTCGTTGCAACAGCACCTGTGCCTGATCGACAAGCATCTGGGGATCGGCGCTATCGGCGATGATGACACCGGACCAATTGAGCACCTCAGCCACGCTCAGTGGGGCCGATTCTGGTGACATCTCTTGGACTGCCGCTGCCCATTCTCGCAAGACTCGCACACGCTCCGGCTGTAGGCGGCCACTGTCTGTTGCCTGCGCTGACGCGTGGTAATGGAGTTGCGCATCAATTCTCCCACGATCAAAAGACTCGGTCAGTATTTTTCGAAACAAAGACTCCTTTTCTCTGAATACCTGACCTAAACGGAGCGAAACATCAAGATAACGGTGGTTGACGCTACGAATTTCCCACGTGAGCTCACTGCCCTCAATCTGTTCGGTTTCCCGGGCAAAACCGGTCATGCTGGCTATCATTTGGCCATTCCTTTGCGTGATGACTTTAACCCTTGCCCGCGCACTCGCACCCTTGCGTAGTCTATACTCTTGGCGCAACGGAGCGGTGTTAACGTACCCAATTGACAAAATGACCTACTACGCTGTCTGCTGATTACCATGGCCGCTAGATTGCCTCTAAAGCAGGGTTTCGTGCTTAACGGATACACCGTTCAGGAAGTCTTGGGCGGCGGTGGCTTCAGTTTGGTTTACCTTGCGATACAGGAACTCTCGCGCGAGAAGTTCGTCATCAAAGAGTATTGCCCCCAGGATGTGGTTACGCGCCAACCCGACGGCAGTATTAAGATCGAGTCGCCGCTTTCGACAACGGCTTATAACGATGGCCTCAAAGGTTTTCTGCTTGAGGCCAAGGCGCTGTCCCAAGTCAAACACGACAACATGGCACACGTGATCGATTCGTTTCGGGCCAATGAAACCTACTACATCGTTATGGCCTATGAAACCGGTCGTGATCTGAGTTGGTTTATCCGAAAACTAGCCGGTTCATTGGACATGGCATTCCTAAACAAGGTCTTCCCGAAAATCGGGGATGGGTTATCACAGTT
>LWDU01041005.1_pt1 | contig 38155 bp, 32 predicted proteins | sample 727161 | NCBI WGS metagenome assembly LWDU01 (sample SAMN04566230, study PRJNA314399) | hydrothermal vent metagenome | isolation source: deep sea hydrothermal plume seawater | place: Mexico: Gulf of California, Guaymas Basin | collected 2004-07-11
CAGCAGCAAAGCTGAGTATGATTGATTACCTAGCTTTTTATAATGGTAAGCGAACGCACTCTAAATTGGACTATCAATCACCTTTAGAGTTTGAGCGTGAATTCCATAGAAAAACAGTCTAAGAATGTGTCCTGTTTTACTTGACCATTACATGGTTAAAGAGGCTTAAAGAAAAGAAATAAGAATTTTTAAATAATTGTCCTGACGTTTTGGGTGGTATAGTGTTAATTAAGAAGGGGGAATGCTTTTGTGTATTCTCTGCAGCATAGCGGTGTTTTTCAAGATAGTTTTGGGATTAAGAATAATAAATCTTGATAGGCGGAGGCCGTTTTATTTTGACAGAGTTTTTCGTAATTTAGTTGGCTCCAGAAATTTTATTAGAATCCAATAAATGAATTATCATATCTTTTGGTTCTGGAGCGCATTGTTACGATCAATAAGTTTCGCTGTATACAGAATTAGGTCTTGCTTCAGTTAGATTGGTTTAAACTGCCTGCACAAGCACCCATGGCTTGATAACGACAGCCCACATTTGCGCATCATTGTTAAACCAGAGCGTCGCTTGCTGATCAGTAACCAGGTGAACGAGCTGTTTTTTCATCCATTGCTCTACACGGGGTTTGTCATCTTTGGAGAAAGCGTCAGCCACTTCTACAAGATCCAACTCAGGGGCGACATTCACGGCTAATCCCTGGGCAAAAAAGCGTTGCAATTCAGGCCAGGCAATTTTTGACGTTTCCTGATTAACTTTATCTTTGGTTAAATCTTCTGGGTTCATATCTTCTGGGATTATATCTTCGAGCTGTAAATAGAGGGGCGGTTAAGTTTGACATCTGGTGCAATAAACCGTGGTTCTTTGCGCCTGTTTTATTTCAACTAGTGTCCGCTGGCAATTCTTGCAAGGCAGACCTGCACGTCCATAAGCACTTAGTTCCTGCTTAAAATACCCTGGCTTACCATCACCACCAACAAAGTCACGCAGCGTGGTACCACCTTGTTCGATTGCAAGAGTGAGTATTTTCTGTGTTGTTACGAGTAGCTTTTGGTATCGTTTTAGGGATATATTGCCAGCAGCACGAATGGGGCTGATGCCTGCAGTATGGAGTGCTTCGGTGCAGTAAATATTACCAACGCCGGTAATCACGCTTTGATCCATTAAAAATTGCTTGATACTGACTTTTTTAGCGCGGGATTTCTGATAAAGATGGTTAGCGGTTATCTCGGTACTGAGAGGTTCGGGGCCAAGTTTACTAATCAGCGAGTGTGATTCAGGATTCTTGCCTAGCCATAATACAGCGCCAAAACGTCGTGGATCGGTTAGGCGGATGCGTTTATTATGCGCAAAGACAATATCGAAATGATCGTGTTTTGCAGCTGGGGTGTTGTCGGTTATAACTCGCAGACTACCCGACATGCCGAGGTGGATTAATAATGTACCGTTGGCAAAGTGTAGTAATAAGTATTTTGCCCGGCGGCTAAGGTTGAGCAGGGTTTGCTGTTCAATTAATTGCGGCAGTTCAGCAGGAATAAGCCAACGTAGCTTAGGTTGGCGGATGATGACTTGGTGTACAGTTTGGTTTTTAATATGTGGGCTGATGCCACGTAAAGTCGTTTCAACTTCGGGTAATTCAGGCATTAAATATAGTCTGGTTTTTAGTAATGCAATAACGCATGTATTTCGTAATTTTCTAGTTTTTCTCTACCATTAATAAAATCTAATTCGATAACAAAGCCCAGTGCTTCGACTGTCGCACCTAATTGCTCAATTAATTCGCAGCTGGCTTTAGCAGTGCCACCTGTCGCGAGTAAATCATCGATTAACAGTACTCGGTCATCTTTATTTAGAGCGTCGGTGTGTATCTCCAGGCTCGCTGAGCCATACTCCAGATCGTAGGAAACACTTTGCGCATGATAAGGGAGTTTCCCCGGCTTTCTTAAGGGAATAAACGGAAGTTCAAGTTCCCAAGCGACCAGTGATCCGAAAATAAAGCCTCTGGCTTCCATGCCTGCAACAGCAGTGATATTCCTGTCCACAAAAGGTTTTGTTAGCTGTTGTATTGCAAAACGCAGGGCTACGGGATCTTTTAATAAGGGAGTAATATCTTTAAAAACGATCCCAGGCTTTGGAAAATCAGGTATATCACGAATAGTGTCTTTTAATCGTTGCATCAGTGCTGGGTATTCTTCTTGTAAAATGAACTTGGGCGCAGTTCATTCACGGCTAAAGGAGCGATGATGCAGAAGGCATCTTTGATAATTTTAAAAATATTGGGTAGGTTCATTTTGTTTTTCTCGGCCAGATTGCAAATACACAACCAGGCGACACTGAAAAAATGCTTGATCAGCAAGGTAGGGTTTCTATTAAGACCTGCTAACAAAGAGATGGGGCCGCCGGATTTGTCACCACCTTTGCGCAAATATTCAAACACGCCTTGCTTAAGTAGGTCGTTTGACATTACACCGTAGAGTGCATTTGCCATGATGTTGACATTGGTATTGGCGTGATAGCGATCCTGATAATATAACTCCAGTTTTTCGTGTAGCAGTTTGGAATCGTTAAAATCAGGCATTGCCAGTAAGTGCGAGCTCAGTAGATAGACATCGCTAAATACAGCGGTTAAACCTCCACCGGTTATTGGGTGGCGCATATTGAGTGCATCACCTAACATCACTGCTCCTTCTCTAAGTACCGGCTTTGCAGGCATATAGTGATTAGGCATGACTTTAAAATTATTTTCAGCCATCGCGTTGGCAAAGCATTCTTTAAACTCGTTAGGTAAGAATGGGGCGACTTTAGTCAGGATATGCTCACGTATATCATCTTTCTTGGGGGCTTTTTTTCCAGGGAAGTCAATGAGTAAACGGGTTTCAGTGCTGGAAATCGGATAGCAGACAAAAGGGGTTGGCGCAGATAAAAAAACATGGCCGTGGTTGGGGTAAGGGAGGACGCAGTCTTTCAAAACCAGGCCGATAAAAAATGAGGTCACTGTTTTAACGTTATTACTCAGGTCTTTACGGAAGCTGGAAAAAAAACCATCACTGGTGATGGACAGTTTTGCTTTGACGGCCTTAACATCGCGGGTGTGTTTCTCGCGATATTTAACACCTGTAACCACGCCTTTACTATCTTCCATTAGTTCATAAACAGTACCATGAATCTGAGTGATACTGTCGTTCTTTAATGCATCTTCCCTTATCTTCTGTAAAAAACGTCCATTGTGTAATCCGACTCCGTTAAAATCTGTGCTGTCACCCTGATTGTAGGCAATGGGAAATTTCTTATCATTATTAAGCAGTGCATAACCATAAACAGGCTGTGCATCAAAACCCTCAAGTAAATGTTCTAGACCCATTTTTTTCAGGGTTTGCACAGCACCAGGCTGGAGTAATTCGCCTACTATGCGCTGTTTCTCAGTGTACTCCCTATCAATAAGTGCAATTTTAATGCCTTTAGGAGCAAGGTATGCAGCAATCGTGGCACCAGCCATGCCTGCGCCGATGATACAGATATCATAAAATTCATTATCTTCAGTATCTTCAGAAGGAATATTCATAAGCAATCTTTTAATTTTACTTTAACTGTCTAATTTTAATATGAATTACTAAACTTTAATAGTTTTAAGTTGATAAAATCGATTTAAGGCCCAGATAGGAAAAATATTTCGGTATGCGCTATAGGTGATCATGCAATTATAGTTAAACACACCTGATATGTTTTCCTGTTCCCAATCACCATCATCTAATTGTCTCTCTAGCAGTAAGTTTATACCGTGCTGAATCGCTTCTTTATTATCTGAGTTTGCGGCCTGCAGGGCTAACAATGCCCAGGCGGTATTAATAACTTGTGATGTTTTTGCTTGTGTGTACTCCATATTCGCACAAGATTCATAGGTTTCTCCCCAGCCGCCGTCTGGCATTTGCTTGCTAAGCAAAAAGTCACAGGCTTTGCTGATGCATTTTGATCTTGTGTCTGCATCGATATGCTCTTTGCCCAGTACCAGTGCCTCTACTGCAAACCAGCTTGCATAAGTAAAGCAAACTGCCCAGCCGCCGTACCAGGAACCGTCTTGTCTTTGCTGTTTTACGACAAACTGCAATCCTCTGGAAATGGCTTCGCGTATCTCCTGGCTTTTATAGTCCGGATAGAGCTCTAAAATTTCTAGTAGTGCGATAACGCAGGCCGAACTACACTCAGTCCATGAATAATCAATCATGATGTCGGCAAAGACTTCCGATGGATTTAGTTTTTCTAGCCATTTAGGTGCGCGACTCAATTCGTAAGTCGGCCAGCCACCGTCCTTATTCTGAAAAGACAGGATAACATCAACGGCTTGTTTTATGCGTGCATCACTAATGCCCGGCTTGAGTATCCCGGATTTATGAATAGCCAAGGTAGCGCTTAAACCCTCTGCTGTACAATCGGCTACTGGCCAGGCTTGTTCGGCAGTAGAAAATGGCCAGCTACCTATCATAGGGTGACGGAAAAATTCTTTATGTGTCTCGTGTTCTTTTCTGACCTGCATATTATCAATAAATTGATAACTTTTCTTGATTGTGTCGGGAAATAATTGGCCTAAGTCACTTTCCAGCATCGCACGGCTTGTAAGCGCAGCATCCCATAACTGCGAGCCATTATAGCCACTCATTTTCATGCCGTCTTCAGCTATCCATAAATAATCATACCAACGGGCGACATGCTTTTTAAATGGCTCTGATTGTTTGCCATAAGCATGCCAGATACAGATCGAGTTAATTGCTTTGCTAACAGGACCTATATCAAGGTAGTTTGTCTGTGCGTCTTCAGCATTAAGATATTTTAAGAGAAAGTCACTGGCTTTTGTTCTTAACCACTGAGGCCTGATTTTTTCATAGCCATTGGTGAAAAGATTCATCCATTTCAAGATTGGAGATTGCGTTGTATAGCAGTCCTTTTCGCACACTCTGTTTCGCTGTTTTGGCCAGTCGATGGATGCAAAATCTTCGTTGTAGATTTCTTCTCTCAAAGAGCGTATTAAATCATTCTCAGGCACTTGTATGCGTTGAGCCTGGCAATATGCCATGGGTAAATAGACCATGCGCGTATGACACCAGTAGCGTGAGGGGTGTACCGGTAGCCACTTGGGTAATAACCACATTTCCGGGAATAAACTATTAAATCCAGTCCAGTCATAGAGGTTTAGCAGTGCCAGGTAAAACTTTCCCCAGGAAGGAATGCCTGCTGCGCCACCATTTTCTTTAATCCATGCGCTGGCTTTGCATAATCTGGCATCGTCTTTATCAACACCTAGCAGACGTAGAGAAACGTACTGCATCACTGTGCCGAACATGGTGGGTTGTCCCTCTATATGCATGCCCCAGCCACCATCAGTATGCTGATGGTTGAATAAGTATACCTTCATCATTTCTTGATGCGGCTTAGGGAAGGGGGTGTCAGTAATATAAGACGCTATCAATAAACCCGGTAGTAAAAATAGCGGGCCGCCGTAGTCACCGGGCCAGTGTCCGTCTTCGCTTTGCAGTTGACTAAAATAGTGCATGCCTTTAATCAGACTATCTATTAATACTTGTTCTTCAGGGTTTTGGACAGATGGCTTTTCGTCAGGAAAGCTAGAACTATTTTCTTGTATAGCCTGTTGTCTAAAGACTTTATCGGAAGCGGAAGGGTTTTGCTGGCGATCGAATGCAAAGTCATTACTGAAATCACGTAATTCATGATCAGAATACTTGTCTGCATTATTCAAATGGTCATCAATGTTTTGCGAATCAGCCTTAAATGCCCATATTTGGCGGCCATTCTTGGTGAAAAGTTTCCAGTGATCCCAGCTAGATTTAGTTTGCGGCATGTTGGCTTAGTTTACGATTCCAGTTTGTATTAAAGTCTATTGTTGCAACTTTAGTCGTTGTAATTATACAACAAGTGCAACAGAATGTGATGCATTTAACACAATTAAGCATTATTATTATGTGGTATATATATTAATAGTTATGTATAACAGTACTTTATGGTTTTATTTGGTATTAATGATTTATACCTTAAATGATAAAACTTGAATTGTCAGGCTCTGACTACTATACTCTAAACATGAAAAATTTAATTTTTGTTGTTTTTTTACTACTTTTTGCTCAGGGTGCCTGCGCGGACACTATGCAAGACAGTGTGTCAAAAATTGAAGCCAACTGGGTAAGCACTAGTGAAACTGAATCTACGCCAGAACGGAAGAATTTGTTTTTACAACTAGCAGATGATATTACTGATGTTGTGGTCGCTTTTCCTACTCAGGCTGAACCACTGATTTTGAAGTCAGCTATTTTATTAACGATGGCTGAAGATGCATCCAGTTTTGTGGCGCTTGGCCTGGTAAAGCAAGCTAAGACTTTGCTTGCGAAGGCGATAGATATAAACCCTGAAGCAAGGGGTGGTTCAGCTTTGGTTACCTTGGGGATTCTGTATTATAAAGTCCCTGGCTGGCCGCTTGCCTTTGGTGACAATGATCAGGCTGAAACTTATTTACGCAAAGCTTTAGAAGTTAACCCCGATGGTGTTACCAGTAATTACTTTTATGCCGAATTCTTGTTAGAACAAGGTAAAGATGATCAGGCTGTAAGTTATCTAAATAGAGCGATAGGTGCAACATTAGATCCTAAAAATAGATCATTTAAAATTAAAGTTAAACATAAGGCTAAAGCAAAAGCTGCGTTAGCAAGTTTATAGTAATACTGTTGTTAACAGCTTAGCGGTTCTATTTTTTATCATTACTAAAGTGCTCTGTTTCAGTCACTTAGTAACACGCTATTTTAAACTTAAAATAGCAAATAATCATGACTGTCAAAAGAAGTACATTACACATGAGGTGTTCATATGTATTTTCTTTATTGACCCATCTTCTTAAAATTAATGTTGCGTATGTTTACGCTGCGCTATTTTAGACCAAAATTTGTATTTTTTGTTGGCTTTATCATTATTCCAGCCATTATTATGGTTTCGCCTGATCGTCGTTTTTTTCAGAAGCTAGTCTATATCCTTTTTCCCAGGTTTTGGAAGCAAGAGGTTGAGTCGCCTCTGTTTATCCTGGATAACAGTAGTCCGACTTTCTTGCATCGAATGCTGGAAAAAGATCAGCAATACACCTACCTATCTTTATGGCAATCGCTATTTAATTCAATGACTCTGTACAAATTTGTGGGTATTATTGGTGCGTTGGGTAAAAAATTAGCTCTCCAATTGCACAGATGATTGACGCGATTGATAGACATTTTTTTAAAGGCTGGGATGGTCTGCATAAAGCGGGATTACGTTTTTCAGAAGAGGTTGAGTTTTTATTTGTCAGTTCTTTTTAACCCCCGGCCTTATTTTATTTTTTCCTTACCTGCACGAAGTAGGAGATATCTTTGCACTGGATAATCTGCCTAATTGAGCGAGGCAACGCGTGATCAAAAGCTTTCGCCTATTTGTTCAGCGCCATGTTCCTGGCTAAAAAATGCAGCTGCCGGAGGCCAGTTAGGGATTTATCACCAGGCATTTCCTGATATGCGAGTTATTCATATCAAGAGTGACATACTTAGGTCTGTTGCATCCTCGTTGAGTATATTTTCTGAGCCTTGGTCTTTTCACTCGCCTGCCTGCCATCAAAGAAAGTATGAAAGTATCAGCGTGATAGAAATGGTACGTACCAATCATCAGGGGATAATTAACTATAGACATAATTTTAAGCCTAAAAGTTTGATTGATATCGAATACGGTAATCTGGTGAGTAACCCCGAAAAAACGGTTAGGTCAATTTATCAGTATTTTGGTCTGTTATTGAATACTGAATATATGGGGTGATTGCGCAAGGATTGCATCGCTGCCAAGGCATACCATAGTACACATAAGTATACTGTTGAAGGTTATGGCTTTACAACAGAAGAAATTATCCAGCACTTTGACAAGAAAGCTATAGAAAACCAACTATGCGCAGCATAGTAGCGTATATTTAAAAAGCCGGTATTGCCCCAAACACATTACTCAGCCACACCAAGCAGAATTGCTTATGCTGTCTGAGCTATTTCACCCCTCTTGGCTGAATTAACAAGTCGATGCCAAATTATTTGATATGCACAGCGCAGCTAAAGAAAATTAGCCGTATAATGGCGCATAAAAATCATTAATTGTAATTCCAGGCTACCCTAGTAAAACGTATATGAGTAATCGTTCCGCATTCCTGATGGATAAATTTTTTTTCTGGTGGAGTACTCGTGTACTTCGCTTTGCATGGCTGCTTATCGTACTTTTTATTTTTTCATGTGCAGCCAGTTTGTATTACACGGTCAATAATTTAGGGGTCAATACCGATACATCGACGCTGTTATCTCAGGATTTACCTTTCCAGAAAAATCGCATACGCTGGGAAAAAGCTTTTCCACAAGACGCAGCGACCATCATTTTTGTTGTTGAAGCGCCCACGGCGGAACAGACCGGCATAGCTGCAAATATACTGGCAAAACGCATTGCTGCAAATAAGCAGCTTTTTGAGTATGTTTATATTCCTGATGATAATGCTTTCTTAAAGCAGCAGGGCCTACTCTATCTGACACCAGAAAAACTTGAGGATTTATCTGCCAAACTGATAAATGCACAGCCTTTTATTGGTTATTTAGCGCAAAATTATCATCTACAAGGGTTACTGGAAATATTAGGTAAAGCATTAGACAATACTGATACTGGCTTGCCGATGAATCTAAATCCTCTGCTGGAAGGTATAGACCAATCCTTGCTTGCAGTACAGTTAGAGCAACCCTATTCATTATCCTGGCAGAAATTACTGGCATTCAATCAATCCAGTGATAGAAATACTTTACGCAGTATAGTCAGCGCCAGGCCTATCGCTGACTTTAATAGTATGAAGCCAGTGGAGAAATCGCTCAATTTTGCGCGAGAAATAGCGCGAGAAATTCAAGCGATAGACCCGCAAGTGAGTATTCGTATCACCGGTAAAAAGGCCTTGGAAGAAGATGAGATGCGCGTCCTGGCAGAAGATACAGTCTATTCTGGTCTGCTCGCATTATCTCTAATAATCGGTGTACTGTTTGTAGGCTTACGTTCGGTTAAGCTGGTGCTATGTACATTAATTGTTCTGATTATGGGGCTAATTCTGACCGCTGGATTTGCCACAGTTGCGGTTGGACATTTGAATGTATTATCGGTTGCCTTTGCGATACTCTATATTGGCCTGGGTGTCGACTTTGCGATTCATATCTGCCTGGCTTTCCGTGAATGCTGGGAAGGCAGTATGACTAGCGAAGATGCGATTAAAAAGAGTGTTATCAAGCTTGGTTTTTCTCTGTTCTTATGCGCTCTTACTACCTCCATTGGTTTTTTTGCCTTTATTCCTACGGATTATGAAGGCGTGTCCGAATTGGGGTTGATTTCCGGTGGGGGAATGTTTATAGGATTGATTGTTTCCTTAACTTTATTGCCTGCATTACTGAAAGTATTTTCCATAAAAAAACTGGCGAAGCAACAGGTCACCAAACTTCCCGGCTGGATTTGTACTTTTCCGTTTCACTATGCGAGGCTCATTCGCTACACATCAATCTTACTCGCCATTGCAGCTTCATTTTCGTTACACTATGTTTATCTCGATTCAAACCCGGTTAATCTTAGAGATCCAAATAGCGAGTCTGTGGTCGCGTTTAAAGACCTGCTACAGTCTAAAACCAGGTCTCCATTTGTATTGATTGCCTTAAGTGATTCCCAGGCAAATGCAGAGAAATTAACTCTGAAAATGCAGGGTTTGGATACCGTCAGTAAAACGATTACTCTGCAAAGTTTTGTCGCAACAGATCAAGATGAAAAACTGGCGATTATAGAAGACTTAAGCCTAGTCATGGGCCCTGAATTAATGAGCTTCGATCGACCACTGGAATCTGCAGGTACTCGTCAGGCTTTGCTGGAACTACAGGCAAAAATTAACAGCGCTCTAGTAAACCCTAGCGCCAAGGCAACACCTGAGCTATTAGCGAAATTGCATCAACATATTACAGACTTTATTGTTTTTGCCGATGGCGCAGAATTATCTACCGCTAAATATCAACAATTTGATAAGAGTGTTTTGGGCTTATTTCCCTATACCATGCAGCAATTGAATACAGGATTGCAAGCATACCAATTTGGCCTCGCGGATATTCCGGATTATATCAGTCATAACTGGCTTAGCCCTTCGGGAATTTATAAAATTATCATAGATCCCAAATATGATCTTAATAAACCTGAAAACCTGAAAGCATTTGCCAGGGAAGTACAGAGTGTCGATGACTCTGTGACTGGTCTTCCGGTTTCTGACCTGGCTGCCGGGGATGTGATAGCCGAAGTCTTTATTCAGTCATTTACCACGGCGATACTGGTCATTTTTCTGGTATTACTGATTATTCTGAAAAGTTTTCGCAATACACTGCTCGTGGTTTGGCCCTTACTGCTTGCAGGTTTGTTGACTGCTGCAACGAATGTACTTCTGCAGAACCCATTTAATTTCGCCAATATTATTGCCCTACCTTTATTAATGGGGATGGGTGTTGATAGTGGTATTCATATTATGCACCGCTTGCATGCAGGCTTAGGGGCTAATGAGCATTTATTGCAAACCAGTACGGCGCGAGGGGTGTTTTTTAGTTCTTTGACTACACTGCTGAGTTTTACCAGTCTGGCATTTACCAATCACCAAGGAATAGCCAGTATGGGGCTGCTACTTGCCATCGGTATTGCCTTTACTTTAATCTGTACCTTAATAGTCTTGCCTGCGTTTAGCGTGAGGCGTGTGCCCCTTTAATGGCGCTGTTAATTGATTGCCTGGAGAAAATCTTTGAAAATCGTTTTTGTAGCAGATAATGTGGATGGAGAAAAATCAGGCGGTGTGGTTTCGACACGCCGCTTTATTGATTATTTCAAAAAAACAGATGATCTAACAATTATTAGTACCGGTAAAGAAGAAGAAAATAAGGTGGTTTTTCCTGCTTTTTATTTGCCATTCGCTAAACAGCAGATGCAGGAAATGGATTTCTTATTTGCCTGGCCAAATAAGAAGAAATTAACTGCAGCGATTAAAGAAGCAGACTTGGTGCATATACAATTTCCTTTCTTTTTAGGGTATCAGGCTTTAAAAATCGCCCGTAAATTGAATAAGCCCGTGGTGATTGGCTTTCATGTACAGCCTGAAAATCTGATGTGGAATATCGGTCTGGATTATGATTGGTTAAATGCTTTTCTGTATCGGTTTTTTATTAAAATTTTTTACAATAAGGCAGACCTGGTAATCTCGCCGAGTGAGTTTGGTAAGCATATGTTGGAGAAGTTTTCTATCCAGGTTCCGGTAGAGATAGTATCTAATGGCTTACCTGAGCAGTTTCAACCCAAGCAATGTGTTAGAGATCCAGAATTTTTAGATAAGTTTGTTATCTTGATGGTGGGTCGATTAGCGAAGGAAAAACGTCATGATCTGGTGATGCAGGCTATCAAGCAATCTAAATTTAAAGATAAAATTCAGCTGGTTGTTACAGGCCAGGGTGCATTGCGATCCGAGCTGATTGACTTGGGTAATACTTTACCTAATCCTGCTTTTTTTGAATACGTAAGTCAGGAAAAGTTAATTTCGCTATTTAATACCGCAGATCTATTTATTCACGCCTCAGAGATTGAGTTAGAGGGTATGGCTGTTTTAGAAGCGATAGGCTGTGGTTTACCAGCATTGATCAGTGATGCTAAACACAGCGCTTCCACGCAGTTTGCATTGAATGATGAATTTTTATTTTCGGCAGGTAATGTGGACAGTTTAGTCAGTAAATTAGACTACTGGATAGCACATGAAGCCGAGTTACAAGCATCGAAATCAGCTTATCTGGAAAGGGCTCAGGCTTATGCGTTTGATGCCAGTGTGCAGTATGCGCGGTCGCTTTATCAAAACTTGGTCACTCAGAAAAAAAGTGCACCAAGCCAGCTGGTTTAATATGAAACCAGCTATTTTTAGCTAGAGGCCCTTGTTTTTCGCTTTGTTATGAAGGGCTTCTACTTAGAAATAAAGCCATGCTCTTTAAACCATTGCACCGAATCACGATACGCTTCTTTAACCGGTGTTGGTTGTAACCCCAGTTCATTGATTGCGCGGGTATGCGTGCCATATTTACCACAATTTAATAGACGAATAGAGTGGTAGTTAAAGCGAGGATACAAATGTGGGAAAAATTTCCGTTCGATCCAGTCTTTTACCAGAGCAATATTTTGCATAATAAAAGTAGGAATAACAATTCTGGGTTTACTAGCGCCGGTATATTCTTCTAGCCAGTCTAGTGTTTCATTAATCGTGTGTTGCTCGCCGGTGAGCAAATAGCGTTCGCCAATAACGCCTGTATCCATTGCCAGTAGATGCCCCTGAACAACATCCTGAACAGGCGTGAAATCAAATCCGCCGGGGACTGATGCGTGCATTTTTCCTTGTGCAAATTCAATAATGGTTTTGCCCAGCAGGGAGGGTTTAAAATCCCAAGGGCCGACGATACCGCTAGGGTTAACGATAACCGCTTGCAGGCCTCTGACGACTTCTTTATAAACTTCCAGTTCAGCAAAGGTTTTGGAAATTTCATAGTCGGTGGTCATTTCATACGGACTCACTGCCCACTTTTCATTGGATGCTCCATCGGGGTTGTTACCCACGGCGCCAAATGAACTGCAATGAACGACTTTTATAACATCTGCTAGTCGGCAGGCTTGCATTAAGTAACGGGTTCCAAGCACATTGACATCATAAAGCTCTTTGCGGTCACCGTCGCGAATGCTGACAAAAGCTGCTAGGTGATAGACATAGTGACAGCCTTTTACTGCTTCAATAATTGACTGCTCGTCTCTAAGATCTCCGTATGCATGCTCTACATCTAAATCATCGATAGCGGCATTATTACTTTCTTTGCGTATCAGTACGCGAACCTTTTCGCCACGCTCTAATAATGCCCGAACCAGGTTTGCGCCTAAGTGCCCGGAGGCGCCTGTTACCAATGTAGTCATGATAATGTTGTTGGTGTGTTTTCTGTAGAGCGGACTTTAGTCCGCTATAGGGGCAAGGCAGTGCGGGTTTAACTCCTGCTCTACGCATGCTAAGGAGTCTGGAAACAAATAGTCATTTTTTGGTATTTTTATCCGTCATCAGCACGGTAGTAATTGTTACGTAGCCAGCTATGTGCCTATTGCTACAGTATTGATGACAAACAAAAACCTGCCCAATTATTGGATGCTTATTTATTTTCAGGTGCCTAAAGCAAAGAATTTGTTAATTCAAACCAAGCTCTTCAGTTTCTACCAGCATACGGTTATATTCCCGCAGTTCTTTTTTAGTGAGGCCTGCACCAGGGAACACATAGCGCTCTTTTGAATCCAGTTGTTTCTGTTTACGTATCGCCTCAGTATGGATATATTCATTCCATTTTTTTATACTCAGTTTCTGGAATTCACCGACGATGGGGTTGAACTCAAGGTGCTGAATATGGGGGTGGCGCTCTTGTCCCAGCATTTCTTCCTGAAGAATAAAGACATCTTCTTTAAGTAAGGGCACAATATAAAGAAAGTTTGCTATATGAATTACCGTTTTACGCAGAAATTTAGGTACAGGTTTATTAATGAACGGAATTTCCAATGGACCTAATAAAAACACGAAAAAACAGCGCGTGGTTTTTTCATCAATGGGTGTCATAAATAACCAGTGCAAATATTTATCAGCTGTATTCGAGCCTTGATACGGGTAGTGATACCACAAAGTCATGTCTTCCAAACCCTCACCTTTTTTCTCACCCGCTGTCTTAACAGCACTACTTTGGCTCATGTCGGTTTCATAATCCACATAGATTATGTCACCTTCGTGACGGGTACCTAGTAAGTGAGGATCAGTGAACGGTTTAAATTTACGGTGTAAAAATGCATGGTTAAAATCACATACATTTTCTAAAATCATGGTGAAATGTGCCTTGAGAGTAAAATCAAGTGGCACAAATTCCCAAGGATTCTCTTGTGTTAGTTGAGGTACTTCCGGGATATGAACTTTATCAGCCAATGCCGGGTCACCAGGAAAAACCCAGATAAGGCCATATTTTTCCTGAACAGGGTAAGAGTTGATCTGAATGTTTGGCCGGCTGTCTTTGGCTTTACCCTTGCCGAGTTCGTGCGAGATACCCGTACATTTTCCACAGCCATCAAAGGTCCATCCATGGTATTGACAGGTGATTTCATTGCCTTGAACGATGCCTGATGTTATACGTAGTTGACGGTGTGGGCAACGGTTTTCTATCGCCCGAACTTTGCCATCTTCGCCGCGATAAAGAGCAATAGGGCTTTTCCAGAAAATAACTTCTACTGATTTTCCTTTTTTAAGCTTGGAGCTCATTTCCATGGCATACCAGTAATTACCGCTTTGTCCAACTGCGCGCACTTGTTCGCGGCGACTTTTAGGTTGTTCTTCTTCAGTATTCATATTGATCCAAAATAATGACGTAAAATTTTTGTGGTTATTATAGCAGGAACAGCTCGATTATTTGTTAAAAATAGCAATACGTATCATGACTAAAAAGCCCTTAACTTTTTGTAATAAGCTGGCTTCGGTGCGTATTTTTTCATGTCCTGGAAGAGGATGGCCTTTCGCAAGTTTGCCTATTTTTTCTTTGACTGCAGGGTCTAATTTACCGGCAGCAGCCAATTCAAAAAATAAGGCTTTTGTATTGCCTAAGTCAAAGAAATCACGTTGCCATTCCCATTTGAAATCGCCACCATAACGAAACCATGAGCCACCTACACCTTCGACGGTATAGTTTGTGCCATCTTCGCGTTTCGCCGGGGAAACCTGAGTCCATAGCCCTATGACTTCACCTTGTTTCTCATCTATAAGAATGCGGTGGTAAGGATATTTCCACTCTTCAAAACCTTCCATTTGCTCGCCTAGCGCCCACTTTTCTATTTCTTCTCGGTTGTGAGCAACGAACTCTTCATTCGGGCCGATATTCCAGCGATATTCTGCATCATCTGTGTACATGGCACCCAGGTGCTTAGGCCAGTCGCCATCTTTTTCTGCCTGGCGGTTTGCTTCCAGCCAGCGCTCCACCATTTCTTCAAGTTCTGCTCTTGGGTATGCGGCCATTTTAATTCCTTAGTCCTGTTTGATTTTTATTGCACTGGTTGGGCAGTATTTTGCTGCGGCTTGTGCTTTTTTAAGTAGTGAATTGTCAGGTGTTTCTTCTAGTACCGTTAATATGCCTTTATCATCGACTTGAAAAACCTCGGGAGCCTCGGCCATGCAATTGGCATGTCCCTGACATAAATCATAATCAACCTCTACTTTAAAGCAGTTTTGCTTGCTGGCTGTTTCTGTAGTCGCTTTTTCGCTTGCATCCTTTGCTTGCTCTTGCTGGATATTGTCACGCTTGGTATAGCGTACCAAGCAAGGTGAGCTAGGTTGCACCACCATTTGTTTGTAATCATCCTGGTAACTTTCCGGCGAACTGACTAATTCAAATTTATAGCGGCGTAAAAGAATCGCATAAATCGCTTTTAGCTGTAACATCGCAAAGGCATTACCGCTACATTTATGGCGCCCCCCTCCGAAAGCAGTCCAGCTAAAGGGCTGTGCGTCTTCTTGACGTTCTTTAGTAAAGCGGTCTGGATCAAACTTTTCCGGGTCAGGAAAGATCTCGGCAATTCGATGCGACACGCGTGGAGATACACAGACGTATTTACCTGCTTTAATAACATAGTCCTTAAAGTGCAGGTCTTTAGCGACCTTACGAATCAGCATAATTAAAGGCGGGTGGAGGCGTAATACTTCTTTAATAACACGCTCAAAAATTGGAATTTCTCGTAAAGACTGGAAGGTAACTTCGCCATCATGACCGTATAAGCTATCAAACTCTTCCAACACTCGGTCCATTTCCTTAGGGTTACGTGCTAATTCTAAGGTAATCCAGGCAGCTGTTCCTGCTGTGGTGTGGTGTCCCGCGAATAAAGTCCCAATCAATAAACCAGTAATTTCATGTGAGGAGAGTGGGCTACCATCATCATAGCGCGTATCTATCAGCATCTGGAACGCATCTTCACTTTTTTCTTTGCTCTTGGCGCGTTTTTCTATAATCCCGGTAACCAGCTCCTGCAAACGGACGCGGGCCTTGTCGCGACGGCGTAGTATAGGAATCGGGAGGTATGGAAAGATAAAGGCAAGCGGGTGCATGCCATTTTCCAGATCGTGATAAAGATGAGCAAATTCTTCATTTAGCTCATAGCGGAATTCATTGCCTAATAAGCAGTGACTGGATGTATAAATAGTCAGTTGCTTCATAAAGTCCAGTAAATCGACTTCACCAGATTCACCCCAGTCTTTAACGGCTTCCTCAACTTCTTGTACAATGATTTTTGAATAGGTGCGCATGGGCTTATCACGCAATACCGGCATCAGCATTTTTAACTGCTGATCCTTGATATGTGGAGGCGCATCAAACACAACCCCTTTACCAAAAATAGGTGTCATCACCTTATAGGCTTCATTCTGGTCTAGTTGATCGTCAGGCGCGCGAAAGAAAGCTTCATTGCCTTCAGGTCCCGTGAGTAGAACCATTTGTTGGTGAAATAACCGAAACTCGCCAATTTCTCCAAGCGTTTTTCTTAGCAGGGACATGTACTCAAACGGATTTTTTCCAAATTTGAGCATATTGCCAATCAGTGGCAGGGCACCAGGCATTTTTGCTGGTTCTTTGCTAGTCGAGGTTTGCTGTGCAGTCATAGGGGGATTGCTTGTTAGGTTTTGCTGGATGAGAAAATTAATGATAAATTAATATTCTGACTCAGGTGTTAGATAGTTTTTATCTTATAAATCTTGTTGATTTTACGCTGTGCTTGCATAATGTACAAACTATCTTACGTAGAAATTTTATAAGAATAATGCATATTGCCGCTAATAAACCTATAATATTTAAGGTATAGCTTGGGCTGTGTTTTGCAGCTTTAATTAATGAGAGGTCATCGATGGATAACAATGGATTTGAAGAGCAGAGAAGAAAGAAGTTTTTACTTCAATCTGCAGTCTGGTATGTATTTTTAATCGCCCTGAGTTATTTATTGCCCGAAGTGATGCTGTTTTATATACTCTGTGGTGCATACGATGTCAGTCGCAATAGTAATATAGATGGGCGAATACTGTATCGATATTTCTTTGGCAATGGTGTGCCGACCTGGGCTTTGTCGCCGTTTAATATTTTGATGGACATTGTTACTTTGCCTTACATAAATAAGAAAATATATCAATTACAAGACTTGCCAGAAGAGTGTCAGGCAGAGATTAATGAGTTACTCGAAGTAGTTAAAACAGAAAAAGTGGTTGACGAACTGGCGAGTCGTGCCGAGAAGATCAGACGTAGCATGATTTTTTTCAAGTGGTACGGTAATAATATAGATAATTTTTATAATGTTCCAGCGTTTCATAAAGACTATAAATATATCAGGACAATCGGTGTTTCTGTATTTAATAAAAAAGAATCGACCGATGAACATTTTGGCCCATTACGCACAACGCTCCGAGTGCTTTATAATATTAACGATATTACTAGCCGGGATACCTATATTAAGGTGCGTGATGTAGAGAATCACTGGTGTGAAAGTAAAATGTTTATTTTTGATGACACCTTGCAGCACCAGTCCCTTAACGAAACTGATGAGCCCCGCTATTGTCTGTTTGTAGATATAGTCAGGCCGAGTTTATTTCACTTTGGTATGGATTTATTTGTTAAGTTTGTGGCAATTATTATGCAAAAGATGAATCATATTTTTTATAGCAGCTGGGTGCCGCTAAAATAAGCTGTTGCTAGAACTTAAAGCTTTTTTCACCATGAAGGACGTGAAGACAAATGAAGGGGTGAGATAAAGCGGTTTTATAAATAGCTAAAGCCCCTGCACTGTTTGAAAATAGAAAAAGTAAACTACTTTTACTGGCCTTTATGCAGAGTGTCAAGGTCGGTAAAATAAATATGACTCCTTCAGGTTTTTCTTGTATTTCATGGCCAATAAACATAATGATTCATATCAATATCAGCCTGCGACAATCTGTCACATTATATTTTTGCATTGTTCTGCTATTATTCTAATTAGCTCTTAAGAATTTCTTTTCTTTCCAAACAAGAGCATTCGACTATTTAATGCGCCTGGTATTTTTCTACCAGGCGTTTTTTTTGCCCGTGGATTATGGTTGTTAGCGCGGTTTCATTAGTAAAGTTCTTACGATAGCTGACTAAAAATATCAGTTGAACGCTAGCGTCAAACGTATGTCGTTGAAAAAATTATCTTTCACTAAGTTGTTGTTCTCACCGATAAAGTGAATTAAATCCGCTTCATAGTTTGTGAATAAATCCGGACGCGAAATCCTGCGGATTGTCTCTCAACAAGGGCTACGGCCATTATTTTCGAGCTATTTTTTATCTTTCACTCCCAGGTTTTCCACAAAATATCTGCTTAACTGATATTTTTAGGATAAAAGTAAAAGATAAACATTTAGCTAATCATTTCAAAGAGGTGCGACAAACTGTCGCGCGGCAATATGCCACATTTTCAATAAGCCTTAATCTGGATAGAATAGCTTCAACTCTTAAATACATAAATCTTACCTCCCTTATGATTTTGTTGAGTTTTTTTTAATGCATTTAGCTACCAAACTAGCTAAGTGCATTTTTTTTGCCTGGTGCTTTTGCAGTGAATTGTTGGGGTATTAAATTGACATTAGAGCACTACGCGGTAAAATCGTGGGTTGTTCTATTTAGGCAAGGACGGCCTGTTACGTACTTAACTAGTGCAACACTAGCTGAATAAGTACCTTAGATAATTATTTTACAAAAGTAGGAAGCTATTACATGAGTCATACCTTATATGAAGCAAATGCGCAGCGTGTACACCGTTGTGAATTAGCTGTTCCAGGATCAAATCCAGAAATGTTTGAGAAAGCATTGAAAAGTGGCGTGGATGTTATTTTTCTTGATCTTGAAGATGCAGTAGCCCCCGATGATAAATTGCAGGCGCGTAAAAACGTTATTAAAGCTATCAATGAACTGGATTGGGCTGGGCATGGCATTACTGTTTCCATACGTATTAACGGTCTGGATACGCAATATATGGTGCGTGATGTTGTTGACTTGGTTGAACAATGTGGTGAAAGAATAGACACATTACTTATTCCTAAAGTGGGTGTGTATAGCGATGTTTATATGGTTGAAGCAATGCTGAATCAATTGGAAATGCAACAGGGCATGACTAAGAAAATAGGTATTGAGTGTCTGATTGAAACAGCACTAGGCATGGCAAATGTTGAAGAGATTGCTAAGCAGGGCGCTATAGGCGGCCGGCTTGAGGCTTTACATTTTGGCGTTGCAGATTATGCCGCAAGTAACCGAGCTAGAACTACAAATATTGGGGGCTTAAATCCTGATTATCCAGGGGATCAATGGCATTTTGCTATTAGTCGTATGACCGTTGCCTGTCGTGCTTATGGCTTGCGAGCCATTGATGGGCCATTTGGCGATTTTAAAGATCCTGAAGGTTTTAAAGACGCGGCGAGAAGAGCCGCAGCATTAGGTTGTGAAGGGAAGTGGGCGATTCATCCATCGCAAATTGTCTTGGCAAATGAAGTATTTACACCACCTGCATCAGAAGTAGAAAAAGCCAGAAGAATATTGGTGGCTTTACAAGAGGCAGCCGCACAAGGTAAAGGTGCTGCAGCTTTAGACGGTCGGTTAATAGACGCGGCTTCAGAAAAAATGGCCAATAATATTGTAAACACAGCTACTGCTATTGCTGCGAAAGTGTAAAATAAGCAGAATTGGAAAGGTTTGCTGATGCAATCTTTTTGTTGAATTATTTGAGAGATTTAAAGAGGTGCTATGGATATTCATGAGTATCAAGCGAAAGAAATTTTAGCGGGTTACGGCGTAAAAATTGCTGAAGGTGGGTTGGCGTATAGTCCGGAAGATGCCGTGCAGCGTACCAGAGAAATTGGTGGTAATGTCTGGGCTGTTAAAGCACAAATTCATTCGGGTGCGCGTGGTAAAGCGGGCGGTGTAAAAATTTGTTTTTCTCATGAAGAAGTTGAAGCTGCCGCCGATGGGATGCTGGGTAAGCGTATGGTCACCCATCAAACAGGTCCGGCCGGTAAAGTGTGTTCGCGTCTATATATAGAAGCGGGTACCGATATAGCAAAAGAATTGTATTTTAGTTTCTTGGTGGATCGTGCTCACGAACGTATCGTTATGGTTGGTTCTGCTGAAGGTGGGATGGAAATTGAAGACCTGGCTGAGAATAACCCCGATGCGATCAATAAAATTCATATCGATCCTGCCGTAGGTTTGCTGGATTTTCAAGCACGTAAAATGGCCTTTGCACTTGGGCTTGAAGCTTCGCAAATCAGCCATGCGGTTAAGTTTATTAGAGGTTGCTATTGTGCCATGCGTGAACTCGATGCCAATATGCTGGAAATAAACCCATTGGTAGTCACTAAAAGCGGCGAGTTAATCGCTTTAGATGCAAAAATGGGCTTTGATGATAATGCCCTGTTTCGGCGCCAGAAAGTAGCTGAGCTAAGAGATAAAACACAAGAAGATTCGCGTGAGATGGCTGCTGCTGACCGGGGTTTAAGCTATGTTGGTCTGGATGGTGATATTGGTTGTATGATCAATGGTGCGGGTCTGGCAATGGCGACTATGGATATGATTAAACTTGCGGGTGGCGAGCCAGCAAATTTTCTGGATGTGGGGGGTGGTGCATCGCCTGAGCGTACCGAAAAAGCGTTTCGCCTGGTGCTTGCCGATGAAGGTGTTAAAGCCATGCTGGTAAATATTTTTGCCGGTATTAACCGTTGTGACTGGATTGCCGAAGGTGTGGTGCATGCGGTTAAAAAAATCGATATGCAGATTCCTTTAATTGTACGATTGTCTGGTACCAATGTTGAAGAAGGACGTAAGATCATCGCCGAGAGTGGCTTGCCGATTATTACTGCGACCACATTAGCCGAAGCAGCTGAAAAAGCCGTTCAGGCACGCAATGAGCAAGTAGCAAAAGAAGGAGCGGCATAATGGCGATTTTAATCAATAAAGACACGCGCATGATTGTCCAGGGCTTCACCGGTAAAATTGGTAGTTTTCATGCACAAGACATGATCAACTATGGCTCCAATGTTGTCGGTGGGATTACGCCGGGTAAGGGTGGCCAAACTCACCTGGGTCTACCGGTATTTAATACAGTTAAAAAATCGGTTGAACAGGTGGGTGCTGAAGCGAGTATTATTTTTGTACCGCCTGCATTTGCAGCTGATTCGATTATGGAAGCAGCGGATGCGGGTATTAAGTATTGTGTCGCTATTACAGATGGAATTCCGACCCAGGATATGATGAAAGTTAAGCAATACCTACGCAAGTTTCCTATAGAAGAACGTATGGTATTGACGGGGCCTAATTGTGCAGGCACGATAAGCCCTGGAAAAGCTATGCTAGGTATTATGCCAGGCCATATTTATAAGGCAGGTGAAGTAGGTATAGTCGGGCGTTCAGGTACTCTAGGGTATGAAGCGGCTGATCAAATGAAAGAATTGGGAATCGGCATTTCGACTTCAGTTGGAATAGGTGGTGATCCGATTAATGGCAGTTCGCATCGTGATATTTTGGAAAAATTTGAGCAAGATGATGAAACTCGGGTAGTGGTCATGATCGGTGAAATTGGTGGGTCGCAGGAAATTGAGGCGGGTGTCTTCGCCAAAGAAAATATGAGTAAGCCCGTAGTCGCTTACATCGCAGGATTAACGGCTCCTAAAGGGCGACGCATGGGACATGCAGGTGCGATTATTTCCGAGGCTGGAGAAGGGGCTGCAGAGAAAGTGGAAATGTTACTGGATTTAGGTGTTACGATTGCTCCCAACCCCTCTTCAATGGGTGAGACGGTAGCAAAGGTGTTGGCAAAATTGTAATAGATTTTTGTTTTTCACCAGTAAAAGCCGTATCTTGCAGCAGGGTAAGATACGGCTTTTTTATTTATAGTAACGTTTACTAGGCTTATTGTTGCCTTATAGGTTGGGAGTTGTTGTTTTTTCAATGCGGGTGGGTTAACAGAAATAAGGCATTAAACAAGTTTACAGTCAGGTAATGCTGGAGCTGTGTAGAAAAATTGAGGGTTGATGCGTAATATTAGATTTCTTTCGGTCCTGGATCGAATGTTGATGAGTGACTTGCTAAAAACGATCATTTCTGTGCTTACCGTTTTAGTGGTTATTGTGGTCAGTCGAAATTTTATCAAGATACTTAAAATGGCAGTTGATGGACTAATTTCTAACGAGGCTGTCGTGAGTATTTTGGGTTTGAAAATTGTTCTGGCAAGTGCCAATTTTATAGTGCCAGCTGTATTTGTCAGTGTGCTGATGGTGCTAGGAAGAATGTACCGGGATCAGGAGATGTCGGCATTGTCTTCTGCAGGAGCAGGTGTGGGAAGGCTTTATGTTGCGGTTTTTAAAACACTGATACCGGTAGTCTTTATTGCTGCCTGGATGTCATTAGTTGTATCCCCCTGGGCTGCAAGCAAGGTAGAGAAAACTATATATACTGAAAAACAAAATATTGGTGTGCGCGCAATAGGAGAAGGAAAGTTCAGTGAATACAATAAGGGAAATTTAATTTTTTATGTGGAGAAAATCAGTGCAGACAATGTAATGCACGATGTTTTTGTGCAGAATAAACGTGAAAATGAAGTCGGCATATTGACTGCTGAGAAAGCGGAAGTACGCACAATTAATGACGATCTCTATATAATATTTATCAATGGAGAGCGTGTACAGGGAAATGCAGGTGAAGTGGACTTTATCTTTGAAAGCTTTACTGAGTACGGTATGCGTCTGGACAGTAGTGGCGGAATTCAGGTCAATCCGATTAGCGGAATTAGCACCAGAAAATTGCTGCATACCCGGGACTTAAATGAATTGAGTGAGCTACATCATCGCCTGTCTGTGCCCTTTAGTATTATTGTGCTGGCTATTATGGCAGTACCATTAGCGCAAGTGAGACCGCGCAGTGGTGTATATGGCAATCTGGCAGCGGCTTTTTTAATCTATTTCAGCTTTGCAAATTTTGAAAAAGTCAGTAATAGCTGGATGGTTAAAGGTGAAATTCCTCCATGGCTGGGCTTCTGGGGGGTATATTTCCTGGCTGCATTTTTTATTGTGATTTTATTAGTCAGGTTGTATGGCCTGACCTGGGTGATATTACAGATGCAAGGGAAACAAGCATGAATACCCTGGATCGTTATATTATCAAAGAGGTGTTAAAGGGCACGTTATTGGCCCTGATAATGCTTTATGCGCTGTTTAATCTGTTTTCATTAAAAGATGAATTAAGCCATCGTGGAGTTGGTGATTATGACTTAAAGCATATTTTAATGTATCTAGGCTTGATGATACCGCATTATCTCTACGAATTAATGCCATCGGCAGCGTTGTTAGGCAGTTTGTTTGTGCTAGGTGGTATGGCTAATCATCGTGAGCTAATGGCGATGAGAGTATCGGGCGTATCCGTGTATGGTATTCTTCGCTCGGTGATGTTTGCCGGCATGATTTTAGTCACTTTTTCCTTTGTAATCGGTGAGTTTATAGGGCCGGATGCTGAGAAAAAAGCAAAAATTTTACGCAGTGTTGCAAAAACACGGATGCCCGTTGCCAAAACAATAGAGGGTTTATGGTTACGAGATGGCAATCAATTTGTTTATGTTAAGGATGTTTTGACTGAAGGTGAAATTGCCAGAATAAATATTTACGAACTGGATGAACAGCGGCATTTGCAGAAACTAACCTATGCTAATAGAGGACGTTATCTGGACAAAGAAAAATGGTTGTTGACTGAAGTGCTGACGTCTGAGATTTCTGCTCAAGGCGTAACAAAAGGGCATGCAGATGAGAGTATCTGGGCCTCGGTTATCGACCCGGGCGTGGTTGATGCGGTGGTTGTTGAACCTGAGAATATGTCACTGATGGACCTGTCAACGTACATTGCTTTTTTACAGGAAAATAAACAGGATGCTGCAAAATTTGAATTAGCTTTCTGGGCGCGGTTAATTAATCCCTTTATTACCTTGGTGATGTTACTAGTTTCTGCGCCATTTGTGGTTGGGGTCGGCCGTGGGATTTCTTTAGGACCCAGAATGATGCTGGGTATATTGATTGGCATGAGTTTTAATATTGTCGATAATACAGTGGGTCAAATGGGCATAGTTTATGGTTTAAACCCATTGTTTGTTGCAGTACTGCCGAGTAGTATTATTTTACTGGGTGCGTTGTATGCGATAGGACGACTGCGTTAAATCAGCAAAGTATTTTAATTTCCTTGGTGACGGCCTATTTGTCTAGCAGAACAATATCAGATCGGGAACTTAAATCCTGCCAGGTCTTGCTATCTTTTTGCCATAGTCGCCAGACTATGCCGAGGCCAAAGGCTAGCCAGGCAGCGCAGGCAGTAAGGTATCGTATGAATGCCTGTTTCCAGCTTATATCATTTTGTTCATGGTTGACCAGACGTATTTTCCAGGCACGTAGCCCCAGTGTTTGCCCGCCATGCGTCCAGAACCAGCCGTAAAATAGAAAACTGACAGTTAATAAATAAAGTGGGAAAAGAAAACTGGAATGTATTGCTTCACCCTGATTAAATGGGAGTAATATTGCAGTTGCAACAAAGAAGATGGCTATGACTAGAATAAAGTCATAGAAAATTGCACCAAGATAACGAAAAAAACCCGGCTTTGCAGGGGATCCAGGTTTTTGAGATTGTTGTTTAGGCAACTAAATTTTGAATATCGCTAGTTTCTGCCCTAAGAATAAGCAGTAGGCTATTAAAATAGCAAACATACAAAAGGCAAAGATAAATGGAGGCTTATGGAAAAGCAGGATAAAAAGGTCAGATAACACCATGGCCGCTATAAATGGGTTGTCTAGAAAAGCGTCAAGAAGTTTTTTAAGCATTGTTCCCCCAGGTTTTTTGAACTCACTTACATAGGGCTTTTGAGCTTGCAGTAAGTGATAAAAGTTGATTTTTATGATTATTTTAATATCAGCTGATAATTCTACTATATAATTATATTTATTGTAAAAATAATACTCGAAGCGTATGGGTTTTTAGTGAAATTAAAAATGACCTAAATCTGGAGAGAATGCCTTTTTACTACAATCTAATGATAAGCCATTCCTGGACGCTTTTAGCAATCAGGTTGTCGGTGTAAATGCAGAAATTCTATAAATCATCCAGGATAAGATGAAAGGAAGAGAAAAATTTTAAGTTTTTTTAAAAAAATAATAAAAAAAGCGCCTAGCGTTGAGCCGCAAGCTACCGAGTCTGTAGAGCAGACAAAGAGAGCACCGGGTTTAGAGCCGGTCATTTACTCGCGCTCTGAGCATAATATCTCGCGTAGCCAAATCAGCAGCAATGCCTTAAAAGTTTTGTATCGCTTAAAAAATGAAGGTTATGATGCCTACCTGGTGGGCGGTTGTGTCAGAGATTTATTGCTGGGACGTGAACCCAAAGATTTTGATGTTGCGACTAACGCAAGTCCAGAACAAGTAAAGCAGGCTTTTCGGAACTGCCGTTTAATCGGTAGGCGATTTCGACTGGCGCATGTGTTTTTTGGTCGGGAGATTATAGAAGTTGCGACATTTCGTGGAGCTAGCGAACAAGTTCAGGACTTACAAAAAGTGGATGAGGATGGTCGCTTATTACGTGATAATGTTTACGGTACGATAGAAGAGGATGTGATTCGTCGCGATTTTACCGTAAACGCGCTTTATTATAATATCAAAGACTTTTCCATCGTTGACTACGTAGGTGGGATGGATGATCATCGTGCCGGGATGATGCGGCTGATCGGTGATCCGGAAACTCGTTATCGTGAAGACCCGGTACGCATGATCAGGCTGGTACGCTTTGCTGTAAAACTGGGGTTTTCTATTAACCCTGAATGTGAAAAACCTATTTTTCAGCTAGCTGATTTACTGGCGAATATTCCCGCTGCCAGACTGCAAGATGAGGCATTAAAATTATTTTTATCTGGCTATGCAGTAGAAACTTTTGAAATGCTGCGTCATTATGGCTTATTTGCCCACCTATATCCGGTTGCTGAAACAAGTTTAAGCATTGAAGAGCAGGGCTTTCCCAAACTTTTTATTGCCAAGGCTTTGGAAAATACCGATAAGCGTATTGCCGAGGGCAAGAGCATCGCGCCCTTTTTTCTTATTTCCACCTTTTTATGGGATGCGGTTAAAAATCAGGCAAACATTAATCAGGCGGAAGGGATGTCAGAATCGGTCGCGCTCCAGCAAGCAGCTAGTCAGATTATTTCCCAACAGGTAAAAAGTACCGCATTTCCCAAGCATATGGGGGTGGCAATGCGTGATGTCTGGCATTTGCAATCTCGTTTTAGTAGCCGCTCTGGAACACGTGCGTATCGTCTGTTAGGCCATCCTAAATTCAGAGCGGCTTATGATTTCATGCTATTACGCGCAGAAACAGGCGGTGCTGAACCGGAACTAGCGAGCTGGTGGACAGATTTTCAGATTGCATCTGAAGCAGAACAAAAGAAATTGCTAGCGAGCCTGACAAAAACGGCGCCTAGAAAACGCAGGCGTAGACGTAAACCCGCTGTAAAAAATCAACAAAATGACTAAGGAAATCGCTTATATAGGCCTAGGCAGTAATCTTGCTACTCCCGAAATACAGATAAATACCGCTCGAAATGCTATCACTGCTTTGCCAGAAGTGTCTGAAGTTGCTTTTTCCAGTTTATATCGTAGTCCTCCCATGGGGCCACAAGATCAGCCGGATTATATTAATGCCGTGATGGCGATAACAACAGGATTACCCGCAATACAGCTATTACGCCAATTGCAGCAAATAGAATTAGATCATGGGCGAGTGCGTAAAGATGAGCGCTGGGGAGCAAGAACACTGGACCTTGATATATTGCTATATGGGCAGCAAATGATTGATCAACCCGATTTAATCGTGCCACATTATGGCCTGAAAGAGCGTGCCTTTGTTTTATATCCGTTACAGGAAATTGCACCCGAGCTTGAAGTGCCAGGGCAGGGAACAACGACTGAATTACTTGCTTCTTGTCCTTTAGATGGCCTGGTGAGATTAAGCTAATGAGTCAATATTCAACGATTTCCACGACTAAAAAAAAGACCATAGCTGACTTGCAGCAGATGAAACAAGCAGGACAGAAGATAACCAGCTTAACTGCGTATGATGCCAGTTTTTCGGCAATGCTAGATCAGGCTGATATCGATATCTTACTGGTGGGAGATTCCCTAGGCATGGTCATGCAGGGGCATAGCAGTACTTTGCCTGTTACGGTGCAGAATATGATCTATCATACCCAGATGGTGAGTTGCAGCAGCCAGCAGGCTTTTATTATTGCCGATTTGCCGTTTATGAGTAGCGCAACACCTTTGCAGGCAGCCGAAAATGCAGCCTTGTTAATTCAGCAAGGTGGCGCACAAATGATCAAGTTGGAAGGCGCGAAAATAAAAGCAATTGAGTTTATGGTGCAACAAGCGATCCCCGTTTGTGCGCATTTAGGTTTATTACCCCAGTCAATTTACCAGTTAGGTAAATATGCCGTACAGGGGAAACAGGAACAAGACGCGGCAAAGATATTAGCGGATGCAGTCAAAGTTGAGCAGGCTGGTGCGCAAATGCTCATAGTGGAATGTATCCCGGCAGCATTAGCACAGCGGATTAGCGAGCAACTGACGATACCTGTGATAGGCATAGGTGCAGGAGTGCATTGTGATGGTCAGGTGTTGGTTTTATACGATATGTTAGATATCAGTTTAGGCAGAAAGCCGCGCTTTAGCAAAAACTATATGCTGCAAGCAGACTCTATATTTGCGGCTGTTCAGTCCTATGTATCTGAAGTAAGAGCACAGAAATTTCCTGCCCAAGAACACAGTTTTTAACATGCTAAATATAAAAACGATTAAGCAGTTACGGGTCGACATAAAGCGCTGGCGGATGGCAGGAGAGAGTATCGCCTTTGTGCCCACTATGGGGAATTTGCATGCCGGACATTTACAATTAGTCCAGACGGCAAAGCAACAGGCAGATCGGGTTGTCGTTAGCATCTTTGTCAATCCTACGCAGTTCAATGAGCAGGATGATTTTACTAATTACCCGCGTACAATCGATGCCGATGTAGAAAAATTGCAATCTGCAGGCGTTGCTATGCTGTATATGCCAGAGCGGGAAGAAATGTATTCCTGTGAGGTACATACTAAGGTAAGTGTTAGAACGGTTACGGAAATACACTGCGGCGCCTCACGCCCCGGACATTTCGATGGTGTCGCAACAGTGGTCTGCAAGTTATTTAATATCGTGCAGCCTGATAAGGCATTTTTTGGCGAGAAAGACTTTCAGCAACTGCTGGTCATCCGTACGATGGTCGCTGACTTAAATTGTCCTGTAGATATTATTGGCATAGCTACTTTTCGTGAGACAGATGGATTAGCCATGAGTTCGCGAAATAATCATCTCACCAAGGAAGAGCGGCGGCAGGGGGCATATCTATATCAAACGCTGTGCTCAGCAAAGCAGGCGGTTTTAGAGCAGCAGGCAAGTTTTGCTGAAATTGAGAAAACATCTCTGCAAGCATTGAGCGAGAAGGGCTTTATTCCTGATTATTTTTCCATATGCAGGCGACATGACCTACGGGCAGCTGCAATTGGCGATACGCAGCTAATTATTCTTGCTGCAGCACGATTGGGGAGTACCCGTTTAATTGATAATATTCAATTAGAGTTGATTCTATAGTGTTTGCCTTTAAAATCAGTGTATTAGAGTTATTATTCGGGTATTTGTCCTGAGCAGGTGCAGTGCTTGTATATAATGCGATAATTTGGCATAATAATGGGTTCTAAAATTTCTATAGACCGTAAACTGATATGCAAATTACCATGCTTAAAGCAAAATTACACCGGGCAACAGTAACCCATGCTGAATTGGGTTATGAAGGCTCTTGTGCGATTGATGGGGAAATACTGGATTACTCAGGCATTAGAGAATACGAACAAATCCAGATCTATAATGTCAATAATGGTGAGAGGTTTACTACCTATGCAATTCGGGCAGAAGAGGGCTCGGGTATCTTTTCCATTAATGGTGCGGCCGCACGTCTGGCTTGTCCAGGTGATTTTATTATCGTCTGCTCATACGTAGGGCTCAACGAAGCTGAATTAAAAAATTACCAGCCTACTCTGGTTTATTTCGATGGAAAAAACGAAATGCTCAGAACCAGTCATTCAATTCCTGTACAGGCAGCCTGAGAACTAAGTAAGCACTAATAAAGCCCGGAGCAATTGTTTTGTGCGGGCTCAATATTTCTCGTTCAGCCATCCTAACGATGATGTAGTTTCATCTAATGGCTTATATTCCGCCCCTGTCCATCCTTGATAAGCAGAAGCTTTGATCAGTGAGAATATCTGCGGGTAATCCATAGTTCCAGTTCCAGGCTGGTGTCTGCCAGGATAATCGGCAAATTGAATATGCCCGATTTTGTCGGCATATTGTTGAATCAAACGAGCCGTCTCTTCGCCCATCATCTGCATATGATAAATATCATATTGCATTAATAAATCTGGGTGCTTGATTTCATTTAGTATCGCCAACATCTGCTCACTGCTAGAAATAATAAAACCAGGCATATCGACGCTATTGATCGCTTCAAAAACTGTTTTAATACCTAAAGGTGAGAAGGCTTCGAGAGCAAAACGCAGATTTTCTTTAAATGTCTGTTGATATTGCGCCAACCGAGAGATTTCAAAACAGCGGCCAGGCAAGATATTAATAACATCAGGCTTTAGAATCTTTGCATAAACGGTTGCTTCTGCTACAGCCTCACTAAACTGCTGTTGTTTTTCAGGCACGGCCGCTAACCCTTCGCCACCTTGTAATAAGTCATCTGCGGCAACATTAAATAACACCAGTTTTAGTTGCTGTTGATCAAGCTCACGGCGAATCAACTCTGCGCTTAATTCATAAGGAAATTGAATTTCCACCGCGTTAAAACCTTGTTCTTTTGCAGCCTGAAAACGCTGTTGCAAAGGAATTTCAGTAAATAATAAGCTTAAATTTGCGCAAAAACGTAGCATGGAGATAGCCTAAAACTGTAGAGCGGACTTTAGTCCGCTAATGAAGGATATGTATTTTATTTAAGTTGCGGACTAAAGTCCGCTCTACAGGAAATTATTCATCTAACGGATGCTGTTGGATAAATTGGCTCAATTTTGCAAAGTCTTGCAGAGAAATTGTTTCGGCTCTCAGGGTAGGATCAATATCGAGCGCGGTAATATCAAATTCTGTAATTAATTTTTTTAGCGAGTTGCGCAAAGTCTTGCGTCGCTGGGAAAAGGCAGTGGTCACTACGGTATTCAGCATTTTTACCGAATCCACGACGACAGGTGGCTGTTCGTGTGGCACCAGGCGAACGATTGAGGACATAACCTGGGGAGCGGGATTAAAGCTTTCAGGTGGCACATCAAATAGGTGTTCTGTGGCACAGTAATACTGCATCATAATACTTAGCCGGCCATATTTTTTACTGCCTGGACCTGCACAAATTCGATCCACCACTTCTTTTTGCAGCATAAAGGTCATATCGCTAATGCGCGGCGTATTTTCTAGTAAATGAAACATTAGCGGAGTAGAAATATTGTAGGGTAGGTTACCTAATATATGAAGTTTTTCACCGGTTTGCGCGAGGGCTGAGAAATCAAATTTTAAAGCATCTGAGCTGTGGATTGTTAAATTACGGTACTGTGCAAATTTATTCCCCAGTAGCCTAACTAAATCCCTGTCTAATTCAACGACATCGAGTTGCGCGCCGCTTTTTAATAATGGCTCGGTTAACGCGCCTTGCCCTGGGCCAATTTCTACCCAATGTTGCTCCTGGGAATAGAAAAGCGACCCCAGAATATTGTCGATAATATGCTGGTCATGTAAAAAATTCTGTCCAAAACGTTTACGTGCTTTATGTGCCATAGTGTTTGTATTAATAACTGTAGTTAACTTACTTGACTGTTGATTACTGAGCTGGCAGACATCTGTATTGCGCTTTGCAATGCGCAGACCAGGCTACCCACGTCGGCTTTACCCGTACCCGCCAGATCCAGAGCGGTACCATGATCAACCGAACTGCGAACAATAGGTAAACCCAAAGTAATATTGACGGCTTTGCCAAAACCTTTATATTTTAAAACCGGTAATCCCTGATCATGATACATAGCCAATACTGCATCAGCTTTATCCAGGTACTTGGGGGTGAATAAAGTATCAGCCGGTAATGGACCTTGTAAACTAATGCCTTGTTGACGACACAGGTCTAAAGCAGGCTCAATAACTTCAATTTCTTCGCGTCCTAAATGGCCGCCTTCACCCGCATGAGGGTTAAGCCCACAGACGAGGATATGCGGCTTATGCAAGCCAAATAGGCGGCGTAAGTCGGCATCTAATAAGCGAATAACAGTGACTAATGTTTCCTGCGTAATTGCCTTGCTAACTTCTGATAACGGCAAATGCGTTGTTGCCAAGGCGACACGTAAGCCTTCTGTTGCCAGCATCATGACCGGGTGTCCTCCGGTTATTGCCGCGATATATTCAGTATGTCCGCTAAATGCTATGCCAGCATCATTTATAATTCCTTTATGTACAGGAGCTGTGACCATTGCTGAGAATAAACCGGAAAGACAGCCCTGAGTGGCTATTTCGATGGTTTTTAAGACGTAATGACTATTGCTTTTATTTAATAGCCCACAAACGGCTGCTTCGTTTAGTTGGCAGGGTAAAACCGTTAGTGTTCCCGAGATATGTTGTTTGATTTCTTGCTTAGCATTAAAAATATTAATGCTAAGTGGTAAATTTAGTTGTTTTGCACGTTGCAGTAGTAACTCGGGGTCGGCAATTACGACGAGTTCACAAGCGAGTTCATATTGTGCTAGCTGTATGCATAAGTCAGGGCCTATGCCAGCAGGTTCGCCTGATGTTAATGCAATGCGCGGGAGAATTGTGGTCACGGTTATTTTTCAATAATTAAAGAAAGGGAACAAGTCCCTGTTTAGGCATGGACTCGGTCTAGCAATAATATTGTCCAGTAATATAAACAGGAGTGCAATAGCTTTACTATTGCTACGTCTTGAAAGAGAACAAAAGTTCTGCGTCAAACCTCCGCATATAATTAAATCCTCACTCCTTAGTAGAAAAAAGCTAAAGCTTTTTTACACCGGCAGCAATTTGTAAAGGGGAAAAAATAACTGTATTATCTATACCGAACGAACGTTAGGTAGGGATTATGGATTCAAAAGAGCACATTTTACAAACAGCAGTCAGTCTATTTTCCAGGCAAGGGTTTGATGGTGTGTCTATGCGCGATCTAGCCAAATCAGTCAATATGAGTACCTCTGCTGTTTATCACTACTTCCCGAATAAACAAACTTTATATCTGAGCGCGGTACATTTTGCTTTTGCCAAACAGGCCAGTGCCTTTGAGGAAGTTTGGCAGTGCGATCAGTCAGCTGAACAGAAACTGAACAAATTTGTTAGCTGTCTGGCTCGGGTTTTAACCGAAGATGTCGATTTTAGGCGCATCATGCAGCGTGAGTTGCTGGATGCTGATGATGAACGTATGCAGCTACTGGCACACAATGTTTTTCAGGAGCAATTTAGTCAGTTAATGATTGTTGTCGAGCAAATTAGTGGTACCCAGCAGCACGCACACTTTACGGCCTTAAGTGTGATTGCGCTGGTCTGTGACATCATTCAGATGCAACCTTTAAGCAGGCACTTACCTGGCTGGCAAGCCGAACACGAAACGGTTGAATATATAGCAGAGCATGTACTAGATTTATTAATAAGTGGTATTAAAATTCAAGGAAAGTAATGATGAAAAAAAATACGTTTGTAAATCAACTAGGGATGTTTTCCATTAATCATCCCTGGTGGGTTCTATTATTTAGCCTGATCTTTGTTGGGCTGAGCGGTTCTGGGTTGAAAAATCTGGAATTCGTTAATAATTACCGGGTTTTTTTTGGTGAAGATAATCCTCAATTATTAGCGTTTGATGAATTACAAAATACCTATAGCAAAAGTGACAATGTCATGATTCTGGTAGAGCCTGCCAACGGTGATGTGTTTACCAGGGAAAACCTTCAGGCGATAATCGAACTGACAAAGGAAGGCTGGCAATTACCTTATTCCAGTCGTGTGGATTCGATTAGTAATTTTCAACATACCATTGCCGAAGAAGATGATTTGATCGTTGCTGATTTAATTATTCAGCCTTTGCAAATGACCGATGAGCAATTGCAGTACGTTAAGCAGGTTGCCTTAAACGAGCCATTGCTGACAGACCGGTTGATATCAAAAACCGGACATGTCACGGGTGTTAATGTCACCATGCAATTGCCAGGTACCAATCCGATGGAGTCTATGGAAATAGCGGGGGTCGTACGTGAATTGGTCGCTGATTTTAAAGTCAGGCATCCCGATTTAACCCTGCACCTCAGTGGTATAGTGATGATGAATAATGCCTTTGGCGAGGCGGCCATGAAAGATAACGCATCTCTGGTTCCCTTGATGTATGGCATCGTCTTGCTGGTATTGATTGTTTGCTTGCGTTCTTTTACGGCAACATTTAGTGTTATTTTACTCATAGTCTTTTCTATTGTTGCCGCTCTAGGCCTAGCTATCTATGCGGGTGTTAAGCTAACCCCGACCTCATTGATGTCGCCAACCATTATTCTCACCATGGCCGTCGCGGACTGTGTGCATTTGCTGGTGACTTTCTTACACAATATGCGCCTCGGCCATGAGAAAAAGCAGGCGATTCAGGAAAGTCTACGCATTAATTTTCAGCCGATTTTATTAACCAGTGTCACGACTGCGATTGGTTTTATGAGTCTTAATTTTAGCGATGCGCCTCCTTTTAGAGACCTTGGAAATATAGTCGCTTTAGGTGTCATGCTAGCCCTAGTTTTATCGGTGACTTTATTACCTGCATTAATGACCATCTTGCCGGTACGAGTCAAAGCTAAGGAGGAACTAGATAACCCATTTATGAAAGGTCTTGCCGCTTTTGTTATAAAACGCCGTAAAGCTTTGCTTATTGGCAATAGTCTATTGGCTGTGATCTTGATGAGTTTTATCCCGTTAAATGAGATTAACGATGAATTTGTAAAATATTTTGATGAAAGTATCGAGTTTCGTCGTGCGACCGATTTCATGAATGACAATTTAAGTGGTATCTACAACATTGAGATTTCAATTGATAGCGGTTCTGCTGGTGGTATGAATGAGCCTGCTTATCTGGCAAAAGTTGAACAGTTTCAACACTGGCTGGAGCAGCAGCCCGAAGTGGTGCATGTGAATAGTTTTACCGATACCTTTAAGCGCCTGAATAAGAATATGCATGGCGATCAGCAACAGTGGTATGCCTTGCCGGAGCAGCGCGACCTGGCAGCACAGTATTTATTGCTGTATGAAATGTCACTCCCTTATGGGCTAGACCTGAATGATCAGATTAATATTGATAAGTCAGGTATCCGAGTTGTCGCCAGCATGGAAAACCTATCCACCAAGCAAATGTTGGACATAGAGCAGCGCTTACATGACTGGATGGATATGAATTTTAGTGAGTATACGATTAATGCAGCCAGCCCGGTATTGATGTTTTCGCATATAGGTCAGCGCAATATTATCCGCATGTTAATCGGCTCGGTGGCGGCACTGATATTAATTTCCATAATTTTGATTTTTGCTTTCCGCTCAGTGAAACTAGGCCTAATCAGTTTGATTCCTAACTTGATTCCTGCCGGAATGGCGTTCGGTATCTGGGGCCTGGTAGATGGACAAGTGGGACTTGGCTTATCCGTCGTAACCGGTATGACCATCGGTATCGTGGTGGATGATACGGTACATTTTATTAGTAAATATCGCCGCGCTAAAGTTGAAAAAGGCCTGTCCACCGAAGAAGCGGTACGTTATGCATTTTCTACGGTGGGTGTTGCATTATGGGTGACATCATTAGTGTTAGTCAGTGGCTTTACCGTGCTTTCCACCTCGTCATTTTTGATGAACAGTGGTATGGGATTAATGACCGCGATTACTATTGCCGTTGCCCTGTTAATGGACTTTTTATTCTTGCCGCCAATTTTAATGACGCTGGATAAAAAACCCGGCTAATGGTACGCAAACAGTTCTTGTAAAGAAAAATCGACCACGAAACACACGAAGGGCACGAAAAGGTTTAAGAATTATTTCATGTATTCAGTGTCTTTTGTGGTTAAAATTTTTTTGCGTCATATCGTCAAGTAACAAATACTTCTTTAAATATAGGAGCTACAAAAAATGAAAAAAATTATCATCAGTGTATTGTTTAGTTTGCTGCCAGGGCTAGTCTATGCAGAAGACATCAGTGTAGAACCCGCTAGTATAGAGCCAGTGAGCACTGAGCAGATAAGTACTACAGAGATCAGTGCAGAACAGCAAGGCTTTGAAATCATGCAGGAAATGGATGCGCGTGATATGGGCTGGGGGGATATGAACACAGATATGCAGATGATCCTGAAAAATAAAAATGGCGATGAGCATATCCGCAGTTTGCGTTTAAAAACCCTGGAAATGCAAGGGGATGGTGATAAAAGCCTGAGCATTTTTGATACCCCCAGAGATGTTAAAGGCACAGCTTTTTTAAGTTTTACTCATGCGCTGGAAGCTGATGAACAATGGTTATATTTACCTGCGCTTAAACGCGTTAAGCGTATTTCATCCAGTAATAAATCAGGTCCATTTTTAGGCAGCCAGTTTGCCTTTGAAGACTTGACCTCATTTGAGCTTAAAAAATATAAATACAATTATCTACGCGATGAAGTCGTTGATGGAGTGGACAGCTTTGTCGTTGAATTATTTCCACAATATGAACACTCTGGCTATACGCGTAATGTGGTCTGGGTAGACAAAGAGCGTTATATACCCCTAAAAGTTGATTATTATGATCGTAAGAACGCGTTGTTAAAAACCCAGAAATTTATCGACTACAAACAATATCTGGAACAATACTGGCGCGCTGACAAATCAGAGATGCAAAATCATTTGACTGGAAAAAGTACTATCTTGCTTTGGCAGGGTTACGTTTTTCGTACAGGCCTGACCGAGCGTAATTTTGATAAAAATACCTTGAAACGTTCACGCTAATAATCCTCAGAAAAGGTAGTACGCCCCCTTATTTTTTACCATGAAGGACATAAATAACGTGAAGATAGTACTGGTTTTTTCTGCATTTTTGGTTGACGTGTTTCATGCCCTTTTGTCGCGCAATTAATAAGCTAATTATTGGCTCTTCCTTTCCATAGCTTTTCAGACACTTCATGGTAATAAAAGCCGCTTATAACAGACGACAGACAATTAGGTATCGTGTCGTTTCAGCTGTAGTGCTGTGTCTGTTATTGGCCAGACCACTGTATGCATGGGAATTGACAGGCTATGTAGGCATAGAAGACCTGGCCTTTATAGAGCGCCCCCTAGACTCTAGGCAGCACATGAACTATGTCTCCGGAGTCATTGAAGCAGAGCTTTATCATGAATGGGATAATGGCAGTCAGGTATTTGCCTTTGTCCCTTATTTCAGAGGGGCTCAGTATGATAGTAATCGCACCCACTTTGATATACGCGAACTTACCTGGGTCAAAGCTGCAGAAAGCTGGGAATTACGCTTAGGGATACGTGAAGTGTTCTGGGGTGTTACCGAAGCAGTACATCTGGTCAATATTATCAATCAGCGTGATATGGTGGAAAATATTGATGGTGAGGATAAATTAGGCCAGCCGATGATCAACTTCGCTTTTATTCAAGACTGGGGCACCGTTGATTTATTTATCCTACCGGGTTTCAGAGAAATGCCGTTTACGGGTGTCGACGGCAGACCACGGCCTCGGCCGCCGATTGATGGCAATGACGCGGTCTATGATAAAAACGGCTTTGCGCGTCAGGTAGCCTATGCCATACGCTGGTCACATTCCATCGGTGACTGGGACATAGGCCTGTCCAATTTTTATGGTACCAGTCGCGACCCGGTTATTCTTGTGGAAACTGACTCGACAGGGCAGATGCTCAGGCTTATTCCGTATTATCAGAACATTAATCAAACCGGCCTGGATTTACAGGCGACCATAGACAGTTGGCTATTAAAGCTGGAAGCGATTGTGCGGGTTAATGAAACCAGTACCGATTTTGCCACTGTCGCAGGTGTTGAATATACCTTTTTTAATATCGCTGATACAGGTCTGGATATAGGCCTGCTAGCCGAGTACCTCTATGATAGTCGTGGAGTTTTTGCGCCGACTTCCTTTCAAAATGATTTTTTTACCGGCATACGCTTTGCTCTCAATGATGTGCAGGACACCCAGCTTCTGGCGGGTGTGATTGTCGATAGCGAAAGTTATGCACAATTTTACAATATAGAAGCTAGCCGACGATTTTTTGACAATTTTAGACTGGAAGTCGAAGCACGATTTTTTAATGGCGCACAGCCAAACGAGCCTGCCTATGCTTTCCGTAATGACAGCCATTTCCGCTTTGAGCTAAGTTATCATTTTTAGGCTTATTGAAAACACTCATGAATGTCAATATTACCTGTAGGGCGGTGCTTTAGCCCGCCGTTTACCGCTTTACTGAATAGGGGCTTTTTAACTAGCTCATTTAACATTAATATTCTTGATTTATTCATCTATCCAAAATGGGTGTTGCATCATCTACAAAAACCGTAAAGTGATAGTAGAGTCCGTCTTTGGGCAAATAAAAAATACAGACTTTCGTGGATTCCCCCCTGTGTCAGGATAGGTGTTTGATGTGTCAACATTTTTATGAACACACTGTTTATCTGACACGACTAGGGAGCATGCACAACATTTTAAAGGGATGTAAAATGCATCGGGTTTATTTAAAGGTGGTCTGTCGCTTATTGACCTCTATTTCGAGTTGTGAAGAGATGATATTTTTCATGTTTTTTGCGCGAAGTTTTGGTAATATAGGATTGATATTGAAGGCTCAGGGTTTT
>LWDU01000054.1_pt1 | contig 38138 bp, 34 predicted proteins | sample 727161 | NCBI WGS metagenome assembly LWDU01 (sample SAMN04566230, study PRJNA314399) | hydrothermal vent metagenome | isolation source: deep sea hydrothermal plume seawater | place: Mexico: Gulf of California, Guaymas Basin | collected 2004-07-11
ATGCCGAAGAAAAAGAGGAAGTTATTTTTGGCCTAACTAATAATGTTAAAACCTTTAATCCCTTTAGAATAACTGCTTTTAGTTGGATCCAATTTGTTAATGATTTTAAAGAATCAAATAATCTTAGTGATAAATTCATGTCTTTCTTTGGTTCGCCTGAATGGAGTCCTAGGTCTAGCTAACTTATAGAGTAGTTTTATATTTAGGTTATGAAAAAAATTTTAATTCTATTGGTAGCCGTAATGGTCACGATGTTTATTTTTTTTCTTTTGAGTATCATTGCTCCCTATGTAGTAGATTATATTACTGAAATTTTATCGAGATAAGAAATTAATAGGAGCAGTAAATAATGTGTAAAAAGATATACTTGAATTTTCGAAAACTAGACTTATATCTAGTGTCGTATTGATAATTATATTAAAACTTAAATCTGGAGAATTGTATGAGTTTAACAAATAAGAAGTGGATTTTAAAAACCAGGCCAACAGGTTTGGTTGAAGCATCAAATTTCGAGTTGATCGAAGAAGCTATGCCTGAATTAAATGACAGCGATATATTGATACAAACAGAATACCTGTCGGTGGATCCTACTCAAAGAATGTGGCTTACAGACGTGCCAGGTTATCTTCCACCAATACAAATTGATGAAGTGATTCGATCAGGTGGAATGGGCAGAGTCATACAATCCAAAAATCCAAATTTTAAGGAAGGTGACTTGGTTAGTGGATTTGTAGGTTGGCAAACACACCTAATATCTGATGGAAAAGGGCTTAGAGTCATACCAGAACTCCTCCCAATTCCCACGATGTTGAATGTTCTAGGGTTAACTGGGGTCACTGCCTACTTTGGGTTGCTTGATATTGGTGAGCCAAAAGAAGGCGAAACTGTTGTGGTGTCGGGAGCATCTGGAGCAACAGGCTCAGTGGTTGCACAGATTGCAAAAATTAAAGGCTGTAATGTCATTGGAATTGCTGGCGGTGATGAAAAATGTGGTTGGCTTGAAGATTGTGGTCTTGATCATGTGATTGATTATAAAAACACCAAAGCAACTAAAGAATTGAGGAAAATTGCAAGTGCGGGTATTGATATCTATTTTGACAATGTTGGTGGTCCATTGCTTGAAGCGGTCTTATATCAAATTAACCAAAAGGCTAGAATTATCATTTGTGGCTCAATTTCAAATTATGTTAGTGAAGATTTACCAGTTGGTCCTAGGAACCTCACTAGTTTGATTATTAATCGAGCAAAAATGGAAGGTTTCTTAGTATTAGATTATTTTGATAGGATAGATGAAGCAATACAAGAACTTTCAAAATGGTTGATGGAAGGTAAAATTAAACATCGAGAAGATATTCAAGAAGGAATTGAAAATTGTCCCAAAACACTCAATCGTCTTTTTACTGGTGAAAACAAAGGTAAACAAATTTTAAAGATATAAATGAAGAGATATTACCTCTCAATATTTTTATTTTTTTTGATTACACCTACCGTGAAAGCTCAGTCGAAAGTACCCTTTGTACCAGATGACTTTGAGGTTCCATTGACTGTTGTAACTAATGAGTACAGATTGCGAATGTTATCTATCGATGATGTGGAAATAGATTATGAAGCAGTGATGACTAGTGCTGATCATGTCAGTCAAATTTGGCCGGATAGTGATTGGCCAGAGGGACTAACTTTACAGCAAAATCTAATTGATTTGGCTTGGCATCAAAAAGAATTTCAAAGAAAAACATCTTTTGCATACACGATGGTCACATTAGATGAAAAGAAAGTCATTGGTTGCGTCTATTTTTACCCTACAAGTAAGAATGGATATGATACTGAAGTATTCATGTGGGTCAGGGAGAGCGAACTAAGTACTGGTTTAGATTCTAGATTATTCGAGACCGTTAAGGTATGGTTGAAAGATGATTGGCCATTTAAGAATCCTGCTTTCCCTGGAAGAGTAATCTCTTGGGAGGATTGGGAGAAACTACCACAAACAATAAATGAAAGAGCTTTTTAAACGATTCTTTGATCATGATATTTCTCGCAGAGATTTTTCTAAGAAGCTTTTAGCAATAGGCTTCAGTCAAGTTGCTGTAAACTCATTAATAACTTCTGTTGCTGAAGCTCGCGATGTAATTCCTAGAGAGGGGAAAAACATTGTGGGTAATGGAGCAGATATTCTAGCTGAATCACTAAGAGCTGCAAATGTAGAATATATTTTCGGTACTAGTGCCACTGGCATGAGTCCATTCTTTGATGCACTAACATTGAATAATGACATGCAGTACATTGCTTCGATAGCAGAATCGCAAGCGACATCAATGGCGCACGGCTATGAGCTAGTTACAGGAAAAACTTCAATACTGTTTCTTCCAGGTGTGGCCATACCTAGTGCCATGAATAATTTATACAATGCTTGGAAAGATCGATCATCAATTGCCGTTTTATCAGATGGCTCCAGTTCTAACTTTGCTGGGAGAAATGGGTTTCAACAAATGGATGATTGGCTGGAAACTATGACCCAGTTTACTAAGTGGCGCTGGCAAGTTGATAACCCTTCACAGATTAGCGAAATGTTAAGGAGAACAATTAAGCTCTCAGAAACACCACCTGGTGGGCCTGTATATTTAAGATTTCCTGGTACGTTGTTAAACAAAGCTAACATTAAGCAAACTATTTATCCTCAAAGTAAATTTAAGATTCCCATGGATCTTCAGCCAAAAGCAGAGTTAATCGAAGCCACTGCAAAAGCTTTAATTGAATCAAAGTCACCTATGATCTGTGTGGGCCATGAAGTAACTCGAGCTAATGCAAATGAACATGTTGTTAATTTATCAGACCTTTTAGGTATAAAAATGACTCAAGGCTATAGTGTGTATGGTGACATTCCATTCAAACATGAGTCTTTTGTTGGCTTTTACGGCATGGGTGTTCCAAGGGGGCTTCCAGGAACAGATGTTTTTCTAAATCTTGGAGCTCCTATGCCAGATCCTACAATCTTTACCGCACCAGTACCAAGAAAAGCAAAAGTTATCCATGCCAGAATAGAATTTGATGATATTGCTAACACCTACCCTACAGATATTGCAATTGTTGCTGGTATGAAAGAAACGGTTATTGCTATAGAAGAAGCAGTTAAATCCCTTGTGACGGAAGACAAACTCAATAAAATTCGTGAAAAACGATTAGCAGAAACAAATGAAATTAATGCCAAATATGAAGCCAGAAAAGAAAGAAATGCTAAAAACCACTGGAATTCAAGTCCAATTTCATGGGAAAGAGCAGCTTATGAGATTGATAAACAATTGGATAAAAACGCTATCATAGTTTCTGAATTAGACACTAGAACTCCCTTTGAGTGGATGGATTTAGGCCCAAATAGAAAATCACTTATTGGTGGCACAACAGGCTTTGCATTAGGTTGGGGTATTGGAGCTTCTTTGGGAGTTAAGATTGGTGAACCAAACCGTCAAGTTACTTGCTTAGTTGGTGACGGTGCAATGTTATTTGGACAAATTGAGTCCCTATGGTCTGCTTCAAGATATGATATCCCTGTCAATATAATTGTCTTCAATAACTTGAGTTATGATGGAGAGAGAAACAGGATTTATCTCAATTCTCCTTTAATTAGAAAACAAGAAACTAGAGATCTTTGGAAAGATATTAGCTGTTACTTAGGAAGCCCTAATGTGGATTTTGTTGGTCTAGCTAATAGCTTTGATATCAAAGCTTCTCATGCAAACACTCCCGAAGAACTGGTTGAGTCATTAAAACAGGGAAACAGGGAAACCAGAGAAGGACGACCTTATCTTATCGATTTAAGAGTTATGCAACTTGATCTTGCTAAAAAACCCACTACACAAAATTGGTATCCAGAAATATCAATTGCTGAAAAAAGAAATAAGAAAGTTTAAATGACAAAAGGCTTAGTTATTGTTTTTGTTGCTCAGTTTCATCTCGGTGCTTTTTGAGATATGACATAAAGGGGGTTCCACCAGTTCCATGTATGGTTGAACCTCCTGCACCAAAAGGATTTTTCTGTTTAGATTGATTATGTATATATATTCGAGCATATTTTAAATGCAATGCTCTGAAAGCTCTTATTTGTTCCAAACAATCGTTATAAGAATTAATTAAAAGACTAGATTTTCTAACTAATTTCTTAGTCATAGAGTTGGTTTCCACTTCTTCAATAAATTGCCTATGCTCTTTAGGCATATAATCCCTCATCTCATTTAGATAATGTCTCAAGCTATCTTTTGTGTGTTCAATCCCAAGTGCTCCATCTAAAGTAGGCATGATACTGCTTTGGGCACCTGTTTCTCCCCTATAAAACTGTGGAACATCTCCAAATTCCCCCTGATAAACAATGCCGTTCTCCAGATCTGGATTATCTTTTGAACCAAAAATAAATGGTCTAACTCGGTGGTAATAAACATAAGGGTCACATCTTTCTGGCATCCGTTCAAATATATTATTCACTGCTTGCATGGATTGAGAAATTCGGTTTAATAGCTCTTCTATATAAGATTCCTCTGACTCTTCTGTGCATTGAGAAATCAGTTTTGAGGCCTCCATTGCATCACTAGCAGCATCCTCAATACAAACATGGATAGTTACAAACCAATCCTCATCTATTCCACCCAGGAAATTATTAATAAGAGCCACATTATTGAGATTAATTGGTTCTTCCGAATTCATAAGATACCAATTATCTAAACAATAACTTGCATAACTCAATACAGGGGGTCTTTCAAGCTTCCTAGAAATACTAACCCAAGGCTTTGCAATCACTCTAGGTAAATTACTTTTAGGTTCAGATCCTCCAAGGATATAAGCATGTGCAATGAAACTCAGTTGAACCATCGAAAGTTTAATTTCCTCCAAAGAACCGTTTTGTATTAATGAATCAACACAAAGGTCATCATCTGACATCATTGTAATATTTGTTTCAAGCCTATCGGTAAGGAGTAATTTTGGAAGATTAGCAGCTAATTCTTGAAGCTTAGTTAATGAATTCTCATTAATTGAAGAATAGCCTTGCATAGGCTCATCTATTGGTAAAAACCCTTTCATAATATTTTATTGAATAAAACCTAACCCATGATAATAATTTGAATATAATAACTTTTTGACTATTCCGCTAGTAATATTATCTCGTGATTTTAAATCCTGTTTGCTCTAAAACAAATCTATCTTCACTTAAATTAGCAATCTCAATCACTTTTCCACCCTCATTAAACATCAAGCGATGAACTGTATATGCATTGTAATCTAGATCAACTTGGTAATCAGTTTGGCTTGCATTGGATAGCACATAAACCGTATTACCTTTGGATAGAACTTCAATAATCCTGAATTCTTTTGCAGGCCATTCATCAGCTTCAGCAGAATTCATATTATCTAGAGCTTGAGATTTGCTAAGTCTTCCATTAACTACACCTCTTTTAAAGGTGATATTTTTTTTCATACCATTTCTTTCAATCACGGCTGCAATTTCTGCTCCTGGTTTACCCCTGAATCCAAGGCTTTGAAAGTTTTCAGGAATCGCTTTAATGCCATTCACTTCGAGAAATAAATCACCGACCTTGAGAGCTCCGTCTGCTGGACTATTTGGCGTAACTTGACTGACTCTCATTTCGTTCTCCCGAGGATCCCAGGTGAATCCAAAACCCACATATCGACCCTGAACAGATTGTCCATCTTCTGCCATATTATTTTCCACCATTTTTATTGACTCAGCTTTACCAGTATAAAATGCTGTCACCCAGTCGTTAGAAGTAGCTTCAATTCCATGATAATGTCCATGATCATCCTTTTCGTGAGCAGCAGAAAAACTGAAAGAAGGAATCATCAAGAAAACACCAGTAATTATCGTTGTTATCATTTGTTTCATAAAAATCTCCGTTTTAACTAAGAAAAAAAAAGACTCAAAGAGTCTCTTTAAATAATATTGTAACAACTAATACATAATATTAAATAAAACATCATTTCTTCATAAATAGACTGAAGTCATTGTGTTATATTCGTAGCATGGAGAAACAGAGTAAAAGCCCTGAAAAACACAGTATAAAGATCAGAAAACCTAATTTTGAATTAGAAGAAGATCTAGCTCATGATTGGTATGACGGAAGTGCATTCAAAACAGCTTTTGAAAATGCATTCTCACTCTTATTCCCGCTTGGGGAAAAATCCTTTATTGAATCTGTGAAATATTTTCAAAAAGAAATAAAGGATCCAAAATTACTCGATGAAATGTCTTCTTTTTATGCACAAGAATCTGTTCACCGAAAAGAACATCAAAAATACAATGATTTGGTTTGTAAACTACGTGATTATGATATGGAGCTTTTGAATAAGCCCCAAGTAAAACGATATGAATGGGCTAAAACTACCCTCCCTCCAGAAAGGCGATTAGCAGGGACAGTTGCAGCTGAACATTTAACTGCAATCCTTGCAGATGATCTTTTAAGAAATAAAGATCACTTCACTAATTCAGGTAAACATGTTGCTAAACTCTGGTACTGGCATGCACTAGAAGAAACTGAGCATAAAGCAGTTGCCTTTGATGTCTATGCAGCTGTTTGTGGATCGATAAAGATAAGAAGAAGAGCATTGCTATTTGCTACACACTTTATTATGAAAGATGTTTTAAGATCGACTGTTTTGATGCTTAAGCAAGATGGTCAACTATGGAAAATTAGAACTTGGGTAGACGCAGTGAACTTTTTATTCATCAAACCTGGCATCTTAAGAAGGGCTTTTATCCCTTGGTTACAATTCTTAAGAAAAGATTTTCACCCTTGGAAAAAGGATAATCGTGATGTAATCAGCGAATGGGAAAGCTCTATTCCAATTAAAAATTAATTACTCAACTTTTTGACACTTGGCTAAATGTTTGATTAGATTGAATAGCTTAGAGATAAGTATATTGATAAATAAGTTATTTTTTTAGGAGAACAATATGAACATAGTTAAAAGATACATCTCAGATTTTACTGGTATTGCTATTGGTTTAATCGCTTTAGGTGTTGTTGCTGGGGTTGTTTTCGGTGATGTTCCTTTTGTGGGAGCAATCTCTAACAGCTTTATAGCTACTGTAACTTCTTTGGGAGATGCAGGAGCAGTTGGTGCATTAGTTTTAGCAATAATAGTTGCTGTTTCAGACTAATTAACCATATAAATAAATTAAAAGAGCCCTACTTAGGGCTCTTTTTTTAATTCATTTTAAGAAGTTCTTATGACTTGAGACTTGAAAGTTATAGGATTAGATTAGAGATAAATGTTTTGATGGAGAATAAATGAACATTAGTGAACCACAGCGTTATTTAGGAGAAGTTGATGTAAAAGCATTGAGTCAATGTATCCTTTCACAAGATGAGAGCGCTTGGACAGAACAATTAATTCGTCAACAAAGCTATGAAGTACATCAAGATACTGAGTCAATTGTAATGTTATTTTGTGATGAAACATGGCCAGCAGGAGAAATTCACCGGGAGGCTGGTTGGGATCGCTTGGCTGAGGTCGCCATGCCGCTAATCGATCATATTATCAATACCTACTACACCTCGGGAGGCATGCTGTTGCGTGCTATGGCGGCAAAGTTGAAGGCGGGGGGTCGAATTAGCCCCCACGTAGATTCACTGGAGTCATTCCATATGGGACATCGTATCCACGTACCCATCACGACCAACCCCGCTGTTCGTTTCATGATTGAGGGTAAGCCCTATCGGTTTGAAGTAGGCAAGGTCTATGAACTCAATAACCAGAAGACACACAGTGTCATGAACATGAGTAAAGAGGATCGTATTTCCTTTATTTTTGATTATGTTCCGCTCAAACTAAACCAAAACGCATAAGATCCAAGTCATCAGTATGAATGAAGAGACCAGTCCCAAGGATATAAGTATTGCTCAAGCAGTTAGTTTTATGCGCTCTAATCGACCGCTACGAGCGGAGGAGCTTTGTCGCGATTATCTCAGCAAAAACCCAGGATGTACCGAACACCTTCGCTTATTGAGCCATGCATTGATGAAACAAAATCGGCTATCGGAAGCAGAAGAAAAACTCAAATTCGCCATATCTTTATCTCCTAATTATCCTCAGCTGCATGAAGATCTAGGCAGTGTTTTTGCCATGAAATCTCGTTTTGATGAAGCCATCCCTGAGTTGGAAAAAGCCATTCAACTTCAACCGGCGTTGCCGCTGGCACATAAAAAACTTGGACAGGCCTTGGCTGCGGTGGGGCGAGGAAAAGAAGCTGATGAAGAATTTCAGATATATATCGATAGTGACCCCAATCGAGAAGCCGTTATCAAGGCCGCAGATCTATTGAGTGAAGAACGAACCGATGAGGCTATCGATGCATTGCGAGCTATACTCAAAAGCAAGCCCGATGATGTCAATGCCATGCGTTACTTAGCCCTTGCCTATCGACAGGACGATAAGAATCTTCAAGACGCAGAAGCGCTATTGCGAAGTGCTGTCCAACAGGCACCGGATTTTATCCCTGCATGGTTTGACTTAGGATCATTATTAAGTGTTCGTGATAAAAGAATGGAAGCCATTGCTGCTTATCAGAAAGTGGTTGAACTGGATCCAGAAAACGCTGCAGCTTGGGGTGGTTTAGGCAGTGCTTATGCCGTCGCTATGTATCCCGATAAGAGCGCTGAGGCCTATGCTAAATCCATTGCATTCAAACCTAATGTACCGAATGTACTGATGGGGCAAGCCCATGTACTCAAAACTCTGGGCGATCAGACTGGAGCTCTCAAGTCTTATCGTGCAGCGATCAAAATCAAACCTGATTTTGGCGAAGTCTATTGGAGTATGGCGAACCTCAAGATTTTCCAGTTTGAAGAGGAAGAAGTGAGCGCCATGTTGCAGCAGTTGGAGCAAGACAGCCTATCAAAAAGTGAGGAGATTCATTTTCGTTTTGCGCTTGGTAAAGCCTTTGAAGACAAGAAGGATTATGAGCAGGCTTGGCACTACTACCACACAGGCAATCAAGAACAACGGGCGATTGTAGATCACTATCCAGTGGAAATGGAAATGCGTCAAAATCTAATCAAAGAGGTTTTCAATCAAGAGTTTTTAGAAGAACGTGTGGATGTTGGTTTAGATGTTTCTGATCCAATTTTAATTGTTGGCTTGCCTCGCTCTGGTTCTACTCTCATTGAACAAATTCTTGCCAGTCACAGTCAGGTGGAGGGCACTTCGGAACTGCCTGTGTTAGGCAAACTATCTGAGTCTATAGGTCAGTACCGCACCGACAGTATTAAATACCCAGAGGCAGCCAAGGACCTTCGCAACAGGGATTGGCGTGCTTACGGTCAGCAGTACATCCAAGAAACCCAGCGCCACCGGATTACAGACAAGCCTTTTTTCACCGATAAGTTACCCAACAACTTTCCGCTAGTGGGTTTGTTGAGCCTTATCCTACCCAATGCCAAGGTGATTAATGCCAGACGTCATCCCTTTGACAGTTGTTTAGGCAGCTATAAACAATTGTTCAGCAGAGGGCAGAATTTCACCTACGATATGCTTGATCTGGCACACTACTATCAACAATACGATGCAATGATTAAGCACTGGCATCAAGTACTACCAGGTAAAATTTTAGATGTGCATTATGAACAAACAGTGGACGACTTAGAAACTCAAGTCAGACGTATTTTAGACTTTTGTGAATTACCTTTTGAGCAAAGTTGTATTGATTTTTACCAAACTGAACGAGCCATTAAAACCGCAAGTTCTGAGCAGGTAAGGCAGCCTATTTATAAGGGAGCCCTTGGGACTTGGCGTCGCTATGAACAATTTTTGGGATTATGGCAAGAACAACTTGGCGATATTATTGAGGAATTACCTGCAGTTTCAAAGAATGCTGGTTTGTAAGTTTAGATAATTATAACGTCAATCAAAAGGCCAGACTTCCAAGCCATGAATGGCATTACGAACATCATTACTTAATTGAACAGAAGCCAGAATTTTATTTTGAGCTAAATCATAGAGTGTCACTGTTGAAGGCGAAGCTCCTCCTGCAACCACGGAGTTAGAAATAGGACATAGTCCCCTAGCGAAACCAGGTCTGGCTAATTTCTGATCTTCTGTTTTATGTGTCAGTTTATCAGGATTATATTTTGGCATAGCCATTGCACGATCTTCTTCGCCTTCACCTCTTCCGGTGTAACGAAGCACATTATCTTCAGAATCATTGAATAAAACACCGTCTCGGAAAGGTTGGGCGTTGTGTGTGCCCTGTGGTAATTCTACAGCCATGTTGATGACACTGCCGTTGAAGTGAAGCATGCCTCCTGTTCGCAGCCCAGAGAGATATATGCCATGGCGATTGCAGAACACATTATTGATGTGCATTTTGTTCAACATCAGGGGGCCATTATCAGCCAGTGGATCAAAGCCCACAGGCTTAAATTTAACGCTTATTGTTTGTATGTGCATACCCCAATTAAAACAATGTTTATCTAAGTCAAAACCTAAGATACAGTCAAAACCAGTTGAGGTAAGGTAAAGAGTGCGATCAAATACAGCAATTTCATGACAATGTTTTAGATAAGGATTACGCCATGACTCTATTAATTGAAAGTCTGGTGTGTAGGCAAATAACTCATCACTGGCAGCAATAAAAACTTGTTCTCCATCAAAAGCTATCCCTCTTAATCCTCGATCCCAACCTCGTCCTTGCCAATCAATACCCGAGGTATTCCAATCGATGGTTTGTTCTACCATCTGATTTTCAAGATCGATCAGATACACGCCACCATGACTTTGCCCTTGTTGAGCTCCTCGTACTACAGAACTGGCAACAAGCTTAATCATGCGCTCATCCAGCAGCGATGTTAAAGCTATCTACCGAAGTTTTTTCTTACAGTCAACCAAGCGGTTCGCGGTTGGGCAAGGGTTCTCACGTTGTGATCTCGATTATCCCCAAACATATCTGCATAAGTGTTTGCACCGGTATTCACATAGCCATAGGTTGCTTTATCAGCGACATTATCTATGTACAATGACACACTCCAGCCATTGGGAAGATCGTCTAGCCCCATAGAGAAATTACTACTATCATGTGATGGTGAAATCCCATTGGTATCATTATTAATAATATTCCAAGTCCTGTTCCATGTTTTAGATTGAAAGCTGACGCCATAGTACATCCATAAATAACCTCCAGCCACATTCGGTTTATCATATGAAATACCAAGATGACCTTTTCTATCAGGAGAATTGGGCATGATCATACCTTCACGATAAATTGAGCCACCAGGTGTGATGTATTCCTGGGTAAATTGAGCATCATTGAAGAGTGCACTACCACTGATTTTGAGGTTTTCCGTCATCTGGTATTTGATATCAATCTCAAGCCCCTTGGCTTCAGCCGTTCCAGCATTCACAGTACCGCCTACCCACCAAGGACCGACGCCACCCCAATGTGCGATCTGCATATCCTTCCATTTCATCAAAAAGTATTGAGCATTCACTTGTAGGGTATTGTCCATCCAGGTGCTCTTGATACCTATTTCATAGTTGTCCAAGTAGTCTGTATCGTATTGTGCTGGCACTTCGCCGGTGGCAACTGCACGAGGGGCGTTGTCGCCTCCTATTCTGTAACCTTGACTGAATAAGGCATACACCATTTTGTCCTCATCAATGTTGTAGGTGGCACTAAGTTTATACAGAGTATCGGAATCTTTACCCTTGCTGAATATTTCTCCATTCGACGCTATCCCACCACCAGCAAATGGGGGTAAACCTTCTGGAAACGTATCCCTGTTGTAGGTATCGCGTTTAAATTCAGACCAGCGCATACCAGCACCCAGTGTCAGTTTGTCGGTCACATCATAACTGAATTCGCCGAATATCGCGGTTTGTTCCACTGTATCTTTATAGGTGTCGGAGTAGCCAATGGTGGTATTGATTGGGCAATCTACAAAATCGGCATAGTAGTAAGCGTAGTAACAGGCCCAATAATTCGCATAGTAAGCGGCATCGGTGGACATGAAGTCAGGATACTCAGTGCCGTAATACCATGTGTCATAAGTGTCTTCCCAATAGTATCCAACCATCCACTGGAGTTTGCTATCGCCTTTGGAAACCAAGCGAATTTCAGCCGCATCGCGTTCTTGATATTGATCGTTAAAAGTATGTGCTCTTGTATAGTCAGTGTCATACAGGCCGTAACCATAATAGGCATCTTTCCAATGTGAGTAAGCATTGTTGTCCCACAAATAAACAATGTCACGTTCAAAATGCGTGACGGTGGCAGAGAGATCAGCAAAACCCAAATCGCCTTTCAAAGTGAGGGCAGAAGAATGCCAATCGTCATCTCGCATTTCTTCCACAAAGCGAGTAATTTTGTGGTCCCCGAGAGCAGGATCTGTTTCCCAGCTCCCATCGAGTTCGCTGTCTTCAGCCACATAACTCAACAGCGCGGACCATTTATCAGACATACTCCACAATGCAGAAATACGCCCACCGGTTACATCGTAGGTATTAAAATCATCTTCCACTATATCGGCATTATCGAAACTTCCACTATAGCTGCTTCCGTAAACATTATCGACATAGCCACCATCGCTTGAGGTATAGCCCACAAAACGCATGCTCAAGGCATCGCTTATGGGTATGTTGACGTATCCATTGATATCAGAGCTGCTGTCACCGCCTTTAATGGTGCCATAAGAAGTCTCAACTGAACCATAGTAGCCAGTGTGATCGGGTTTGTTGGTGATCATTCGAAGTGTGCCGCTTTGAGAAGTAGAGCCAAACAAGGTGCCTTGTGGCCCCGGCAATGATTCAACACGTGCCATGTCAATGACCCGTACGCTCACCTGCTGTGAACTGGTGGTCATCGCTTGCTCATCGAGGTAGAGGGCAACGGTACTGTCAACATACCAAGTATACGCATCCTGCGATATTCCCCGCATGACCAAGTCATTTCGCCCAGGCACTTCGGCCGTCAACACGACACTGGGCAGGGCCTTAATGTAGTCAGCCATACTCTTGATGCCCATTTTCTCAATATCTTCATTTGTTAAGGCCATGATGGATTGGCCTACGTCTTGTATATTAAGTTCACGTTTGGTGGCAGTAACAATGATTTCTTCAAGTGCAAAATTACTTGGTTCTTGTGCCAATAGATTTGAGACATGCATTGCTGGAATTGATAAAGCCGTTGCAACTGCTGCTGCTACAACCTTATTTGGTTGAGTCAATAAACTCTTACTCATATAAATACCCCATTATGATAAATAAATTCACGCCATAATCTTTTTTATAAGACTTTTTGTACTCACTTATCATGCCAAGCAAGTCGTTAGATAGCAAAAAAAAATCATTTTTTATCCCTTAAGTTAACTTACCAACTCTGATTGATAGGTTTGATGAAGCATAGGATATACTGTTTTATGAATAGTCCATGAATAAAAAAGAAACAATTAAACACGGTCTTTATGAGTATTATTACGAAGACGAACACTCTGACCAGATCAAATGGAGAGGACATTATAAGAACGGTGTAAAACATGGCCTAATTGAAGCGTTTCATTGGAAAAATGGTTATCTAGTTCGAAAAGAACATTGGAGAGAGGGCCAAGAGGAAGGTCTATGGGAGCAATTTGATCAAGAAACAGGGAAGCTTACCAACAGAGCAAATTTTGTAAAAGGTAAACAAACAAGTGCCGAATGGTTTCATAAAAACGGACAACTAGAAATAAGAGGAGAGTTTAAAAATAACGAACAACATGGTCTATGGGAATACTTTGATGAGCGTGGTCATTTAGCCTACAAAGGCCACTTTAAAAAAGACAAAGAGAACGGGTTATGGCAGGGCTTTCATGAAAATGGCGTGCTGCTTTATTCGGGAAACATGTTAAATGGCGAATCAGAAGGTCTTTTTCAATGGTTTCATGACAATGGACAACTACAACGTCGGGGCAAGCATAAGCAAGGACAACTCATAGGCCTATGGGAATACTTTGATACAAATGGACAGCTAATAGAAACAAGATTGTTTGAAAATGGATTGGAAATAAGCACTAAAAAGTAGTCCCCTACTACATTTATTTATGCTAGTTAACCCATGCCATTGGGCCAATTAAATAATAGAACCCCTAATAGGAATCTTTTTTACTAATCCTCAAACTGTTCTTCTTCCGTGCTGCCTTCCATGGCTGTAGTTGAAGAAAGACCACTTGTGATGGTTGTTTGGACAGCATCAAAATACCCTGTACCTACAAAACCTTGGTGTTTTGCTGCTCTATAACCGTTTTCCTCATTAGCAAATTCTTGCTGTTGAAGTTGAGAATAGGCATACATTCCATCCTTAATATATTCCTTGGAAAGTTCAAACATCGATAGATTTAAAACGTGCCATCCAGCAAGTGTAATAAACTGAAATTTAAAGCCCATGTCAGCTAACGTTTCTCGAAAATTACGTAATTCTGATTCATCAAGATTAGCCTGCCAATTAAATGAAGGAGAACAGTTGTACGCAAGTAATTTTCCAGGGTATTTTTCATGGATCTCTTTAGAAAAACGAGTGGCCTCATCAATATCTGGTTTTGAAGTCTCAAACCACAGAAGATCTGCATATGGAGCATAGGATAGAGCACGATCTATTGCTTGTTCAATGCCAGGCTTAACTGAGAAAAAACCATCTTCAGTTCTTTCACCTGTTAGGAATTTATGATCACGTTTATCCACATCACTTTGTAATAAATTAGCAGCATTAGCATCCGTTCTGGCGATTAAGATTGTTGGAACATCAACAACATCAGCTGCCAAACGGGCTGCAATTAGTTTATTAATTGCATCTTGAGTAGACACAAGCACTTTACCTCCCATATGCCCACATTTCTTTGCTGAAGAAAGTTGATCCTCAAAATGGACAGCTGCTGCTCCTGTTTTAATCATATGTTTAGTTAATTCAAAGGCGTTCAAATTGCCCCCAAATCCAGCTTCTGCATCAGCAATAATTGGAACCATCCAATTAATCTTATGGTCATCATTCAAATGATGAATTTGATCAGTTCTTTGTAAAGCATTATTAATTCGTTCCACCATCTTGGGAACTGAATCTACAGGGTAAAGGCTTTGATCAGGGTACATTTCTGCAGCTGAATTCCCGTCCCCGGCTACTTGCCACCCAGAACAATAGATTGCTTTTAGTCCCGCTTGCACTGATTGAATAGCCTGATTACCACTAAGAGCCCCTAGTCCAGACACCAATTTTTCCTTCTTTAAATCATGCCAAAATCGCTCTGCCCCCTTTCGTGCCAGTGTATGCTCAATATGAAAAGAGCCTCTTAAGTTAATTACTTCTTCAGCACTAAAAGTTCTGGTGATACCGTTCCACCTGTCATCGGTAGACCATTTATTCTCTAAATCCTTAATTTGCTGTTCTTTGTTCATTATTATTTCCTTATTTTTTTTAAGGTTACAGGTTTAGTACTCACTCCAAAGTCAATGACATCCTCTCCATAAATCATTAGATCAATCACTTCAGATTCAGAAAGGGGTTTAGACATAATCACAGAATCTTCTTGATGATCTGTGGTTAAGATATTTTCATTGTTATCTTTCATAATGATCTCCTAAAGGTAGTTATATGCGGATAAAGTTAAGAACTGATCAAATTCTGAATTGGTTGACATGCCTTTAAATAAATCGATAGCATGATCTAAATTAACTTGATTAAAATTAGAATCGCCTCTTAATTCAATAAGTTGAGTCATCTCTTGATCTAAGATAGAAATAAATAAATTCTCATCTATGGTTTGATTAGTGTCTGTAAATGACGCTTTATGATTGATCCACTGCCAAATTTGAGATCGGGAAATTTCTGCAGTGGCAGCATCCTCCATCAGATTGTACAAAGGCACACATCCGTTACCAGATAACCATGCTTCGATATACTGTACGCCAACTCTAATATTATGTCTCAAGCCCTCTTCAGTGATCATTCCATTAGGCACTTTCAAAAGATCATAAGCAGTAATATTGACATCATCCCTTTTGTTATTAATTTGGTTTGCTTGATTGCCCATGATTGAATTGAAGGCCCCCATAGCAATTGATGATAGCCCTGGGTGAGCAATCCATGTTCCATCATGGCCTGCATTTGCCTCACGAAGCTTATCTAATTCAACTTTAGACATAGCTTCATTATTTTCCTGAGTATTATTTTTTATAGGAATTTGAGCTGCCATACCACCCATAGCATGCACATTTCTTTTATGGCAAGTTTTAATTAACCCATCAACATAGGATTTTAGAAAATGACGGGTCATAGTGACTTCGTCTCGATTGGGGAAAATAAAATCAGCATCATTCCTGAATTTTTTAATAAAACTAAAAATATAGTCCCAACGCCCACAATTGAGTCCTGCTGAATGCTCTTTTAATTCATAAAGAATCTCATCCATTTCAAAAGCAGCAAGAATTGTTTCAATAAGAACAGTAGCCTTTATTGTGCCTCGATCAATATTTAGAAAATCTTGTGCAACAATAAAAATATCATTCCACAATCTAGCTTCAAGATGACTCTCAAGCTTCGGTAAATAAAAATAAGGTCCACTGCTATTTTGGGCTAATGCTTCGTGGTTATTAGCAAGAAATATTGCAAAATCAAATAAACCTCCTGAGACCTCTTCTTCATTAACCAGAACATGCTTTTCATTCAAATGCCAACCCCTGGGTCTTACAATAAGCGTGGCTGTTTCTTGATTAAGGGTATAGTGTTTTTGGTCACTTTCTCTTATGAATTCTATGTCCCCGTTTACCGCATCTCTTAAATTAATTTGACCATGAATGATGTTGCTCCATGTGGGTGAACAAGAATCTTCAAAATCTGCCATGAAAGTCTTTACTGGGGCATTCAAAGCATTGATTACCATTTTACGATCCACGGGTCCTGTGATTTCAACTCTTCTGTTTTGAAGATCATGTGGTATTGGTGAGACCACCCAATCATCTTCTCTTATTGCCTGTGTTGCTTTTAGAAAGTCAGGTTTCTTTCCATCATCCAATTCAGCTTGCCTTAGATTTCTTAACTCAAGAAGCTCTAATCTTCTTGAATTAAATTGCGTATGTAGTAATTCAACCAAGCCTAATGCTCTAGGATTGATGACTTCTTTCTCTTCCATAGTTAAAGATGGAATAATTGTTATTGCTTCAGACATTTAAAAATAAATTATTAATTTAGTGAATTTTATATAAATATTTATTAAAATTTCACAATAAAAATTTTACAATGTAAATTTCACAATGAGTAATCTATATAGAAAAAGTCATCTGCTTGGGACAAAACTAAAAAATGTCCGCAAGCTCAATAAACTAACGCTTGAAGACCTTTCAGAAAGATGCAGCGAAAAAGACCCTAAAAATGCTCCTTCTGTTTCTTATCTAAGCATGATTGAGAATGGAAAACGGCTTCCCTCTGAAAATGTCCTAAACCAAATAGCTATGGTGTTCCAAAAAGACCCTTCTTGGTTTATGGATGAAAATCTTGATATCGGCTTTAGTGACGATGAGGGATCTAAACAAAAAAAGCAGAATCTCCCTCTTGAACCAGGCTTTCTCTACAGTAAAGAGTTATTGCAAGGGGCTATCCCAGAATTACTGGATCAAAGCGGTATATCTGGAAGACAGTTTGCTCAGTTATTAATTCGCTCCTACCAAGAAGCGAACTTTAATCGCTTTCCAGATTTAGAAAAAGTTGCTGATGAAATCGGTAAAAATATTTTTCCAATTAAAATTAATGACATCAAAAAACTGTATAAAACTCACGGCTTAAAGCTTAAATGGTTTAAACAAAATAAAGTGACCACATCAACACCTCTAATGAGCAATAAAATGCTGCTCAGATCATTTTATGAATCACCCTCAAAAGTCTATGTTAATGAGGCACTGAAAAATGATCCACATCGACTCAAATATGACCTTACAACTCATTTGGGCCATAAGATACTTCATCAAGGAGATGGTTTAAGATCTATCATATCATCAGGATCTAACCCATTTGACAGTGATGGTAGACAAGAAACTGTGAGTAATTCTCATGATGTGCTCATGGCATGGCATGATTTTGAATCAAGTTTTTTTGCAGGTGCCCTACTTTGCCCCAGAAAACCTTTTAGACGATATATTATTAAAAAAGAACACGACATGTTATCTGCCAAAGAACTTGAATTGTCCCCGGCACATTTAATGAGAAGAGTCACGGCTGTTTCAAATTATCTTCATTGGCATTATTTTGAGGCTTATCAACCAGGGTACTTAAGTGCTATTTACCGAGGCAATGGTATCCCATTACCTTTTGGAAACATGTCAATGGCAACAAACCCATGCCCTAACTGGGCTGTTTTCAGGCTACTCAATGAAGAGTATGTAAAGAACCCTCAATCTCAGATATCAATATTAAAAGATGGGGATGAAACATATCTTTACTGTTGTTATTCAATAAGAAGGCCAGACCTGGCTGGAAACTTAAAACTTTACTCTTTAGGAATAGATTTGAAACCAGCTCTAAATAATCAAGGAATAGATGCCATAGAATTGATTAATGAATTAGAAATAGCTTGCCAAAGTAATGGTGGAGAAAGTGAGATTAAAGGTGAAATAAAATCCTCAATCCTGAAAATAGCTAATCTTCTTAGGATAAATTGGTTAATTGATGCATTAGATAACCCTGCAAAAATTATTTGTCCTAAAAGCTCTAATTGTCAACGACAAAAAAACTGCACGCCGCTATCAAAAAATTATAGATTCAATGAAATGGAGACTCTAAAGGAGAATATTTTATTATTGAATAAAGCTAAAGTAATTTAATCCAATCCATTTTTAATTTTCAGTCTTAACAGCAATATCTTCTAAACTTTTTTTAGGTTTCTCAATTTTTCTTACCTCATAATCAATCTTAGAGGCTATTTCCTGATAAACCTTTGTTAGTAACCTGTCCTCTGAATTTATAATAACAGGCTGACCATTATCGCTGCCTTCAGAAAGTCTTGGGTGCATAGGTATTTGACCTAATAGCGATATATCATTATCAATTGAAAATTTCTCTATATTATTACTACCCAATACATGATGCTTGGATCCGCATTCATCACAAATAAAATAGCTCATATTCTCAACTAAGCCGATAAGAGGGATTGATAGTTTTCGAAACGCTTCAAGGGACTTTTTTACATCAATCAGTGAGACCTGTTGAGGCGTACTCACAAGAACAGCGGCAGTTAAACCGGCTTTTTGAGAGAGTGTTAACTGGGCATCGCCAGTTCCGGGAGGTAAGTCAATAATCAAGTAATCGAGATCAGACCAGTTGGTTTGAAAGAGTAATTGCTCTATAGCTTTAGACATCATGGGTCCTCTCCAGATGGTTGCCTCATCTTTTAAAACAATGTACCCGATAGACATTAATTCAATACCTAGTGCTACTATTGGGTTAAATGTTTTATTGTCAGGGGTTGAGGGTTTTTGACCTACAGTACCAAGCATTAGAGGGATGCTGGGTCCATAAATATCAGCATCCAATAATCCCACTTTAAGACCTTGTTCTTTTAAGGACAGAGCAAGATTAACACTTACAGTTGATTTACCTACGCCTCCTTTACCTGAAGCGATGGCTAAAATATTCTGAATATTAGGCACAATAATCTAATCGTCTTTTTCCTGTTTCTTAGATCTTATTTTAGACCATAAAGATTGAGTCCAGTCGATTTTATTACTTCGATCTCTTTGCTTGATTGAAGCTCTAAATTTCCCAAAATAAAAAAATACGCCTAATGACCCTATAATCATAAGGCCAAAAAAAAGTGAGTTTGAATCCATTAATTTCTGGAATACAGTTTGGTAAGCAATCTTAGAATTTCTAGGTAAAGCCAGATTAAAGTAACCAATAATGAAAAAGCACCATAAGCCTCTAGATACTTAGGAGCACCTTGTTCAGCAGCTTGTTCTATAAAATCAAAGTCTAACACTAGATTGAGAGCAGCAATTGCAACCACCACAAGGCTAAAGCCAATTCCTACCAAGCCATTTGAATGAATAAATCCAATGCTTGCACCAAAAAACATCATGATAAAATTAACTAAATATAACAATGCTACCCCTCCAGTAGCTGCAAAAAGCATTAAACGGAAATTTTCAGTAGGTTTAATAAGCCCAGTTTTGTATGCCATGAGCAAAGAGGCCAATGTGAAAAAAGTAAGGCCTACTGCCTGAATAACTATGCCTTCATAGCTTGCCTCAGCAACTGCTGATATCCCACCGATTGCGAAGCCTTCTAAAAGTGCATATATTGGCGCTGAAATAGGAGCAGCTGTTGGTTTAAAAATCGTTATCAAAGCTGCAACCAATCCACCGATTAAACCAAATATAAGATAAGGCATAATAGAAGCAGGTTCACCCGATGCATAGAATTGATTCCAAGTCCAAGCAGCCGTCATAAAACAAAGCAATAAATAAAGGCCGGTTTTATTCACTGTGCCCGACAGGGTCATTACTTCGGAGGTTGAGAAATCAGATGATCTTTGGGTAAAAGCCTTACTTCTGAAAGCCGGATTACCTGATCGACCAAACATTTGTAAAGCTCTATGACGCGCCATGCTTAACTCCTTATTAAGTAATTATTTATTTTTAATTTTTATAACAATTTCCAAATCCTGAATTTTGGTATTCTCAGGAAGTCTTGGAATGTTCTCAACACTTAAGTCATCTGAAGGAATATCAAAAAGTTGGCCAGTGTCTATATTGAAAAAATGATGGTGGGCATTGGTTGTGGAATCGTAATACATCCTTGATGGGTCAACAGCAACTTGATTAACAAGACCTTTTTCAGCAAAAGCATTTAAGGTGTTATAAACCGTTGCTTTAGAAATACTATGGCCTTTCTCAAGTAATCTCTCATAAACTTGTTCAGCTGAGAGATGCTTCGGGTGATCCAATAACATCATGCCGATTCTTAATCGTGCTTTTGTTGGTCGAAGGCCATATAGTTTGAGCCTTTTCTCAACTTTTGTTTTCAGTTGAATAACATCATCCATATTGGAACATTCTAATGAGAAAGAACTCATTTTCCAAATACAATCTCATTACTAATCCTTATTAATTAAAACTAATTTATCTATCTTTAATCATGAAATTATCTATTAGAAAGATCATCATTCCTATGGTTATTAAGGAATCAGCTACATTAAAAGCAGGAAAATACCAATTCTCATAATAACAGAGCAAAAAATCGACCACATAACCTTGTGTGATTCTATCAACCAAATTACCTAAGGCTCCCCCAGCTATCATAGATATTGCAAGATTCTGAGCACAATGATTTGAAGAAGCATGTTTTATTAAAAAACCTAATAAATACACACTCACAAAAATTGAGATCAATATTAACGGTATACGTTGACTGCCAGTATCAAAAGCAAAAAGACTGAAAGCTGCCCCAGTGTTATAAAGCAATGTTATGTCAAAAAATGATGTGATATTAACTCGTTCATATAATTCAAGATTATTTACCACTAAATTTTTTGTCCATTGATCTCCTAGAATAAAGATGACAATTAATACAATCCACTTAAATTGCTTCATAATTAGAAATAGAGTCTTGCCTCTGATACATCACCTATATTAGCCTCACACCTGGAACACAAGTCTGGGTGATGCTTGGATTGATTGACACTCTCCTGTCGATGCCAACATCGATTACATTTTTCATAGTCAGCTTGAGTTATCGATACAGCAAAGTTTTTTCCGTGCACTGCCTCATCAGTAACATCATCAATTGATTTAATGGTCGCTGATGAAGTAATAAATAGAAAGCGTAATTCATCAGCAAAGGGTTCTAAAAATTCAGTCAGTTCTTGGTTTGCATATAGAGTCAGGTTCGCATCTAATGGTGAACCGATAATTTTTTTATCTCGAGCAATGTCTAATGCCTTTGCAGCTACTTCATTCAAATCCTGGATCATCTCCCAATCATTATTATCACCGGTTGTAGAAATATCATGCCATTCAGAGAGAAAAACTGACGGTACCTGACGGTCTGGAAGCAATTGCCAAATCTCTTCTGCCGTAAATGAAAGCACTGGAGCTATCCATCGTACTAGGGACTCTGCAATATATAATAAAACTGTTTGTGCTGATCGTCTGCCTTTTGAATTCTCAGGCATTGTATAGAGCCTATCTTTAATAATATCTAAATAAAAACCACCCATGTCATTCACACAAAAATTATGCAAAGTTTGGATGATGCGATGAAAAGAATACTCTTCATAATCAGTTTGAATGGATTGATTGATTACACTCAAGCGATTCATAATCCACTGATCCAATAACAACATATCTGAGTAATCAATCGAGTGTTTTTCTGGATTAAAATCCCCTAAATTACTGAGTAGAAATCTAGTCGTGTTCCTAATTCTTCTATAGGTATCACCATTACGTTTAAGAATTTCATCTGAAATTCTCATTTCACTTGTGTAATCCGTCGATGCAACCCATAACCTTAAGATATCTGCTCCCATAGAATTTATTATGCTTTGAGGTGCTATCACATTACCCAATGATTTAGACATTTTCTTACCTTGGTCATCAACAAAAAAACCGTGCGTTAAAACTTGTTTGTAAGGTGCAGAACCATGCATTGCAATTGAAGTAAGTAAAGAACTCTGAAACCAACCGCGATGTTGATCAGAGCCCTCTAAATATAAATCAGCTGGATAACTAATATTATCAAAATTCTGACTCACAGCATGGTGAGCCAATCCTGAATCCATCCAAACGTCCATGGTGTCTGTGGATTTTTTATAGTCCTTTGAACTGTCTTCAACGTAATCCTCAATCGAAGATTCAAACCATGAATCAATGCCATTTTTTTCGATATCATTAGCAATTTTATCTAAAAGTTTCGTTGTTTGTGGATGCAGTGTTTGATCTTGCTTATGAATAAACAATGGAATAGGGACACCCCAATATCTTTGTCGAGAAATACACCAATCAGGTCGAGTAGAAACCATACCTATTATTCGATCTTCTCCCCATTGAGGTAACCACTTAACTTTCTCAATAGCTTGCAAAGAATTATCCCTTAAATCTTCATTATCCATACTAATAAACCACTGCCGAGTGGATCTAAATATCAACGGTGTTTTATGTCTCCAGCAATGTGGGTAGCTATGATTAAATCTCTCTTGATGAATTAGATTCTTAGTTTCTTCAAGTTTATCTAGTATCTTTGATTCCGATTTATAAATATGCTCACCAGCAAAAAATTCTTTGTCTTCTGTAAACAACCCATAAGGGTTCACATAACATTCAAGGTCTAGATGATTTATGCTTCCAATATTAAAATCATCATGGCCATGAGCAGGAGCCGTATGAACGGCACCTGTGCCCGTTTCTGTGGTTACATAATCACCAATCAAAATAGGCACATCTTTTTCGTAAAATGGATGCCTTAACATCAATCCCTTCAAAAGTGATGCGTCAATCTTAACGACGTTATCCCAATGCTCTATATTCCAACGATGCATTACTGATTCAGACAAATCATTGGCTAATAAAAAAGTGAGTTTCTTGTCATTCAGAGTTCCTTGAAAAAGAGAATAGTCAATGTCTTGACCTAAAACAACAGCCTCATTAGAGGGCAGTGTCCATGGTGTGGTTGTCCAAATAGGCACTATAATCTCAATGCTGGGTTCTAAATCATCAACACCCCCTAAATCTAGGAATTTTCCTGTACTCAATACCTTAAATGCCACATCCACTGACACCGATTGCTTGTCCTGATATTCTACCTCAGCTTCTGCTAGTGCTGATTTACAATCAAGGCACCAATGAACAGGTTTGTGTCCATAGATCACATGATTATTGTCAACAATCTTTGCAAATGCTCTGATTTGCTGAGACTCATAGTTTTTATCTAAAGTGAGATAAGGATTATCCCATTCCCCTAAAACACCTAGACGGATAAAATCCTGTTTTTGTTCTTCGATTTGCTTAAGAGCATAAGACCTGCAATGCTCTCTAAATTCTTTTGCCTCCATTTTAGACCCCACTTTACCTTTCTTTTTTTCAACTTGATGTTCAATTGGTAAACCATGGCAATCCCAACCCGGCAAATAAGGCGCGTCAAAACCGGAAAAGGTTTTTGATTTGATAATAATATCTTTTAAGATCTTATTAAGGGCATGCCCTATATGAATTTTACCGTTAGCATAAGGAGGGCCATCCAATAGAAGAAAGGACTTCTTGTTTTTTTGTTGTTCTCGGATTTTCTGATAAAGATCTATCTTTTCCCATAATCCAAGAATTTCAGGTTCCTTGTTAGGTAAATTACCCTTCATTGGGAAACTGGTTCCAGGTAAATTGAGTGTTTCTTTATAATCTTTCATAAGTAGAAAAAAATTAGTTGAATATTATAGTTACTTAATCTCCGATTTAATACGAATCTCTCTGAATCTAAATCCTAATAAGAATAAAACACTGAAATAAATCAGTACAGAACAACCAATAAGAAAAACTAGACTCAAAATACGATCGCCCAAGGAACTATTAATCCACACAATATTTTCTTGGTTAAACGCTATTAAAAAAACAATCATTGCCAGGGTTGCAAAAAGAATTCTAAGCACTAAAAAGATTAAGTTTTTATCTATTTGTATTAACTTCTCTTTGATAAGTTTAGTTGCTAGTAAATAAGCATTGAGCAGACTGGCCATAGAAAAAGCTAGAGCAAGCCCCATATGGGGGTAATTAACCCCAAACTGTATAAGCAGTAAGACCAGTAATAACGAAAAGAAAGCATTACAACTCATAGCAATCAGGCCGTATTTTAGGGGTGTCTTGGTGTCCTCTCTAGAATAAAATGCTGGTGATAAAACCAACACCAAACATAGGCCAACCAAACCAACAGAATAAGCCATTAAGCTGTATTGAGTCATATCTAAATCAAAATTAGTAAAATTACCCCCAAGAAAAATTGTCGAGATTAACGGGCCTGAAAGACAATATAGGCCGGCAGCAGATGGAATAGAAATAATTAAAGCAAGCTTAATACCCCAGTCCAATGTTGACTTATATGTTGAAAGATCTTTATTAGCGTTTTCTCTAGCTAAAGAAGGCAATACTACAGTGGATAAAGCTACCCCAAATACCCCAACAGGAAATTCCAATAATCGATCAGAATAATATATCCAACTAATACTTCCAGCACTAAGAAACGAAGCGATAAGTGTATTAAATAATAAATTAAACTGAGAAGCTGAGCTACCAATCATAGAAGGGATCATAAGTTTAATAATTCTTTTGACGCCTTCATCATTCCATCCCCAAGTGGGTCTTGGCAGACGATTCATTGTTTTTAAGAAAGGTAACAAGAAGATCAGTTGAATGAGTCCTGCTATAAATACTGCAATTGCTAATATTCGACCAGGATTTGAAGAATTGGGTGCAATAAAACCTGCAGCAATAATAAGCACGATATTTAAAATTACTGGATTAATAGCTGTGGCCCAGAAATGTTTTTTTGTGTTTAGGATTGCGCCTGCAAAAGCCGTAAGTGAAATAAACAGTAAATAAGGAAATGTAAACCGCAACATATCAACTGCTATATCGTACCGGTCATGAACCTCTGATTGTTGTTCAAAAAATCCTGGCGCAAAAATAATTATCAGTAAGGGGGCCAATAAAACACCAATCAAAGTAACTAAAAATAAAATAATGCCCAGTGTTCCAGATGTTTTATCAATTAATTCCTGGGTCTCTAACTCACTTTTATTCTGTTCATAATCAGAAAGAACAGGAATAAATGCCCTAGAAAATGCGCCCTCTGCAAAAAAACGACGAAAAGAATTTGGTATTTTAAAAGCAACAAAAAAAGCATCCATAATGGGAAAAGCACCAAACAAACGTGCAAAGCAAATATCTCTAACCAGACCCATAACTCTTGATAAGAAAGTCATGAAACCTACAGTGGTAGTAGACTTCAGAAGATAATTACTTCCATTTGATTGATTATTCATGAATTATTTCTTAATTTACCCCGTCAAATTGTTGGTTAATATAAAAAACTATTTATTTATATATAAACAAATAATATTGACAAAGACATACAAAATATAAAAGAATACACCCCTTTTTTATAACATGAGTAAAGAATAGGTAAAAACAATGGCGAACACCAGTTCAGCAAAAAAAAGAGTTAGGCAAAACGAAAGGCATAGAGAAAACAATATGGCTCTAAAGAGCAGGATGCGTACCTCTGTAAAAAAAGTAATTAAAGCAATTGATGAAAAAAATGCAGGTGAGGCAACTGAGCTGTATAAAAAAACCCAACCACTAATTGATTCTCTTGCGAGAAAAGGTCTTATTCATAAAAATAAAGCGGCTAATCAGAAAAGAAAATTGATCAAAGGCATCAAGTTAATCAATTAAATAAATTAATTAGAATCCTCTGATTCATATAGTTCATTCAACCTAATCATTATTTGATCACTTAGATCAGCAGTGCCATTTGAAGTCACAGCACTAATTGCAAAAACCGGTCCTTCCCACGCAAGGTTTTCTATTATCTGAGTAATCTTTGGTTGCGGATCTTCCAATAAATCAGTTTTATTAAAAACTAACCATCGTTCCTTCTGGTATAAACCACTATCAAACTTTTCCAATTCCAAGACAAGAGCTCTAATGCTCTCACATACTCTAGATACTTCTTGAGGCTCAAATAAATCGACAATATGAAGTAATATACTGGTCCTGCTAAGATGCTTTAAAAACTCAAGTCCTAAGCCTGTTCCTTCTGAGGCTCCCTTAATAATCCCAGGAACATCAGCCACAACAAAGCTGTTTTCATAATCGACGCGGACCAACCCAAGATTAGGACTTAGTGTTGTAAATGGGTAATCAGCAACTTTTGGTTTAGCTGCTGAGATACATCTAATAAAAGTCGATTTACCTGCATTGGGGTAGCCTAGTAGACCAACATCAGCTAATAAGTTGAGCTCCAAAAGAAGCTTTCTTTTTTCACCACTTGACCCATCTGTAGACTGCCGAGGTGCTCTATTACGACTTGATTTAAAGCGAGCATTACCTTTTCCACCATAACCACCATTTGCGACTAAACATTGGTCATCCTGATTGAGTAAATCTCCAATCTCTTCTCCGGTTTCAAGATTTGAGACTTTAGTCCCACAGGGGACAAATATGATTAAATCCTCACCACTTAGTCCGCTCCTATTTTTTGATTTTCCAGATTGACCATAAACTGCTCTAAACTGGTTATTAACTCTAAAGTCGATGAGTGTGTTCAAATTAGTAGTCGCCTGAAGAACGATACTCCCTCCATTTCCACCATCACCTCCATCTGGACCGCCTTTAGGAATATATTTTTCACGTCGAAAACTAACTACTCCATTACCGCCGTCGCCAGCTTTTATAGAAATTATTGCTTCGTCTATAAATTTCATGATCAGAACCTATAATAAAAAAACCCCGCAAAAAAGCGGGGTTGTATTAAAAAATAAACAATAAACTATTCAGAAATTGGATGAACTGTTGCGAACTGTCTCATTTTTGGACCTTTTTTTTCAAACTTTAATTCTCCATCAATTTTAGCAAACAAAGTATGGTCCTTTCCTATTCCAACATTTTTTCCAGGATGAAACTTAGTTCCTCTTTGACGAACAATAATATTTCCCGCTTGAACATACTGCCCTCCAAATTTTTTGACACCTAATCTCTTGGATTCAGAATCTCTTCCGTTTCTAGTACTTCCACCTGCTTTTTTATGAGCCATAATATTTAACCTAATTCGTTATATTATTTTTCTGCTTGCTGCTTTGTTTTCTTTGGAGCAGTCTTTTTCTTAAGATTAATGGCTGTTATTTCAACTAAAGAATAAATTTGTCGATGTCCAAAATTACGCTTATAGTTCTTTCGCCTTTTAAACTTCACCACTTCAATTTTCTTGCCTTTACCTTCTTCTAGGACTTTTGCTTCTACAGTGGCGTTTACTAGGTAAGGAGTTCCAATATTAATTTTACTCCCTTCACCGATAGAAAGAATTTCTTCAAAAACAACTTTCTTACCAACTTCAGTACCTAGCTTTTCCAGCTTTAGCTTTTCACCCTTACTGACTCGGTATTGTTTTCCACCTGATTTAAACACGGCATACATTTATCTTTTCCTTCTCTTGACCCCAAGAATCTGGCAATTCTATAGATTAAAGCTTTTTAATTCAATAATTTTAAGGGTTTGTTATATTGTCTTGATTATAAACAGTTAAAAAATTACTTTTATTTATGATTCAAAGTATAGAACAGGTTAATCAATCGAAAAATTTAATTGAAGGATTAAGAAGCCTTGTCAAAGAAGACTGGGTATCGATGAATAAAGAGATACAAGATCAACTGCATAGTGATATTGGTCTCATTAATAGCATTTCTCACTATATTATAAATAGTGGAGGAAAAAGATTAAGACCTCTAATCGTCTTACTTGCCTATAGAGCATGCGGTAAGAACAACAATCAAGAATCTATAAAAGCCGCTGCAATGATTGAATTTATTCATACTGCAACGCTTCTTCATGATGATGTAGTTGATGATTCTGCTACCAGAAGAGGAACAATCACTGCACATAAAAATTTTGGAAATGAGTCCACTATTCTTGTTGGGGACTTTTTATATTCAAGAGCCTTTCAGATTATGGTTGAAATTGGACATATGAGAATAATGGAGATTATGTCTGAAGCTACCAACACCATTGCTGAGGGTGAAGTAATGCAACTTATTAACTGCGGTAATCCAGACACGACCAAAGAACAGTATCTGGAAGTTATCTATAGAAAAACAGCAAAACTCTTTGCATCAGCCGCTACCATTGGAGGTGTTTTAGCTGGTCAATCAAATAAAATTGAAGATAGTTTAAATATTTATGGACAAGAACTAGGTATGGCTTATCAACTAATTGATGATGCCCTAGATTATAGTTCTTCATACGAAATGATGGGAAAAGAAATGGGTGATGACCTGTCTGAAGGTAAACCTACGCTACCTTTAATATATGCCTTAGAAAGAGCTAACCCAGAAATGCAGATGACCATCCGTGATGCAATAACAAAAAAAGATGCCTCTCATCGCAATGAAATAATAGATTGCATTGAACAAACAGGTTCTCTTGCGTTAACAGAATCAAAAGCTAGAGAATCATCTATAAAAGCCATCGAGGCCTTAAAACAGCTCCCAAACAATCAGTATAAAGAAGCATTAATTAGTCTTGCTGAATTTACTGTGAATAGACCTTTTTAGAATCCATAGATGCTTGAGAAAAAAATTATTGCTTCATTTTATAAATTTATTGATTGGAGTGACTTTCAAGAAAAAAAACCTATCTTAGAGAAAATTTGTCGAAAAAATAACATTGTTGGAACCATATTATTAGCGCCTGAAGGTATTAATGGAACAATCTCGGGTTCTCATGAAGGAATTCTCACAACCATTGAAGAGCTAAAAAAGGACTCTCGGCTATTAGATTTAGAACCTAAATTTTCAGAAGCGATGGGTGAAACATTTAAAAGAATGAAAGTCAGACTAAAAAAAGAGATTGTCTCAATGGGCAAGGACAGTGTAAATCCTGGGCAAATGACTGGAACAAGTGTCTCTCCTGAGCAATGGAATCAGATCATTCAAGATCCTAATATGTTAGTTATTGATACGAGAAATCAATATGAACATGCCATTGGAAGCTTTGAAGGCTCAGTAGATCCTGCAACAACTTCATTCAGGGAGTTCCCAAAATGGGTTGAAAAAAAATTAAAACCACTAATGGAAAAGCAAAATAAAAAGAAGGTGGCTATGTTTTGTACAGGTGGTATTAGATGTGAAAAAGCATCTTCTTATTTATTACAAGAAGGTTTTGAAGAAGTTTTTCAACTTCAAGGTGGGATCCTAAAATATCTAGAAAATATTAATCTTGAAAATAGTTTATGGGAAGGTGAATGTTTTGTTTTTGATGATCGAGTTTCGATACAACATGGACTTCTTGAGGGAAACTATTCAATGTGTCATGCCTGCAGAATGCCAATTGATGATGATGATATGAAAAGTAACAAATACCTTGAAGGAATTAGTTGCCCTAATTGTTATGATTTGCATTCAGATGAAAGAAAACTTAGGTTCAGTGAAAGACAAAAACAAATCGAACTAGCTAGGCAACGCAATGAAAAACATATTGGTAAAAATTATTCGTCTTCAAGAGAATCATAGTTAAAATGCTCTCCATCATCAGGGATGGTGTAATAATTTCCGGCAAATTTTGTGTAAATATGTGATGGTGCTCATAAATATTTAATCGCTTATTTCTGCCAAAATAAATTGACCTAAAATCTGAGTTTCAAAAGTAAACGTGCCATGTGTTGTATCTAACTGATTATTATAATTTCTTCTGACTTTAGGATGAATTTCAAAAGACTGAGTAATTTCATTGAAAACAAGTGGCTTGATATTAGCCGAGTTCTTTAATTTCTCTTGGTCATAAGGGATAGTAATTAGTGCGGGTACATTGAAAATTGTTCTATGTGGACCAAAAAAAACTGCCTGAGAAATAGCATTTGGATGTATTGGCATTTTTTCTCTGGGCGAAGCCTTTTCTTGAGTTCCGATTACAATAATCAAATCATCTTTAGAACTATCCAGATAATCTGAAATTTGATCGTACTCATTAATTGCTCTTACAGCATCAGAGCCTGTATTGGGGTTTCTGTCGCTTTCTGGACGCCATCGATTATCCCAAGTATACGATATAGGTTTTTTAGGATTAGGGTCTGCATTGATTGCTATTTTTGCTCCCGCTAAAGCACCACTATTGACCTCAACAATGCCCCCGTTTAACTTAGTAATTTGCCCTTTAGCGGCAATATTTATACCAAGGTTTGGATATATTTGTAATCGCTCTATGCCTCCACGAATCCTGTTGACATAATTAACTGCCATATCATCTACAAAGTCTTCAAAAGCCTCCATTAATTGAATTCTGCTAAACCCTTCGGGGCACTGATGATTAACAGCTGGGACTTGTTCATAATCTCCAGGTGCATGATGTTTCTCACACCATGTCATTCTTAATTCCCCTCGATGTATTTCTTCAATTGAGTTTAATGGAATATTTAAAGCTTCTCTCATATTGATGATTAACACCCAATAAGAATATCCCCAATGAGACAATTGAATAATTACCTCTTTTTTCTTCTGATTGAGGATTGTGTCCTCTATAGTTTCTCTAAGATTTATATAACGTAATGGATCTTCTGGATACCCTAATTGTTTTCCGCTGAATAATGCATAGGCAAATAAATTATTAGTTCTTGCATCTGGACTGCCTGATCCACCGGTTTTATAAAAAGAAATCTTATGTTCTCTTTCATTTTGCTCAATATAGCGTTTATAGCTGAGGAAATTTAGATAAGCATTCTCATGAAAGACCTCTTGAATAAAAGGTGCAGCATTTGACATTGGACCAACAGGGTTATCTCCTGGCCAAGGTAAGCCGAATGTAGTGTATATAACTGCTACTTCACTACCGGGGTCAATATGATCCAAATGACGTTCTAAGTTATTGTGCATCATATGATTATATTCTGGTGTTCTACCGTACATTCTGACCTGATTGATATCAAAGTCATTAACATCAAACCCTGCTCTGCATAATGATTGGGAAGACAAATTTAAATCCCAAAAATTATTTGCATAAACATTGTGATCAGTAATCGGCTTAGCTAAAACAATCTTTCGATAACCATATCTAGCCATTCGAGGCATTGTATCCTTTAGGTGATTTGTAAGACCTGGAACATTTGAATAATAACCCTCTCGTACAAGAATCTGGTCATCAAAGTATTCACCAATCCAATTCTCTATAAAAGGATCTTGAGGAGCTTCAACTTTATCGTATTCTGGATAATATGCAGGCTCATTAAGATCCCAACCCATCATGCCAGCAACACGAGCTTTATAGGCTTTGTCTATCTCATAATAATCATTAACCCCATTTGATTTTTTGATGAGGAAGATTCCTTCTAAATAATCATTCCCATTTCTAGGATCAGGTGTATATCTTATTAAGGGAAAACCACCTGTATCACGAGATGCTGCTGCAGATACATAATCTTTCATAGCAATAACTTCAATTCCCTCTAGATCCTTTTGATAAAGGATTTCTGCATCACCTCCTGCATAAGGAAACTCACCTGCTTTATTCTCGACTATCGGTATGTAACTCTTGTTGTCCTCGCTAATCCTATAGGCACCAACACTATCCCATAATCTCTCCATGCCTTTAACCTTTCTTCCAACTGCAAAAGGCAATCGAGAAATTTCTACTTGAAAAGGAAATGATCCAACATGCCATTGCGTACAAGCCTGAGTCGGAGAAGTTATTCTTTCGCCTCCTGAGGTTCTCCAATACAGATAATCATCGTAAGCCTTGTTAAAACCCTCAGGTGTCCCCCAGCCTGTTAAGATAACTACAGGTTCATCTTTAATTCTTAGTGAGATTGGGTCGCCCTCTTTATCTAATAGAACTGCTGGCTTGTAACCATTTGCAGGTATGTAGGTGGTTCTTGAAAAGAAAATGACAAGAAAGACGAGACCTAAGCCTAAAGAGAATAAAATTGTATTTTTTATAAGACTCACAAATAACTCCTATCCCTTCATCTTATGTGGTTGTAGATTTAATTTCAATTATAGGTGCTTACTCAAGAAAGACAGGATATTTCATAAGTTTTAATAAATCGTGACAATTTCATCACCTTTAGAATTCTTATAGGCCCTAGCCATACCATCTGTATTAAAAACCATAGCTACATTTCCATTTTTATCGAGAACAATGACGCCTCCGTCAGCTCCTATGTCTTTCAATTCTTGAATCAATTCAGATGAAGCTTTCTCAACAGGCTGGCCAAGATATTCTATTCTGGCACAGATTTCTCTAGCCACATTGTAACGAATAAAAAATTCACCATGCCCTGTTCCAGATACCCCGCAAACATTATTTTGTGCCCAAGTTCCAGCACCAATAATTGGCGAATCACCAATTCTTCCAGGCTTTTTATTAGTCATTCCACCGGTAGAGGTTCCCGCGCTTATTGTTCCACTCTGATCAAGAGCCACGGCACCTACAGTGCCTAATTTTTCCTTTTCTTGAGTTACTTTAAGTCGTTCTAGATTCTCGATAGAGGCAAAGTAATCTGGATTGACTAGTTCAAACCCCCCTTCCTTGGCAATTTTCTCAGCACCCTCTCCAACCATCATCACATGTTTAGTGTTTTCCATCACATACCGTGCCAACTTGATTGGGTTCTTAATTCTGCTCACAGAAGCAACTGCTCCTGCTTGTTGAGAATCCCCAACCATGATCGAAGCATCCATTTCTTGTTTTTCGGCAGAATTGTATACAGATCCTTTGCCAGCGTTAAAATTAATATTATCTTCGAGAATCATGATGGCTGCTTCTATAGCGTCCAGGCTTGAGCCTCCTGATTCCAATATTGAATACCCTGTCGATAAGGCCTGCTTTAAACCCTCTTGAATTGCATTCTGTTTCGCTTCAGAAATATTACGACTCCACCCTGCTCCCCCATGAATAACAATGGCAAAGTCTTTAGCAGCCTTATCAGGCTCAGAGTTTAAAGTATCAAAAGACATAAATAATATTAGTGAAAAGATAATAAATGGGCGCAACATAATTCTAATAATAATACTCCATTACCTGATCGTTTAACACCAGATGATTTTCCTGCTACAGTTAATGAAATTGCATGGTTGTGTCCTATTTGGATCAGCACAAAACTTATAATGAAATATTTACATACAATGATCAGAGTTAGTGATATTGAAGAGTCACTCAATTTTTATTGCAATCAGTTAGGGTTGAAAGAGGTGAGGCGATATGACAATGACCAGGGTAGATTCACTCTTATATTCTTAACTGCTGCTGATGATGAGTCTGCTCAGATAGAGTTAACCTATAATTGGGATGGTGATAACTTGGGAGATGGTTCAAGAAACTTTGGACATTTGGCTTATTCAGTAGATAACATTTATGAAACATGCACTCATTTATTAAATTCCGGAGTGATAATAAATCGTCCTCCCAGAGATGGTTATATGGCATTCATTAGATCACCAGATAATATATCAATTGAGTTACTTCAAAAGGGAGAAGCTCTTTCACCACAAGAACCATGGATCTCTATGGAAAATATAGGTGAGTGGTAACTTAAAAATACCGTGATTAAAATTCCAGTAAAAACTGCAATTTGGGTTTTACCTGTTCATCTTTATGCACTCTTAGTCCCATTGGCACTAATTCCAGTTATCAATAAAAATAGATTTCTCTTGGAAGAAAGTATTTTTAATATTGAACTGTTATTTCTGGCAATAGGAATTCTAATCATTGGCAGTTTATTTGAGATAATTCAAAATCATATTGATCATTGGTATGTCACTGCAGAAACTGCAAGTGGTAATGGTTTTAGTACAATAGATGGGTTATTTACATTCTCGATTCTAATTGGCCAGGCTCTTATTCTTCTTAGCTTAGTTGGGCAAAATAGTTGGGCTAAAATCATCGCCATTTTCTTTATAATTGCTGCCCCTATTTTATACATTAAAAGACAGTATGTTTTCTTACCGACCAGTATTATTGGGATAATTAATACAGTAGTCGCTTATATTATTTTTGGAAATTGGATTATTTTTATGCAATTAGTCATGGTAGCTTTTACCGTTTTCTTCTTTGAGAAGCTCCTAAAAACTAACAACCAGTTTTATCATGGTCTAACCACCTTTTGTGCATCCTCAGGGATATGGTTTCTAGTGATTGTAATTAATAACCCTATCAATAATGGATAGATGAAATTTCTCAAAATTAATTTCTCTGCTAATGGTTCTTTATTCAATTTTTCTGTAGCAGATGTTAGCTGCAGATACTGACGGCACTCTTTACATTAAAACTTCATTCTCAGCTTCAATGTAAATCTGTCTTCTTTCGGGTTGTTCCAGGTTCCACTAATTATCTCACTGACACTCACATCATCATCTTCGTAATGTCGCCCTCCTCGAGTATAGACGGCATAGAAATGAGACAGTGGGCTAATTTCATATTTGTACCTAACCTGGAAGGCCAACTGCCCAAGATCAAATCCAGCAGCTGGTGAATTGGCAGAATTCAAGTTACCGGTACTGTCAGCCAACCATTCGGCTCCGATTTTGGTTTCCATGATATTAGTTTGAAATTTAATTCGCAGTTCGTGTTTTTCCTTTGGAAACCAAGTAGCATTGGCCCTTATGGAGAAATAATCAAGAGGATAGGTCCCAAGCCTGTTATCTCCCAGCCAATTGAGCCAATTTTTAGAATTGGCCTTCCCAAGATGTATACCAAATTTTAGATCATCTGAAGGGTAATAATTTCCACCCAGCGCTATGGTATTTGAACTTTCAGTAAATGATTGGAATGATCGCCTGTCTCTTGAAAGATACGCCCAATAACTCCAACGCTTATTCTGTTTGCCGTAGTAAGTCAATTCGAACTGCCTACCCTGACCGAATTTGACGAAGGGTGCCAACGCACTGCCTCTGGTCAATAGGTCATTGTTTCCTGAAGAGCCATGCCCAAACTTAATTTCAAAACCAGAAGTGTCTTTAAATGCTTGCTTAAAGCTAAGATTGATATTTTGTGATAATTGCAGACCATGAGTATCGGCTTTTTTTGAAAAAAGCAAGGTGTATGTGCGTTCTAAAATTTTTGACGTTGTCAGAAAATCGGTCTCAGTATACATGGTAAAAGTTCTGAAATTACTCAAATTATTCCGGGTCTGATAACCCATATCATTGATGTTTAAGTCATCATCAAAACGGTAATAAGCAATCTCTGTATTCCAGAACTTATTAGGGTCGTAGTTCATACCAAAACGCATCCCGTAGCCACTTTCATCGATAGTGTCTGAGTACATCAATAAACTATTTAATGTCAGGGTCTCCGTTGCTTGATTTTCGTAATCAAACGCGTGGACGGTAGCACTTCTATCCAAGGCATCTCGTTCAACGTGCGTTGCAAGATACCCCAGCTTATGTTGATTTAATCTCCTCAAGGCCCTAACAGCGTAAAATTCACGTCCCGCACTAAATGTTTCATCATCCTCAAAAGCAGCAAAGAAACCAACATCGGTATTTTCTCCCAGTTGGGTAAACTTTACAGCCGTGTCAATGCCATTGCTTGCCTCTTGTTCATTCTCGCAAGATTCTTGCAAAGCATCAGAACCACCATTTGCAACTGAAAAATCTGTGCAATTATAATCAGGAGAGGCCCCGATTCGACGAGTATTGATGAGGTGGTAGTCATTACCGTGGGAAATATTAAACAGCCCCTGATTCTCGGCAAAAAATGGCCTTCTATCTGAAAAGAAAGTCTCAACTGGAGAAAAATTTATCACCACTTCATCGCTTTCAACCTGACCAAAGTCAGGGTTCACAGTCATATTCAACTCCCGACCATTACCCAGCGCCCAAAACAGATCCAATCCTGCCTGGTATTCAGCGGAATCTTGCAAATTATCGTAGGAACCCACCGCATAAGGGAAAACATCAAATTTTGTTGCCTCATACTGATCCACTGTGACCGGATGAAAGAGGGAGAGAAATTTTTTGCGTTCGTAATTGAGTCCAGGAAACCCTATCACTTTTCCCTCCTGCATCATTTGTCGAGAAAAATAAACGCCGATGTTCCTCTTGCTTTCCTGTCCTGACATCATCGGAACCACAGTCCAGGGGAGAAAAAACTCCGAATACCAATGGGTTTCTGATTCAGATGTCTTCGCTTCCCAATCCCCGTCCCAATCTCTGTCCATCTGACTCTCACCGCTGATTGAACCATCACTCATGGAGCCGCCTAGACTGACACCAAAAAAATAGCCCATGTTAGCCTTGCCATCAAAATCAATAGAAAGGAAATTTCGGTCGGAATCAGCCCACATTGCATCACGCTCTTGTTTCCTTCTGTATCGTGTATCCCATGGCTGTTCGTTGATAAACCCAAAATAAATTCCTTTTTCATCAGTGAGAATCAACACCTCAGTCGGATGCGTTGTTTCCTTCAAACTGAAAGGGCTTGTTTCAACAAAGTTTTCAAATCGCTGTGCTTGTTTCCATTCTGTTTCATCCAAACGACCATCGACAGTGATTTCAGCGCTGACATAGGCTGAGAATATTGCATTGGATAAGCAAATAATTAGCCAAATTTTAACTGATAAGTGAAATTTACTCATAACTCATACGTTGCAATATTGAAATCACTCATGATTGTTCTATTTGTTTGGCCAATCAGAAAAAGGGAAAGGCTTGTTGTCTGATTGGTAAGTCACAAAAGCAACGACTTCAGCAATATAATTTTTGAATTCAGAGGAGAATTGACACAATCGGTTATTTGGTTTCCCGGAGATTAGATCAAAGAAAAATTGCACGAGAACAATAATCCAAAGAAGAAACCGGCATACGCCAAAAGCAAACAAGAACAAAAGAACAAAGAGTCCTTTTATCAATCGATCCTTGACTGTATAGGTTTCTTCCATTAATTACTCAGTGGACTCAGAAGTAACTTCTGTCACTTTATCGTTGACTTTGATCTCTATCTTAACCTTCCCAGATTTACCAGAAATACCCTTAACAGCTTCGTTCACGGATTCGGTGATAGCCTTGGCTATTTCTTCAATAGAATCAGTTATATCATCTGAATCAACCTCAATATCGATATTAATATCAAGCTCTTCAAGAGAATTGGTTACCACTTCAGTGACTGCATCCCAATCGACTGCATCCATTTCCTCTTTTACTTTTGCTAATGCTGCTTTTACATCAACCTCAGCATCTTGTTCATCTGAACCTATTTTGATGATGAATGTCTTTTTGGATGCATGTTGGTCTGATTCTTGATCGTTTGATTTACCAATATGTTTCATGACAACATGTTTGTTGCCACTTTGGTGTTTCATGTGTAAATCATCACTCATCCAGACCATATCCATGTCGTGAGTTATCTGATGCATAGGGTTATGGGTTTTAGGGTTGGTTAAAAGA